>Ga0098033_1000916_pt1 | contig 12666 bp, 18 predicted proteins | sample 1_EtaG_FD_75049 | JGI IMG/M metagenome (GOLD analysis project Ga0098033, IMG submission 75049) | Marine viral communities from the Subarctic Pacific Ocean - 1_ETSP_OMZ_AT15124 metaG | ecosystem: Environmental > Aquatic > Marine > Oceanic | place: Pacific Ocean | collected 2015-01-07
AATGTTATTATATCAAATAACCGGAAATATTGAAAGCTTAGGGATTATAAAATCTTTATTAAAAGTTAGTAAACCTATAATTTATATTTCTATGGGGCTAGATATTATAGGTTTTGTAGGTCATATCCGTAGGATTAAAAAATTAGATAAGGAGTTTTTAGATGGAAATAACGCCTAAACTATTCGCAAAAGTAGGGGTTGTTTGTTTTAGTGTTATATTTTTGGCTAGTCTAGGGGGTTTAGCTACTACTTGGGGCGTTTCTACTAATTGGGCTCGTATGAGTTCGATAGCTAGTTTAGTCTTTAACTTTGTCCTAGTCCTCTTTTTCGGTACAATGTTAAAAAATGCTCCGCCGGATAATCCGGAGGATGTTTTAGATGTTAAGGAGTTAGACGAGTTAACGGGGAGTTTTGAAAATGCCGCTTAGTGTTTTTAGTGTTCTAACTTTCTTTATGGGTTTTGTAGTAGGTAGGTACTTAGAGCAAATTATGAGCATAATAGGATTAATAAGGAAAGATATTGATAGAATGGCGGAGGGTAGGAGTAAGCCGCGGAAAAAATGAGAGTAGCATTATACGCGCGAGTTAGTAAGGCTTTAGACCAAAACCCCGAAAACCAATTAATAGAGCTTAGGAGATGGGCTAAGGCAAGCGAGCACGACATAGCGGGGGAGTTCGTAGACTTAGTTAGCTCCAAAGATACAAGACCGCAGAAAGAGGCGGTTTTGAAAATGCTAAGACTAGGAGAAATAGACGGAGTAGCCTTTTACGCTTTGGATAGATGGGGGCGAACAATGTCGGAGCTCGTACTAGAGTTAGAGGAGTTTAGCCAATCGGGAAAATCTTTAATATCTTTAAGAGAGGGGTTGGACTTATCAAGCGCAGCGGGTCGCTTAATGGCTAATGTTCTAGCAAGTATGGCGAATTTTGAAAGGGATAGGATAAGGGAGAGGACAATGTTAGGACTCGCGAGAGCGAGAGCACAAGGAAAGAAGTTAGGGCGACCAAGTAAGGACGGAAAGAGATACACCAAGCCATCTAAGCAAGCCGTAAACGAATATAGAGAGAGCGGTTTAACAATTAGGGCGATAGCCAAGAAATTAGATACCTCAAAATATTGGGTTGAATTTGTTTTAAAAGAATTAAAGAAAGAGGGGTTGTCTGTAAAGGTAGGGATAGAGTAGGGGGGGTTTTAACCCTTAACCCCCCTCTTGTCTTTACCGGACGATTTAACTAATTATAAGGAGGTATAAACAAAATGAGAAACCCATTAAAGAAACAAGATAAAGACGAGCCACAGGAGGAGGAGGAGGAGCAAGAGGAGGAGGAGCAAGAAGAAGAATACGAGCCTATTAAAAAACACATTAATAAAAAGGCTAAGAAGAAAGCTCCAAAGGAAATAGAGGAGTCTATTGTTGAGAGAGAGATTACTTTAAGTTTAATAAACGAAAAGCAAAATTTTATAATTTCACAACTTGCGACAATAATAAAAGCGTTCGAGGAATAGTTTTATTTTTTATTTATTTTTTTATCTTGTTATATTTTCTAAATTATATTTAGTGTCGGTAAACGGGTCGGTCCAAGTACCATCTCTTAAGGGAAAGCTAGGGCGCGCCGTATGCAAGTCGTCTATACAATCTTTAACTCCCGCATTTAAATCCGCGCATAGCTTACAAGGTCCTTGTAAAAAAACAGACCGGTACCTAAATTCTAAGGCTTGGTTTACAGCTAGGCAACCTATAAACACTACTAAGAAAATGGTACCCGCGGTTTTCCATTTATCTATATTAGTTCTAACCGGCTTTATTTCCGGTAATTTTCCGTTGTAATTTTTTTCTTTATCTTGGTCCATTATATCCCCCCCGATATTTACTTGTATTCTTATTAATACCGCTATCCCGCTGCCTCTCAAACCCCTAAATTTAGGGTTTACGAGTCCCTAGGTACGATTTCTTTAACAATACTCGACATTTGTCTTTGACTTAGGGCGGGCGCTCCATAATTTTGGGGTATCTTTCCGGTATCGTCTTGGGATAAGCCTAGAGTTTCAAAAATATATTTTGCGTAAGCGTTTCTTTGTACCATCCACTTACGAGCTTGGTTAGACACTACCCTTTTAGAGAAAGCTTTAGATTTCTTGTATCTATAATCTTGCTCGTCTACCATATACCTGTTAGGGAAGTTAAAAGGCGGGAACGGACTACGCGGGTTAGAGTAATTATAAGTTTTCTTTCCATTAAGATAAAGATACTTCTTTTTTTCTTTTGGAAATATAACATAATGTCTATCTTCTTCCGGAGTAAAGTAAACATGAAACAAAGCACGACAACGCCATAAGGCAAAGTATTTATCAAGGTCAAAGAAAGACGGCAACACCATTAATATAAATAAATTCTTTTGTCGCATTTCGGTAGCTACTCCAATCATGGACCGGTTAACCTCGGTTAAACTACTTCGACTATTAGCCGCGCTAAAAGCCTCGTCTAAAACTATGCAACTCCCCTTTTTAGTATTAGGGTCTTTAATAATCTTTAAAAATTCATCCGCAGTAAATACAACTTTATTTATATTAAAATCGGGGTCAAGAAATGCCGCTATTTGTTGAGCAAGTACAGACTTACCAACACCCTCCTCCCCATCAACGACCGCGACCCAATCCCTATCTTTAGTCAAAACTCTATGTTTAACCTTTTCCAGTTCGGCTTTCATAATTGGAGCAATCCAAACCTCTTTATTATCTTCCATCCTCTCCTTAGAATAAGCTTAATCGTTTATATAGTTTCCTATATTGTCTATGTGCATGCGGCTTGTATTAGGTTTTTCTATTTTTAAAATTTTCATGGGGGGTAACCTCATAGAAAAAATTATCTCTCTTCCTCGTCGATATATGGGTGTCAACATTTATTAACTTTAATGACTTTTTACTATTACAATGGAGGAACAAAAAACAATGCAAATACAAAAAACAAAGATAGTAACAACTACATCAAAAGGCACTGAGGGTTGCAGTATTTCTTATAGTGAAGAAATGTCTGTTGGAAAACAACTTGCAAAAGTAATACCTGATGGTTGGACAATTTCATTTGGTTGGTTTCAAATATTAATGAATGATATGAAATATGAGATTGTCATTGAAGAGAAGTTAGTTAGGATTGCTTACAATAGGGGTTTGAGTTATTGGAGCAAGGACTTTATCCCTGAGATAGCTGAAAAGATAAAGGCATTACTACAAAAAGAAACTAAGTAAAATAAAAAGGAGGTGATTTTTTTTTACAAAATTTCCATATCTATAATCCCTCAATCCTTTTGTTAGAGCCGAACATATTAGCGCCGTCTATCTTAGCGTATAAAAACATTTCAATATTATTTAAAGCAACCTCAATTAAACTACATGCCTCGGGTCCTTTAGTTGTCCCTAACCACTCTTTAGGATGTTTGTTTGCAACCTCTACCGCTTTTTTAACTAACCTATTATATCTCTCGTGGTCGTTTATCTTCTCGCCGGTTTCTTCGTCCTCTGCTTTCTTAGTCTTAAACTTATGTTTAACAATGACATAAAGGTCTTTAAGAGATTTATAATAAATGGAATAATTATCCGCTTTACGCGCTTGGGCTATATCCTCTAAATGTTCGCCTACTATTTTAGCGTACATTTGTCTTAAATCGTAAGCAAGCTCCGCGCTTTGTTGTACCGCTCCCATATTAAAACTTGTATTAAAACCCATTGTCAACATAATCCTCGGGAATGTTAACAAACCGAAATATATAAATATAACGTTTCTCTCCTAAAAGTGAGGAGATATAAAAAGAATGGGTTTTTGGTCTAGAGTTAAGAGTGTTTTTAGAAAGTCAAAACCCAAAACAACAACTACTTCTATAACTCCGACTAAGCGCTCGGTAGTTGTAACGGATTACTCTAGCGGCGAAAGTGTTAAGACAACAACTACGACAGCTCCAACTTATACCCCAGCTCCCAACTTCCAACCGGCTCCAACCGGTCCCTATACCCCAGCTCCTACCTATGTAGGTGGAGGAGGAGGTAGTAGCGGCGGAGGGTCGACAACTACCCAAGTTTATACTCCCGCTCCACAAACTACGGGCGGGCAAACTTTAGTTAGTGGAGAAAGCGTTTTAGTAACTCCAAGCGGTCAAGTAGTAGGTAGCGCAAGTCCTACAAGGTCGGGAGGCTCTCCCATCCAACCCGCTCCTCTCAATACTATACAACCTTATTCTTATACCGGTAATTTAACTCCCCAATATCGTAGACCTTTAGGAGTTAGTTTAAAGTCTAGCGCAAAGGCGGCTTTAAATGTTGGGACAATAGGGACGCAAGGACTTGGAGCTTATGGGCGGTCAATTTATACACCTTTCAGAAAAACCTTTACTCCTAAAAGAGAAAAGATAAGCCCATTTAATATCAATCCCACTTGGAGAGGTACGGAGTTCGGTTATGGTCTTTCAGATAAACAAAAAGAGAATTTAACGCCGGCAAGTTATAGGAGCACTAAGGGAAAGACTTTTTATAGGATAGGCGAAGATTTGAATATAAAAACTTATAGCGACGCCGGTTTAATTTATACAGGGGAGCCGGTGGATGTTTTACCTCTAAGAGTTTCGGAAAGTGTTAGCAAAAGTTTAGCTCCTAAATTTGAGAGTCAATTAAGCGGGAGAGTCGAAAGCCTAGGCTCTAGTTACCAAGCTCGAATAGATAGAGGAGATATAAGTTTAGACGCGGCAAGACTTAGCTATAAGAAAGATGTAAATTTATTAACAGCAGACGCAAATAAAAGGTTTCAAGCCGAGGCGGGTAAGAGATATGAAACGCGAATAGGTCGGGCGGATATGGGGAGAGCTTTAAAGTTTCAAGCAGATATTAACGAGCCAACTATTGACAAATACGTAAGGACCGGAGGGACTGCCGCTGTAATAGTGGGCACTAGTTTACTCTCGGGGGGTGGGTCAATACCTACCGCAATAGCTGCGACTTATTGGGGGGCTAAGGCTCAAAAAGATACTCTACAATATAGCTTAAACTTTGGTAAACTTACTCCAAGGGAGAAAGTAGCTGGCGCGGGAGTTATTGCTTTAGAGGCGGGGACCGCCTTATATCTTGGAAAATCCGCAAGTAGTAAGTTTTATAGTGAATGGAGAGGGATTAAATACAGCGACTTAGCAAGAAGTAAGGGAATAACTAGGGGAAAATATACTTTAAAGACGGACGATTTAAGACAATTTGATATTAATACTTATAGATTACAAGGCGAGGGGTCAAGGGCTAAAACTTCATCTACAATAAGATTATTTGATAGTCGGAGCGGGAAAGGGGCGACGGGTTTTACTTCCGCGGGAAAAACAACCACTAGGATATGGGACCCCGAAACCGAGAAATTTATTACCTCCACAAGACCATTTAAATTTAGTGGGACTATCCCCACTATAAAACCGGATGTAGCTTATGCAAAAATAGGGGGTACAATTTTTAAAGCTCCGGAGGGTCTTAGTGGCTCGGCGGGTCAAGGTTTTTTTAGTAGTGGCGGAAAGATTAAACAAATTAATTTTATGGGTACGGCTCAAAAGTCGGGAGATGATTTTATAATTAACACCGGTAGAAATATCGGAAATATGAGGGACTTGGCGGCGGTCAAGGGTATAAGTGAGAGCTCGGGAGTAATATATGGCGGGAGTCCTATAAGGATATCCGGAGGAGGAGTAAGTAGCGCTACAAGCGAAACCTACGATTTTGGGGGAGGTAGTGGAACAAAATTATTAACCGGTCAAGCCGGCGCAACAGCTACGGCAATAAGTGCTAGGAGTCAAACGGCTAGCTTAAACCAATTTGCTAGCCAAACAATTAAATCCTCGACCCTAGGGGTTGCCGGATTAGTTGGAGGCGCTAGCGCTTTCAAAACTTTCTCCGCTCCCCCTAAGGTTTTTGCTCCTAGTACAAAACTACAACCCGCGTCGCAATTTGTAAAAGAGGGGACCGCATTAAGAAAGGCGCAAATATTCGCCCAAGGCTCCGGACAAACTCAAAGACCAAGGTTACGATTTGGTAGCTCTCCCGCTTTATCTCCCGCTTTAGCTACAACAACTAAAACTTCTTTTGCGCCGGCTTTTAAGCAAGTAACCGCGCCGGCTTTATCAACAAGTACCGCGGTAGCATTGGGGTTAGGGTCTAGAAGTAGGCAAGCTTTTAAATTCGCAGCTCCTACACTAGCTCCATCTATCGCAACCCCTAGCTTTTCCTTTGGTAGACCTACTCCAAAAGGGAGCTCTTTAGGGTTTGGCTTTGTTTTACCTACGGGAGCTTTTAAATATGGTATATCTTCAAAGGTATTAAAGGGAGGGCGTAGCAAGACCGGCTATACTCCTAGCTTTTCCGCGCTAACTTTTAAATTAGGGGGCGCGTATAAGGGAGGAGTATTAAGAAAAAGCGGTATTGATTTTAGACCAATTACGAAAGGCTTTAGGTTTAAAACGGGCGTAAGAGGTAAAAAGAAATTATTTAGGGGGTTTATATAATGCAAAGATTTTTTTTTATATCAATAATATTATTGATATTACTTTCGATTAGTCCGGTTATAGCTCCCTCGCAAATAAACATAAACACAGCGGACGGCTTAAGTATTGATTACCCTAAATTTGAACAAATAGAAATAGGGACTAATTATAATTTAAGTATAGATATTTTTAATATAAGTAATGGTATGCCTATAATTAATGCGGGATGTAATATACATATACATAACCAAACGGGCGGAGAGGTTGTAAAGGATAGTATTGATTATATTAGCGGCTCGGAATATAGAGCTTATTTAACTCTTTCTAGTGAACAAATAGGAGAATATGCCTATCATATTAATTGTAATAATACAGACTTAGGGGGTTTCGCCTCGGGGACAATTCATATAACCGGAAACGGAGAGCCGCCCGCTAAGGATAATTTACAGATATTTATTTATTTGTTCTTTGGCTTTACCATTGTAGCATTACTTACAACTTTAATTTTAACATTAGCAAAACTTGCTTTAGCAGATGAAACCCTTTACGGAGTAATTACAACATGGAGCGTTTATTTAATGTTAATATTTTCTAACCATTTAGGCTCAAGTTATTTATTAGACCCTTTTGTTATGAGTATTACTAATAATTTGTTAGGAGCTTTCGCCTTTACCCATGGGGTACTCCCTTTAGTTTCGTTAATTATAACAATGTTCATTAAGTCAACTAAGAAAAAGAAAAACTTAAGCGTCAAGGAATTAACAGGGGGTAACTTGCATAAATATGGCTAAGCGTTATATTTTTGTTCGTATGCCGGTAGAAACTTTCGAGGGTTTCAAAATGAAAAAGAATAAAATGGAGAGCGATATAAAAGATTTGACAGGTAAGAAAGTTAATTTAACTATGCCGAAAGTTTTTAGCCTTGTATCTAAACACCCCGTCGAAATAGATAAAAAGTTATTGGTTAAGTTTGCTAAATTAAAGAGAGGTTTTTATTAGATGGATAAAAAAGGACAATTAGACTACCCTATAATTATGTTTGCCGTTTTAGTTATAAGCTTGCTTATGTTCGCTCCTATAATGTTAAAGATATTTATATCTATTAACGACGGAGTAGGCGCGGGCTTGGGTAATGTTTCCGGAGGAGGAGAGTTAGCGGTAGACAATTTCGGCGCGGTAATGAATACAGCTATAAACTTTTGGGACAAGGTTATAATTTCCGCGTTTGTAATAGCTATAATATTGTTGCTTGTGTCGTCGTTCTTTATAGACGCACACCCGTTTTTTATTTTCCTATACGTTTTTGTTTCGTTTATGTTAATACTATTTACTCCTAATATAATTGGAGCGGTTGACAATATTTACGACTCCGGAACGTTTGCGCAAGAGGTAGCTTTACTTAGTTTTATGGATAGCTTAAGGAGTAACTTTGCTATTTTCTTGGTTGGGATGATGGTTATAACGGGGATAATAATTTACGGAAAGGTTGCCTTAATGGGCGGGAGTGGTCCGAGAAGATGAATAAACAACTAGTTTTAGGGTTATTATTAATGGCTTTAGTTTGCTTTACATTAATAGGAGTTAGTAGCGTCCAAGCTTTCGATTTTGACAATGTTAAAAGCTACGACTCCGACAAAAAAGAAATAAGGATTAGAGATAGTTTTTTAGGAATACCCACGACGGACTTAGCCTATATAACCTTAGTTAATTATACGGAGGAGTGTACAATAAACGAGTGTTATCTAACTTATAGGGTAGATAATAAAAAAGATGACTCTAAAATATTTAGAGGGAGTAGCGTATGGAATGGAAAGCAATCGGTATTATATCCAAGGACGAATAAATATGAGTATTGGGATAATAATTATAATTGGAATGATGTTATAACGGATTGGAGTTGTGATTATGAGGATTTAATTAGCCATCAAAACGGAAGTTATACCCCTAATTGTAGCTACAAAGAAAAAGAATATAATTATAAAGGAAAATGGGTTGACTATGATTTAAATAAACCTTTACCGAAAGGAGTTCATTATATAAGAGAAAATGTTGACGTAAGACAATGGGAAAAAGTTGATACAATCCCTAATTTTTATAGTTTAGACATAGAGGAATGGATTACGCTTTTAAGTAATGATTACACGACCGACGCGCAAGGGAACGCTTTACCGAGCGGCTCCGCTCACGCTACAAGTAACGGGTTTAGAATAATATCTAAATACAACCAAAATATAACTAATGTAACTTTAGATACGGGGAGCACAGCAACGAGAGCGTTATTATTAAATGCGGCAAAAGGAATAATAAAAACGGCTCCCGTAACGAATTTCGTAGCGAATTTAAATACGAATATGACGGCTAATACTACTTACTATGTAGTTGCGGACGCAGACGGGTCGGTTGCAAATTATGATTATTCGGTAGGTCCTCCGAGCGGAAATTATCCTATTGATAAGACAAATATAATTTACGATAAAGGGAAGAATAGACTCAATCCAGACGATAACGGATTATATGTATTCTTAAGCATACAAACATTAAGGTCATCATCAACTTTATTATTACCAAACTTAACAATAGATACTCCCGCAAATTTGACGATTACAAGTAATAACCTTTTAGACATAAATTATACAGCAAATCAAATAGGGGGCATAAGTTCCTGTTGGTACTCTAACGATACCTATTTAGTTAATACTACCCTCGCGGGATGTGCTAATATAACTAATGTAGTTTGGAGCGAGGGAGGTCATAACTTAACGATTTGGGTTAATGATACCGAGGACGATATAAATAGGACAAGTATAACATTCACTATCGACACAACTTTGCCGGAGGTAAATATAACCTCTCCGGCTAATGAGTCCGTATATATTTCTTATACAGACCATCATGCCGTAGTTATTAATTATACAATCATAGACACCAATTTAGATAGTTGTTGGTATTTTAACGGCTCTCAAAATGTTAGTTTAACTTGCGGAGTAAATATAAGCGCAGACTTTGGAGCGGGATGGAATACTATAAAACTTTTTGCTAATGATAGCTCGGGTAATGAGGCAAACGATAAAGTTAGTTTTCTTATTAATGTTGTAAACTATTCGGTAACTTATACGAGCTCGGTAATTGAAACAGCGACGACAGATATTTTAATTAATTTTACGGCTAGCGGTATAACAACTTTAGCGGCTAATTTAACTTGGAACGGAGTAGTTTACGAAATGACTACATTAAACAACGCAACGGCGGGAGGCTCAAATTATACCCTAACGTTACCCGAGATTAGTAGCGACACAACGTTTAATTTTACAATAGATTATAATATAGATGGGACCGCAGCAAGTACCGGAAATTACGAGCAAAGAGTTTATAATATTCCGGACCCTGTAATAAGCGCGGATTGCGCGCCGGCGTCTATTAACTTTAGTATATTAGACGAGGTTAATTTAACAACAATAGGAAATAATACAATAGATTATAATTTTGCTTATGGTACTAGCGGAAACAATACCCATAACAGAATATTCGGAAAGCTAACAAATGTTAAAGAGTTTCATGTTTGTATAAATACAACTCTCGGGGATTTTGAAATAGGAGAGGGGCAAATATTCTATACCTCGCCGAACTATGTAGATAGAAGATATTATTTATTTGAGGGTACAAGCTTAACAAATGTAACGAGTAACATTACACTTTATAATTTACTCGATAGCGAGCAAACTAGCTTTAAATTAGAGGTTGAGGATAATAGTTTAAATCCTTATGTAGAGAAATATACTACTCTAGTCAGATGGTACCCCGACTTAAACGAGTATAATGTTGTAGATATGGGACAGACAGACGAAACAGGGAGCACGATTATTCACGTCAAAGTGGAGGACGTAGATTATCGTATAGGAGTTTACGAGAAAAACGGGAGCTTAATTAGATTAGCGGACCCTATGAGGATGGTTTGTTTAGTAACTCCTTGTACTTATACCCTAACTATTTCGCCAACGGAAATAGATTACACGAGTTTTTTAAATATAGATTATACATTTTCATATAATACTACTACATCTATGTGGTCTTTTACTTGGTCCGACGCGAGCCAATTAACTAGCGAGATGAATTTAACAATTTATAAAGTAACGGGTACAAACGTATATCCCGTTTGTAGTAATTCGGTTAGCGGATTTACGGGAGCCGTAACTTGTAATACTTCGGCTTATAGTGGGACTCTTAGGGGAGAGGTCGAGCGCTACGCCTCCCCTCCTATTCCTATAATATCTAAAATCATAAGTACGGGCTCGACGGCTTTTAGTTCACAATGGGGATTATTCTTAAGCCTACTTATAGCTCTACCAATAATATTTATATTTGCTTTTGTTTCTCCGGTTGCCGCAATAGTCGGCGGGGTGATTTCGCTATTGCCGGCGCTATACTTCGGGACCATAACCATAGCAATAATAGGCGGTTTCGCAATATTAGGAGGTATAGTTTTACACTTTTTGAAACGAGTAGGATAAAATATGGGAAATGTAAGCAGTTGGACCGAGGGAATTATATTAAGTTTGGTATTTGTAAGCGTGCTTACTTTAATTATAGTTGGTCTAAATGTTCAATATGGAGAGAATTATAGTATAGGTTTAACAGATAATAAGACCGAGCAATTATTCGTTAACTATCAAGACACCGCAGACGCTCAAATTCAAGGGGGAGAGGTTGCTTTTGACTCGGTTAGCGGAATAACTTTAAAAAATTCCTATGGGTTAGTAACCGACGCGATTAGTATAGTATGGAGTTTTATTAGTGGCGGGTGGATTGAACAAGTCGCGAATATGTGGGGACTTGGAGCGGCGGGGATGATATTAGCAAGGGGGTTAAGAATACTTTACTTTTTAAGTTTAGTATTTGCGTTATTATATGCGCTCTTTAAAGTAACTTTATAAAATGGTAGGAGTAAATTGGACTAATATAACAGACTTCGGGCAATTACCCGCAGCCGCTAACGAGGCTAGCGGAGGGTCTTTTTGGGTTGGGATGTTGTTTATGATGTGGATAATTATGATGTTACTAATGATAAGTTATGGGTTTGAGGTTGCAATAGTAACGGCTAGCTTTGTCTTTTTAATTATTAGTGTCTTAATGGTTTACGCCGGAATACTCGCGTGGACTTGGGCTTTAACTTTCGTAGGAATATTGTTATTTATGTTCTTATATATAATTTGGAGTTCTCCAAAAGGGAAGTAAGATTTGTTAACACTTAATAAGGGAAACGCTCTAAAAGTGTTGACAGACATTTATATATATAATTACCATTACCCATTTAATTGATTACAAGGAGGTTAAAAATATGTTTAATGATTTACAAAATTTAGGATATGGATTAGTAGTATTCGCTATTATAATCGGTGTTGGGTCGGTAGTTTTATTTAACTTCGGAAACGCAACGGGAGGAGTAGCAAACACAAACGTTCAATACCTATTAACACAATTAGGTAGCGGCGGACTTGCGGGATGGACTCCGGCAATAATCGCTATATCTGTTGGTATCTTATTCCTAGGAGCCTTTATGGTTGGTGGGAGAGGCGGCAGACGTTAAACTTATCTTTTTAATTAAAGATGTTTAATGATTTGACTAACTTAGGATATGGACTAGTAGTATTCGCTATTATAATCGGTGTTGGGTCTATTGTTCTCTATAACTTCGGGGGCTCGGTAGGATGTTTAGACACAGCTTTTCCAACTTGGAATGGTAGTGCTACTCAATGCCAAAACTCAACAGGGGGGCAACAAGCTCCTAACTCGCCGGCTTATACAAATACAGACTATTTACTAGGTCAATTAGGTAGTGGTGGACTTGCGGGATGGACTCCGGCAATAATCGCTATATCTGTTGGTATCTTATTCCTAGGAGCCTTTATGATAAGGGGAAGTAGGACGGGAAGATATTAAGACGCATAACCAATTATTTTTTTTATTTTTTTTTTATAATTAGCAAACAATCACAAGGAGGAAAAAATAGAATGGTAGTATTTAGAACAAAAACAAAAGCAAATGCAAAGAAACTAGCTAAGAAACTTAGAAAAAGAGGTTTAATAGCAAGTTTTTATAAAAGACATGAGGGTTATGGAGTTAGTGGAACTAGGAAATAACACAAGGAGGTAAAAATAAAATGGTAAA
>Ga0098033_1000917_pt1 | contig 12664 bp, 16 predicted proteins | sample 1_EtaG_FD_75049 | JGI IMG/M metagenome (GOLD analysis project Ga0098033, IMG submission 75049) | Marine viral communities from the Subarctic Pacific Ocean - 1_ETSP_OMZ_AT15124 metaG | ecosystem: Environmental > Aquatic > Marine > Oceanic | place: Pacific Ocean | collected 2015-01-07
AGCCCCGTGTCCGTGTTGGTGTTGGCAGGTTCGCGGGTTGGTTGTTTCAGTCTTAGTGTGCTCATGTTTCCTCGGAAAAAAGGGGCGGCGCAGAAGTCCACGCCACCCCCTCAAATGGTTTTCTATGCGTCGGTTACAATGCCGACACCGCGTGAATCTTCCGCCTCAACGACGGCAGGATAGCAGCTTGCGATTGCGCTGGTCATGCCATTGGCCCCATCGCGTTCAAGTTCCACCAACAAACCACCGCTGTTGACAACGATGTTTTGTGCCGGAACGTGGCCTTGAATGGCGGACACATCGCCCAACGTGTACGCGAAGCAACCCTGGCCAAACATGGCACCGGCGCGGTCTGCGGCGCTATTGGCAGTGTTCACGGAGTCGCTTTGCCAGAAGTCTACACCGTTCCAATTGAATTGAAACCCTGGACCCTTGGCAACCAAAGCCTCCGCGCTGGCTGCGGTGTATGGCAACGGGCCATTGGCTTCCGCCCGCAGAGAGGTGCGTAGATCGTTGAGCTGGGCAGGCGCGAGCACGGCAGCGTAAGGTGATGCCGCTGTGCTTGTTACGGCGCTTGAGTTGAGTTGGAACATAGCGGAATAGAGATCGTCAATCGACAGATTGGTTCCACTCGTTCCAACGCTGTTAGACAGCGAGCCAAAGAGAGCACAGACAAGGTCCGTCATGGTGATCGCCACACCGTCAACCAGCTTTTGAACCACTCGGCCAACATCAATCGGTCCACCAGAAACACCAAACAAATCAGTGACTTGGTAGATTTTCAAGTAGCGGGCCACGGCCAAATCGAATTTTGATGTGGTATATGCACTGTTGGAGCCACCACCGGAGATCTCCGACGAGGCGGCGGCATAAGCACCGGGGATCGCGTCTTGGCTGATCGACATCGTGTCCGATCCGGCCGATTGCCACGGATAGAACGACATCACGGCCCGCAAATCGGTGGGATCGTAGAGCTGTTCTGCGACAAGAGCGGAAAGGATCGCGGATACGCGCCCGCCATTAGAGGACAGGGTGGTAAAGCTAATTTCATTGGCCATTTTGGTTCATCTCCATAAGAGTTCAAAGGATGGTTTGTGCCCTTACTTCCGGTATCGGTGGAAGAACCCGTGAGGCTTGGAACGAGCGTAACACAAAAAACACGCGCACGGAACTAACGGATCGCGCCCTCTGCCCGGAGTTGGGCCAAGATAGCGTCACGCTGATCACCCAAACCGCCACGTGCGCCCGCTTTGCGTGAGGCTGCAACGATGTCCTCATGTGTCCACGACTTGCCGTTGTGGGCTGCGGGTTGTGAGGTTCCCGCGTTGGGGTTGCCCGGTGGTGGCTCCGCTTGCGTGGTTGCTTCCGGTGCCGGTGCTGCCTCCGCAACGGGGGCGGGGGTGTCCGGTATGGCGGGGGCGTTGCTTGTCAGGAACGGACGCAACAACGGAGACGGGTTCTCTCGTTGTGTCGTGAGCCAACCGTCAAACGTCTCTTTGTCATTGGTCGGTGTCCACCGTGAGCGTATGAACTCTCGCACCTCTGGATCGGAGACTCCCACGCCAAGAAGCGCAACGTCTTGCCGGTGTGTCGTTTGGGCTTTGGTGTGGCTGGCTTCAAGGGCGCTGTGTTTCTCTTGCAGATCCTTGATCGTCTGCATAGCCGCTTGGAGATCGCCCTCTGCTTTCTGCCTCTTGCCTGTCTCGTCGCGGAGGCGGAACGATGGAACCATGGCCTCTGCTTCTGGTGTTTTCTCTTGGTCGCTCATGTCTGATCCTTTCGGTGATGTCGCTCACCGACGCGCTAATTGATTGTTGGTGGTGGTGTGAAAGTCTGCCCAACGGTTCCCATGATTGTATCTGCAACGGATGTCGGGAGATTAAAGAAGTTGGAAAGCATGGACACGCCCGCGTCGCGTGGCAGTGTGCCGGATGCAACGGCAACAACGATCCCTTGGGCCGCTGTCACTTGTGCCCCGTTTAGAGCTGTGTCTTGCGCCTTGGCTCCACCCGCTGCGGTTTGCGTTGGGGCGGCTGCGTCCGCTTGGGCTGCCTCAGCCATAACCTCGTCGATCCGGTCAACCGTTAGCAATCGCTCGATAGCTTCCGCGTCGTCTTTGACTTCTGGATTCAACCGGCGCAATGCGTCGATCCGTGAGATAAGCCCCAGCGTCAACTCTTGCGCGATTCCGTCTGCCTTGGCTTTGCGTTCGTCCGGTCCCTCTCCGATTCCGCGATAGCTGATCGTGAAGTCTCGCGGGTTGGTTGGGAGGGTGTGCCCCCCGTATGCGTTCGCCAGCTTGGACGCCGTGGCCAATAGCGTTTGGTCTGCAAGCCTAAGCGCGGGTTCAATCTCCCGTTGTTTGCGTCGTTGGCCCTCACGACTAACGACAATCGCATATCCGGACTGTGCCCCGGTGACTTGGAGATCGGACGGATTCAAACCCGCGTAGGTTGCAAGCCCTTGCTCGTAGGTTCGCAGCGATTCGGCCGCGCTGCGTGGTTCCATTGCCGGGGAGAACTGCGAAAGGGTGCCACCGGTTGGCCCGTCGCTGGTGAACTTGAGGATCGACTTGCGATCTGTTGGGATGACATCCACGGACACCCCGGCAATGTTCCTGGTGATTCCCGCTTGACTTGACACGTCAAGACTGTACCGTTGTGGGTATGCTGAATTAGTGAATCCGTCGTTCCAATGCGTCCACAAAGAGCAAAGGCGAAGGGAGCCACGGACCAATTCGATCCCGCGTTGGTAATTCCAAAGCCGTGAGCCGATCCCTTTGTGGTAAAGCACGTAAGGCAACACGGGCTTGCCTTCCGACATGTACGGGTAGGCGTTCACAAACTCCGGCGCATACTTGGCTGTTACGTCGATCCTGTCCCCCTGATCGGTGACCTCTTCAATACGGTAGATCGGCGCGTCCGGATCGGTCACATCCCATATTTCCCACGTCCAAGCCGTCTCCCCGCTTGCCGTTGCGCGGGCGCGGACCTCTTCGACCCGTGAGGGTTGATCGGGATGGTTCGGATCGGGCGTGAGCACAACCGTATCCGCTGTCACGATTCGATAGGTGGCCTCGGTTGCTCCGTTCCAGTATGCCCAATCCACTCGAACCAAAGCCTCATTGACAGCGTGGACGTGCAACCCTACCGTGGTTTGTTGTGGCCAAAGCCGGGGAGTAATGACGGGGGACAAATCCACATCTGGATCGTCGGAGATCCTCACGTCGGGCGATTGTGAATAGGCTGTGTTGAGCTGGTTGTATACGAGCAAAAACGTATTGCGCGAAAGATCCGGGGATATCTCGAGATCTGCTGCTATTTCTGACGCGAACATGGATCGGATATCATCCCGCACATCGTCGGCGTGCGCCCCTTCTAACAGTCGGAGCCGTTGGGCTTGTGCGTCCCAACGCTCTTTGTCTGCGTTGTCTTTTGGGCGAACGTGCGCGGGTATCGTGAGCATGTGTAGTCCTTAGCTTATGATCATCCTACCAGACCCACCGGACGAAAGCGCGGGGGATAGGAACACCTCGGAGATGTAACCCATGGCGTCGAACGGGTCTTTCAGATCGTCGTTGCCTCCGCGCCAATGCCGGAGGGTGTGTATCAAGCGTGAGCAATTGCGGTGCACCCGCAGCCTACCATCAACGCAAGCGTTGGAGATGAGACGCACACGGGCGTTCACGGATCCCCTTCGCTTGTACGGAACGGCGATCCGGAACGGCGGGCGGGCGCTGTCGGTGAGCTGTGCGAAGGCTCGCATATAAATCTCATTCATTGAAAAGCCCATCCCCATTCGGCCCGCGCTGTTCGAGTCTCCCCGCGCTTCGGTCACTTCGTGAGGCTCCAAGCCCCAAGCCGTGAGCATATCCAAAACCGCCCGCGCCTCTTCAAGCGGGGTTGACCGGTCGGTGTTGCTGTACTCGTCCAAGACCCAAACCGAATCCCCATCAAAAGCCACAAGGTAGCAGATCGATTTACCGGGGCGTTCGCCGTGGTCCCAACCAATGCCAATCCCTTCGCAGGTTTCGGGGGCCTCGTCGTCGTCGAACAGATTGCCCTCGGTGAACCCAGACACCCAACGATCCTCCGTTAGCCCATCCCATTGTGACAATATCCTCTGATTAAACTCCCACGGGCTGCACTCGTTTCTCTGCGCTTCGATGTCTTCCGGCGTTCTGTGTGGCGCGTTGGCGTGTGTTAGCTCAACATGCCAAGTATCCCAACCCTCTTCCGGGTCGACGCTCTCTGAACTATTCCCCTCGATCAGATTCCGGAACCATCCCACCGGTCTACCGATAGGCGTGGCAGTTATCCATAGGGGCGCAAGGTCCATAGCAAGGCGAGCGCGGAGGCCTTGGAAGTGTGCATACTTTGGTGGCTCATCCACCCAAGCCCATTGAATACGCGCACCCTCCAAGGCTAACAAGGATTGCTCGCAGCCTTTACCCACCATAATGCCGCCCCCATAGGCTTGGCTAACTCGTATGATCTTCATCCCCCGGTATAGGTAGCCCACGCCGTCTACATATTTGCACGACGGATCGAGCACACCCGGTGGTTCCAACTCACGCATTGCTTTTGAGATGGTGCGCCAGCCGGTGATCAGGTCGGGAGACAATAGCCAACCTTCCGATCCCGGTTCGGGAACATCTCGGTGTGGGTGCCTGCCAGCAAATGATACCAAGCCTCCGCGCCACCGGCGTATGACTTCCCGATCTTGTTAGCTGCAATGAGCGCACGTTTGCGGGATGTGGACTTGTGGAAGCGTCGTTGGGGTGGACTCATGCCCCCTTGCCCCGGCTGCAACATCTCGTACCGTGCAAGAGGGTGAGACGTGAACGCGCTGGTCACCCGTTTGAGCGCGGCGAGATCTATCACTTGGCAAGAGCCGTTGACGATCTACGGTTGAGCGCGGCAAGGATCATCTCTTCGGGTAGCTCGGAGATGGTGGACACAATCGCCTCTCTGCCCTCTTTGGTGGTTGGGTCTATCGTCTCCGTTTCCTTTACCTCCATCGTCGCGGCCTGTTGTACCGGTGGCGCGTCTCGTCGGAAGGCGTGGCGCCGTTCGAGCAACCAAGCAGCAGCAGACCATGTGCCCTCGTTGGCTGCGCGTCGGATGACAGCGAGCGCGTGTGCTGCGTGTTTGGCCTCGGCTCTTTTAAGAGACTCAAATAACACAACATGCCGCCTGCTTCCGGCGTCTGCCTTTTTGCGCCACATATAGAAACACGCCTCTGTGATGCCTGCATATTGCGCAGCGAGCTTGTTGGTCATCCCCAACTCGAAACCCTCGATCAAAAGGCGGGTTGTTTCCTTGTTTAGTTTGGTCTTCATTCCAACGCGCCCGGTCCTGGGTCTTGGTCGTGGGTCTTGGCCCATGTGGTCCATCGGCGCCGGATGACATCGCAATAGCGGGGATCGATCTCAATGAGTCGGGCACGGCGCCCGGTCATGGCGCACGCGATCAGCGTTGTTCCGCTGCCACCGAAGGGGTCAACGACAACGGACGCGGTGGCGCACAGAACCGACGCACCCCACATCGCAAAGTCCACCGGAAACGTAGCGCCGTGGATGCCCGCGTATTCGTTCGCCCGTTGCGGCGTTCCACGGTACACGTTGGGTTCTGTGCCGTGGAATGATGCTGTTGGGATCGCTCTGGATGAGCCGGGGGCGCCGAGTACAACGACGAACTCAAAGACATTTGTTAGTACATTCGCGGCCATCTGTGGTGGGCCGTGGCCTTTATCCCATGCAGCCACATCCACAAGATGATCAGACCATGTGCCCATCCATGTGATCAGGTCGCGTTTATTGCCAGCGAGCATTTGAATATTTACACACACCACGGAGCACCTTTCGATTGCGCAGCGGGTCCACCCGTCCATCATAGGCAGCCATGGCGCTTCATCCTCAAGGTATGCCGATCCTCTCTCGGCGTGCGCGGCGTTACCCGACAGGGCGCTTGATGTAAGACCATAGGGGGGAGATGTGAATACCGCAGCGCTGCCGTCACCAACCACGACATCCCACATAGCCGGATCGGTACAATCCCCGCACATTAGCCGGTGAGGTCCCAACTCATAAACCTCGCCCGGTTGACTGTGTACCTCATCTTGGACCTCTGGCACATCGTCCTCTGTGCCGTCGGGTTCGGGCGGATCGGGCGCCAACAGATCGGCAAGGGCATCGTCGGACCAGCCCAGGCCATCCAAGTCAAGGCCATCGGCGTCTAACTCGCGCAAGATAGTCGCAAGGGCGTCGTCGTCCCAATCGGCCAACTCAGCCACGCGGTTATCTGCCAGCGCCAACATCCGAGCATCGGCGGGGTCCAGGTCCATGAAGCGGACCGGCACCTTGTCAAGCCCCAACTTGATAGCGGCCTTCAATCTGGTATGGCCCGCAATCACCTCGTTGTTTTCGGTTCGCGCAATGATCGGTGATGCAAACCCGAATCGCTGGATTGACTTGGCCACATCATCAACGGCGTGAGAGTTGATCCGGGGATTGTCTGCCCACGGTGTAAGCTTGTCGATTGCCACCCATTGCGCGGCTGGTTCTGTTCTTGGCATGTTCACCCCTTCCACAAACCCACCATAACACACCCATCCGGGGGGGTATGTACACGTGAACATCTGGGTGAACATCCGTCTGGTACATCGATAACCCAGGTACTACCTTACACATATCTATTATGTACATGAACATCCTATATATAGTCTCAACCATAATATATACAGTGAGGTAGAACATTAAGGTACACAAACAACAAACGGTCTTGTTGGAAAAGTCGTGTTCACGTGTACAAATCAGGATAGTCCAGGGCAAACCTGCCTTATCGTTGTACATGCGTCTGGTACACGTCGTGTACACTTTTCCCCAAATACAGCCATACCGGGCGGCGAACCTGCCGTATCGTGAACACGCAACCATGCACACGTCGTGTTCACGTCGTGTTCACTTTCACTCGGTCGGACGTTTGAACACCCGGACGTTCCGCCCCTTGATCCGCTTGCGGCTGCGCGTCCACCCCAACGCTTCGAGAACCGCCCGTGCTCGATCTGCGTTCTGTCGTGTCTGTTTGCCGGGGTCAATCAACAGGGCGTCCTTTAGCATCTCATCAATGCGCACCAAGGCGTTCGGGGCCTTCCGGCTTAACCACTCCTCACACACGCCCTCCCAAGGCTCCGACCTCATGTGTGCCTCATTGGCTTGTGAATGGGCCTCTATGTCTGCGCGTTGGTCCAGCCACCAAGACTCCCCGGCTTTGTACGCCTGATCCGCTTCCGCAAAGAGCTGCGCACGGTCGCGCTCGATTCCCTTTACATCAACGTGGTCTTGAACCAATCGAACGCACCAAAACCGCCGGTTGCCTGTGGGATCCAAGAGCCACTGTTCTGAATTCGTTGTGGCCGTGAACACAAGCCCACGGGGGTAGCTCTGAATGTATCTGCCATAGCTGGGTCGGTATCTGTCGTGGGTGGATGTAATAAACGCCTTGATTTGTTGTAGCTCACCGCTCCGGAATGAGTGCAATTCGCTGATCTCATACAATAGAACGCCACCCCCGATCATCTGGTACACGTCTTTGGTGTTGCGGAAGTCGAGCATGGTATCAGAGAAGTACCCCGGCTCCATGCCTACCAACGCCCGCAAGCCCGTGCTCTTGCCCAATCCCTGGCGCCCGGACAGACACAAAACTTGGTCCAGCTTGCACCCTTGATCGCGCACGCGGGCCACGATTGAGATCATGAATTTGCGCGAAAAGGTCCGGTTTAGATCGGTGCGCTCGCTTCCATAATATGCCGGGAGCAATTGAGATATACGCTCCGTGCCATCCCATGACAGCGAGTCAAGCCAATCCGCGACGGGGTGATAGGGGGAGCGCGAACCAACCAATTGCAGGGCTGCGCTAACGGCTTGGGTGGACGGACAGATCCCATAGACCTTTTCGATCCAGTTTTGCGCCTTCAAGTCCGACAAATCGGTAACAGGCTCCCCGTTGATCGTCGTCGTCGCTGTGAATTTGTTGTACTTGACCTTCCCTTTCCACCGGTGATCGTGTGCCAAGATCAACGCCAGATTCCTGGCCGTTTTGATCGGCGCCTGTGTGCCGTCTTTCCGCGTCTTACACCGGCACCTTTGGAGCACCTCCGGATCTGGCACCGTCTCCGGATCGATCTGTGTCCCTGTCTCTTTCAATAGGCGGATCGCCCGTGCTTGGGGGTTCGGTGGGCGTTGTCCTTTCGGCGTGCTATGATCGTCTTGCATGTTCATCCTGGTTGGTTGGACGGTTAGCGCGCCCATGTTGAACTCTACCGGTCAACGTGGGCGCGTTCTATCTTAACGGGTTGCGGTGGCTCCAAGATCCCAAAGCGGACCCTCCCACGCGCACGACTCTGTGTGGTTGCATTTCGCCCAACTCTTCCGCGAACCATCCACACAAAACCACACATCACGGCGCAGACACTTGGGGCAAACGAGGCCCCGGCATATCCCCTTCGACGAGATCACCCCCCCAAGATCCTCACCGTGGCGCGCTCGCAAATGACAATTAGTTTTCAACTGTTTGCGAAATTCAGCCGTGGCCCGGTCATATGAAACCCAAGCGGGGATCGGTGGCGGCGCGGGCTTTGGCGGGTTCAACTCACGGCGCCTGTCGTCCCACCATTGCTCGTCGTCTCGCGGCGTCAAGTCCAACGCACGCCGGAACGGGCCAACCGAATGGAACCGGGGTTGGTCCTCTCTCCACGCCGGAAGATAGTAGATCCGCCCCGCGTCTTTACAGGAACGATCAGGACCACCCGCTGCACCGGGGGCCATCTCTTCCCATAGGCGCAACCCGGCGAGCCAAACAAGGGGCCATAGCGAGGCGGGGATTGGCTCGAGCAACGGAAGCACCACACGAAACCGGGGGGCCTCGTCGTTGTGGCTCCATGTCGTATGAATGATGTGGAACCATTGCCGCCATGCTGCCCGCGCTTCGTCGATTGTCACCCGCCCATCGTCGAAGTCCAGACACAGAGCTGTGACGGTTGCCACGTTGTCTTGTCCCCGCGTGATACCGGCGCCGGTTTTGTATTCGGTGGGTGACCAACACGGCACAGACTGTTTGGATGTGCGCCTGCGGAAGACTCCGAGGTTGTCCGCAAGGTTGTCAATAGTCAACGTGCGTTGAATGGGGAGGCGGGCGTGCAGCGTCTCAAAAAACGACACACAGATCGTTTGGGGCAGTAGGCGGGGCATGTTCTCGTGGGGTGTTTGGGGTTGGTTGGTTGGTTGGTTGTGGTGTGGTCTAACTCAAATTGTCAATCCACACCTTCACAGACGGGGCTGAACAAGTGAAAACCGCAACCCGCTGGATCCCGTTCCGCACGCTGATCGCCTTGGGCAAAAACCAGGGTATCGGCCCCGCTAATTAGGCGCCCCCGCAACGGGGCACCGTGGCTATATGTCGCCGTTGCCTCAATACCCAAAAGCAATGCAAGCAAATTACCAAGCCGGAAGCGTTCGATCTCGGTATCGGGAACGCCGATCCGTTTCAAATGATCGGAAAAGATCAAAAGCCCAAAGAGACCGGATCGATACTTCGGCGTGGGCGCGAACTCGTATAAACCCGTCATGTGCGCTCGGACTGGGCCGCATTGCGTCTCCAATAAAAGATCGCACATTCGATCCGTTATCCGCTCCCAAAAGAAACGCGGATCAAAGGGCGGGCGGTTTGGAATTTCAAGGGTTTCCCCGGTCCACAACTTGAACGTCATTTGGACGGGTAGGTGTTCCGGCATTGGTTTTGTGTTGGTCATTTCAGGATCCGGATCCCCGGTCTTGGCGCCCTCTGGTGTCTGTGTTTCAACACGTCGATCAGGGTGCGCCGGAACCATCCGGGATCGGTGTCTCTTGCGAAGGCAATTAACATGCCGCCCCTTTCCGGCGCGGTGCTTGTGGTCCAATCGCACAGAGCGATCATTGTTTTTGTGTCGCTGATATGTGTCGTGAGGTGGCTCATGTGGATCAAGAGATCAATGATCTCCGTCCGCTCTTTGTGGGTCAGGTCTTGGCGTGCGCTCATGGCTTCATCAACGTGGCGCGGGCGTGGTTCATCTTCTGGATTTTGCGCCTTAGCCCATTGTATCGGACCTTCAATTGTGCGCGTTCGGTTTCAAGGCTACGAATGTATTCGGCCTGCTTGTCCACCATTCCGATCAACCAATCAGCCAAGATCGGCGGGGTATCTTGTCCCTGCTTGATCCGCTGTCGTATCGCTTCAAGTCTGTCACGTGTCATCGTTCAACACCCTCCATGCGAGCGCCGCCACTGCTGGAACTTGTCCATTGCCGAGACACCGCAAACGGTCCACCCTAGAGGCCACCCCATTAGCCACTCGACCCACATCGGGTTCAGACTCCCACCAACGTGATCTGATAGACATACGTTGCTGGTCCGTCCGTCTTCTCGCCTCAGTCTTGTTGTTCCCGTCTTTGTCGTGTATCGCACGCCATTGCTCGGACTCCACTGTTGAGCGGTTGGAGTCGGTAGCCACAATCCAGATTCGGTCCCGTTTGTGATGTGCTCCGGTGTGATGTGCTCCCAACACACCCCATTTTGCATCGAACCCCATCTCGGCCAGGTCTCCGAGAACGACATCCAGCCCCCGAGAAGTGAGCGCTGGGACGTTCTCCACAAAGACAAATCGGGGTTCCACTTCGCAAATGATACGCGCCATTTCTTGCCACAATCCGGACTTTTCGCCCTGAATACCGGCACCCTTGCCAGCTTGGGAGATGTCTTGGCACGGGAATCCTCCCGAAACCACGTCAACAAGTCCGCGCCAAGGTCGGCCGTCAAAGGTTCGCACGTCATCCCATATCGGGAACGGTTCGAGGCACCCGTCGTTTTGCCGTGCGATGAGTACAGATCGGGCGTATTCGTTGTTTTCAACGGCGCACACGGTACGCCATCCCAAGAGGCGTCCCCCAAGAATCCCTCCACCAGCGCCCGCGAATAGTGCCAGCTCATTCACTTTGTACCTCGATTTTAATAACGATCCGTGGAACGGGTTGGCCCTTCGAGCAATACCACTTTTCCGCGTGGATGTTCATCACTTGCCCGTCATCCGACAACACCGCGCCTCGTTCGAGCGCGTCCATTGTTGATTTTATCAAATTGTCAAGGTCGGGACGGCAAGGCATAGGCAATGCATGATCGGGCGTGGCCTTCGTTTGGAGCCTCTTGGGCCTCCGAAAATAGAACGACAGGAACAGCGCCACGGGTTGCCCCTTGGGAATGGGCGGGCCGTCCCAACTCGCTCGAATGATGGACGCCGCCCGCGCCTCAAACTCTGCGGTTCTCTTGGGCGTGATCGTGCGCCCGTTGCGGAAGACACGGGGGCGCCCCTTGGGAATGGGTTGGCCTGGTATAACGATTCTCATACCGACCGCCCCAACGCAAGACGATCAACGGCTTGCCGGTATCGCTCCGGATCGATCTCCGCGCCCGCGTAACGGCGCCCGGTTTGGGCGCAAGCCCTCGCAAGCGGAGCCATCCCCGCGAACAAATCGCAAACCAGATCCCCCGGTTCTGTCCATCTCTCGATCCATTGTGCCATCCAAGCCACCGGCTTCTCGCTGTGCTTTTGCCTTGGGCTTGTGTGGGCGTTTGATGTTGTTGCGCTCGAATTGGTAAACGATCCCGCGTCTTTGCAATAAACAATCACAGGTTCCGAATTTCCCAACCAATGAAAACCAATCCCCGGCCCGCCCGTTTTTGTCCACGCGCCGCCACTGACAAAACGCCACGGCCAAACCGGATCGAGATCCCCAACAGCGTCAATCCAATTCTGCAATTTCGGCCAAGTCAACCACAACGCAAGGCGCCCGCCGCTTTTTGCTTGGGCATATGAATCAGCCAAGACGCGGGCGATCTGTCCGTCGCTGATTGTCTCATAGTGCGCTCCCGCGCAGCCGTTCAATTGTGATGCGTCGTTGGTGTAGGACCAAGGAGGATCCGCCACGATCAACGCGGGGGCCTCCGGCAAATTTGCCAACAACTCCGCAACACCACAACACCGGAGATCGATCCCTTCAGGCTGCGCGGGTTCGGGTACGCTCAACAATTCCAATTGCCCCATCACTTCCCCCACGCTTGGACCGTGACACAACCGCCCGTCCACGTCTCGATCTGCTTTTGCATTGCTGGCCGTGGCGTTGTGCCGTTGCGCCAACTCTTCACGGTTTGCCGGGGCACCCCCCAAACCTTTGCAATTCCGGTGGTTGTGTGTCGGTTGGCTTGTAGCCACTGGTTGAGGTTCATGGCTGCGCCTTGCGTTGTGCTTCTTGCCATTTCCTGAACTCCTTTTGAGCATAGGGCAAAATGGCCTTGATTGCCTCATGCGGGTTGTCCTCAATCCACGCAAGCGCAACACACGACCGGCACAAGGATTGGCCCTCGGTGTCTGTCACTTTGTCGGTGTCTTCGGTGTCGTCGCAGTCTGCGCACTTCGCCTCTTCCCGTGCCTCTCTGCAGTCGTCGCACAGGTCGTCGGTGTCCGTCGCTGTCTTGTCGTCGCAGTCGGAGCAAGTGACGCACACCCCGCAATCACCCTCGGAGGCGTGGTATTCCTTTCCACACACCGTGCAGGTTGTGAAGTAAAGCGGCCAA
>Ga0098033_1000918_pt1 | contig 12660 bp, 12 predicted proteins | sample 1_EtaG_FD_75049 | JGI IMG/M metagenome (GOLD analysis project Ga0098033, IMG submission 75049) | Marine viral communities from the Subarctic Pacific Ocean - 1_ETSP_OMZ_AT15124 metaG | ecosystem: Environmental > Aquatic > Marine > Oceanic | place: Pacific Ocean | collected 2015-01-07
TACCCGTGATAGTGAACGTGTTTATTGAATCAACATGTCTTTTTAAATAAAATATATTTCCATATTGAGGCCCTACAGGATCATAATCTGTATTACTTCCTTGTGTTAGTTCATCAGATAAAGTTAATGTTGTTAATTCATCATACGCTCCGGGATTAATTATATTTACTGTAGCAGTATTTGCTTTTGCCCAATGATAATTCCAAGTATTAGCGGCCTGTTCTCCAGATACATCCCCTCCCCACGCTATAGTATTGCCAAAAGGAATGTCGCTATCAGGTGTTATATAAGGACTCAAATTAGAAGTTATACTTACTAATTCTCCGGAAACTCGGGATCTAGAAAAATAATAATCCCCAATATACGTACTAAAGGTATTAGAACCCTCAGTTTGAGTTGTCCCATTTACATTACTTAATGTAATTGGATATTCATCTAAAATATGAGACGCTGCTATTCCCATAAAAGAAGTATTAGGTTCAGATAAACCCAATGCTCCATTCACAACCTCATATGAAGGAAACACGAATTTTTTAAATGAGGTTTTAATTTGTCTAGCACCATAACATATAGCCCTTTGTAGTGCAAGATTCTCACATACTTGAGCAAGAGAATAATTACCAGTTGTAGAAGTAAACTTTTCACAAAGAGCATTCAACATAGTTTGAGCAAATTCCCGTGTTAAGGTAATAGAATCTAAAATACCTTCACGTGCAAGTAAATGATTATTGGGCGCGGCGTTTAGTTCATCTACAATTTCATTAATTTCTTTTTGTATTGCTCCTGCCATAATTTCTCTCTATGATAAAGGTCCCGAAAAAGGAATGGGTGGTGATCCAGGAATTAAACCACTTACTACCCATGTTTTTGTCCATGTATCTAATATGCCCGCTAACTCTTTTGCAAAAGCTGCTGGTGAAGATTGATAACCAGAAAATAATTTTATCAGCTGTGGTGTATGAGATGGTGCTACAACTGGCGGTCCTATTTGTTGACCAGACTGATATGTTAATGCCATAGATAATAAATGTGATCCTACTAATGTTCCAATAGATGCTCCAACTGGTAATTGCATTGCAAAAACTCCACCAATCGCCGCTCCTGCTGCAGATGTAGTAGCTATACCAGTAGTAGGAAATCCCCCGGAATTCTGAGCTGCTTTCAGATAAATTTCAAATGACTTTGCAATATCCTTACCAGGCTTCATTGGGGCTGGAGCATATCCTGCAAATCTCACCATCAATTGGCTTTGGAGAACTGTTTTAACTAATGCCATTATTCGAAACTCTGTCCTACTTTTAAAGATTTTAATAAACTTAATTTTACTGATGCTGGTGGCAAAGTCGGCCCCGATGGTCCCGTGCCAGTCGGATGTGTATGTTCCGTTATAATATCTATTATCTCATCCATAAACTCTTTCATACTAATTATCAAACCTTTCACCTTAACTTTACCTGCACTACTAACGCTTACTTCACCAAGTAATCCCTGCATATTTGCAGCACCATCAGGAGTCAATTCAAATGAAGATAATAAACTAGCTTCTTTAATACTTCCTGCTACAGTCTCAAAAGAAATGTCTCCTAGTAATGCAGACCCTTTAATACCTGAAGTTCCTAAATTCGATAACAGCTCTATATTTCCTAAAGGTTTTATTGAAACACTTGCACCAAGTCCGGCCAATCCTAAAAATAAATCAATACCACCCGTACCCACATTATCAATACACTCAAATCCAATTTTGGATGCCACCGCGGTTGTTTTTCTTCCATAACTTGCCTTCATTGAAGGTAACAGTCCTTGAATAGTTTCTGTTATAGAATCCGTAGCATTAACGGAAAATCCCTGCCCTACTTGTAAACTTGCACCGCCATCAGTATTAAAACTTAAAGAGCCAGCATGCATTTTCCATGCCCCAACAACTCTATCAATTTGTTTACCTTTTGTATGTGAGTGTGCAAATTTAGAATGTCGATAAAAACGGGTAGCACCTAAATTAAGTCTATCTTGTCCTTCAATAGCCACATCATGACCCAACATATTAATTCCATTACCGGGATTATTAAGTCTAAATGGCCCTTTGCCCATATCAATAAGATAAGAAGCATTTATTTTATCGTGTTTATGTCCTTTAACAAATACTTCTTGTTTACCATCAATAGTACTACAATCACCCGCTTCAATATGTGTATATCTATGTCCTAAAATAATATTATAATAATTATTAACTACTTTATCTACTTTAATACCTACTTGATGTATTTCAGTAAAAGTACCTGTACGATGATACCAATGTAACCTTTCGTGTCCTGGAGTATCATCCATTTCAATAATATGACCACTCTCCGTTTGATGAACATGGTTATATGGATATAATGCCGCCCAAGGAGGATAAGGTTCTGACCAAGTACGGCCTGATGCACATGAAATATTTACCTGTCCTTGTTCCCTATTAACAGCCTTCTCATATACAATACCTGAAATCCACGGATCAGTATAAAGTGTATTACCTCTCATTCCTCTAGCTAATCTGTTAGTAGTGGGTTCTTTAAGATAATTTAAATTTCGTGTAGTAGAAATTAATGATTCTGGAATATTTTTATCTAAAGGTGACAATCCGGTATCTGGAAATGTAGACCTTATAGGATTCTCAACCACCTTAACAGTAAAGGGTGGGGACTGCGCGTAAGGAGCTTTAATTAATTGTGTTACAGGAAAATTAGAATATTCACCTTTTACATGTGCCTCATGTGTAGTAGCTTTTGCGCCTTGTTTGAGTTTAACATATTCAGATATTGTTACATCTTGTGGATGTTGTGTGGGGTCAGGATCAGAATTATGTATAATTGTAGCAGGTTCACGGGGAACAGCTTGACCGGCATACCTACTAAGCATATTAAAATTTAACTGTCTGGGATGAATTTCATTTCTGAAAAGGGGGTGGCCCATCAGCGGCGCAGCATCTGCATCACCTTCAGGCTGCCGAGGATCAAGAAATCCTTTTTGTAAATTTTCACCCTTTGCATCTCTTTCGGGAATACCACCAAATGTACCGAAAAACATGGGTTCTTGTGCAGATTCACCATCCCTGAAAAACCCTAATACCCATGTGCCTTCTACGGGACCCAACGGACTAGTTCCTACAGCTGTTTGAGCCGCAGAAGTAATTGGTTGAACAGGATACGCCCAAGGTAAAGATTCAGTAGATTGATGTACCTTTTCTTCTGTATTCCAACCTAAAATTCGAACCTTACATCTACCAAGATAAAGAGGATCGTGGCGATCTTCAACAACACCCTGCCACCAGACAAACCCCTCTTTTCCCATAAAATAAGACATACTAAAAACCTCCTATTACTCGCGTTCCATCTTCACTCATTTTTATTGTGCCATCATCCATTATAGCAGATGATCCGGCCACAGTTCCTTTTAATGGTTCTTTAAAGGAATCTTTTATTGCCTCAAATTCTACCGTATACTTATCTTTAGTAAAATTGTGTCGTAATTTAGTAATTAAATATTTTCCACTTAAGTATTTGTGTTCTTTTGACGCTGTATATTTCTTGTCAGATCCTCTATTGGATTTATCATATGTTGGTAGTTTTATATCTATTACATCACCCACCATTCTACATGATCGACCAGGTGCCCTAATAAGTACTTTTATATTATTAAGTTGTTGTTGTTGAGCAGTTCGTTGTTGCATCCATTGTTCAACTCTATTAGGTACAATATTTAATGGCCCCATCTTTCCACCATGTTTTACTTGCTTTGTGCCAATACCATTCTTAAAATGTGGTATTGAATCGTGACCTAAATTTGTAGGATAAAAATTTATATGTGCTTCAGGTGCTCCTAATGCGTGTTGCTGCCATGTACACAAATCTCCTTTATCTAAATGGGCAAACCCATCATCAAAACTCTTCTTGTCTTTAGCGACTGGAGAAACACTAACCATTCCTGCTGGCCCATCTTTTGTTTCTGCAAAACTTTGAGTAGAACCTTGATCAGATTTTCCAATATAATTAAAATCTACATAGTCTGTTTTCATTCTAACTATATCATGTGTTAATAATTTATTTGCATACATTCCTTTTGTTAAATTTTCCAACACATCAAAATTAGAAGTGAATTCATAATGATCTATCGCAATTGCTTCCAAGGCTCTTTGTTGTATGCCAGAAGGGTCTGTTTCTGGGTTTTGCATGTTTTTCGGCCACCATGTATAAGATTCTTTACTTCTACTTTCTTGAAAAGTGTATAGGCCTTCATTTGGACTATCCCCCGGAGGATCATCTACAGGTTCAGTATACCCCATTCCACCTCCCGCGAACAATGTTTCTATAGAAACAAAATGATAACCGGTAACAGTTTCAAAAAATACAAAACTAGAACCAACTGCATGTTGACCCGCAGACACCGATCTAGAAGCTAAAAATTCAAAAGTTTTAAATGGTGTCAAATTGGGTGTAATTAAATTAGTTAAATTTTTTGTAGGTTCAATAAATATTTTTTTAGGAGACCACTTAAAGAAATCTTTATATAAAGATCGTACAAAATTAGATATTTTTCGTGGTTCTTTTGTGAGTGGATTAATAGCGGATCTTTGTACTTTCTGTTTACAATTATCAATATATTCCTTTGAAACACCATGCAGTGTATAAGCTACCATTCCTTGTTGGAAATCTAATTCTTTTTTATCGGATATTTTATATATAGAAAAATTTAATTTGAGTAACCCATCATTAGAAGAATTAACAAAGGGTCCCGGAGGCTTTTCACCTGAACTGGCTTCTGGACCCTCTTCTGCAGATAAAATCTTGTCTGCAGATTTACTCATGTTTTCTAAATTTGCTGTTTTAATTTCTAAATAAATAGATTCTTCACCTATAATCGGTAACCATTCCTCAAAACCCATACCATCTATAACTGTAATATCCATTTGTAAAGCGGAAGAAAACATATCTTCATAAATATTTAAAGCTGAAAAAGTACTTCTCAAATCTATAAACCCACCACCTGTTTTATGTGCAGAATATAATTGACAAGCTTTAATTTCATAATCTCCGGGAAACCAAGGTATATTAGTTTGGCCAACACCTCCCTCTTTAGGAGCTAATAAATCTTTACTTTTTGCTGCAGAACCATCATCAGGTATAGTAATACTTGTTTTAGATTTTCGGCGGAAAAATTGAGAATTCCCAAAACCAGCTTCTTCAGGCATAATAATCCTCTATAAAAGTTTAGTTGTATGTTCAGCTAATATCATAGCGGCATATTCTGATTTCAAAATGTTAATATCTCGTTTAGACTCATTTAACGCTACCTCATATTCATAATAATATATAATATCTCTTTCATTGTTTGGTAAATCTTTATAGGTAGTAAAATCACATTTTATTTTATATGCGGGAATAGCATCCTTTTCACCTTTTTGCTCAACTCTCTGTCTAAGAACGCGTTCATAATGATGTATTCCTTGTTGAGCAGCTGAAAGAGTACCATATTTTCTTTCTACAAAGGAAACAAATTCTCTTGTACCTAATGGCCAATCCCAAATTGGGTCATGCATTTCATTTACAGCAAAAAGTAACCAAGTATATTTCACATCTCCATAAAATTTATGTGCAGTCACATCCGGTCTTTCATTTTCAGGTACAGAATATGGCTCAAATTGAACTATATCATTAAGAAGAACATTTTTAATTTTTGCTCGATTCATAATATCAATAACGGCCTTTAATCGTGAGGGTTCTTTTTCACCTGTAATATTATAAGCGATTTTTGGATAATGTGAAAAAAATTCTGACATGTTTATGTTTCCTTATTTAAAATCCCATTTCAGCAAGTGTGCGATGCATCATTCCAGTTTCTTGAAATGTTAATACCATTTCAGTTGTTACGGGATTTGATGTGCCCTCATAAAATGCAACAGTATCTTGTGTAGAATAATCTAAACCAATATCTGTTAATACTGATTTACCTATTTTAAATATAGAAGAGTCTTCGCTTTCGCCCTCTTCTCTACCATTTATAGTAAATTTTATTTGCCATTCATCTGGATATCCAAACATACCAATTGGGGCGGTTGGTGAGTTCGCATCTCCTCCCGAAGGTAACATAGCCACTTTAAAGCCCCGTACAATGTTTCTTACAGTTTTAGATTCTGTTTCGCTTTTTGGCATCATTTTAAAAGTAAATTTGTGTTCCCTTTGTGAAGTGGGACCTTGATAATCTGAAACTATATTAGGATTTACTATTTTACCCGATGACCGTGATGCCATGGCGGCAAGTTGTTCTGGCAATGCATTTTGTATAAATTTTGCGCCCATTTCGGCAAGCCCTGATCCATAAGTACCTGTCGCATAAGCAGCAGCTGTGTCCCAAAGGCTCTCACCCCAATGGCCAGCCGTGCCCGTGCCTTTTCCGGCTTGAGCAGCTTGCAATGCCGAGGCACCACCACTACCCATTTCTAAATTTTTATAGTCTGATTTATATCCCGTGGACATTGCATCAGGAGGAATAAATAGTGCTATATCTGTGGTAAGAGCATCTCCTTTAAAAGCATGAGCTTGAAAATGAACCCAATGCATGATAGAACCTCCAGATGTACCTAGTTCGGGAGGCCAATTTAATGGTGTTGGGTTTGACATAATTTTTTACCTTACTTTAATTATTAATATCTATATATTTATATGGCATACAAAGGAAAATTTCGGCCCCAAAATTACAAAAAATACAAAGGGGATCATACTAAAATTATTTATCGTTCCGGTTGGGAATTAAAATTTATGAACTATCTGGATCGGCAACCTGAAGTGTTATCTTGGTCAAGTGAAGAGGTTATTATTCCGTATAAATCCCCCATTGACAACAAATATCATAAATATTATCCTGATTTTTGGGTCAAAACACTCAAGGGTGAATCTTTAGTAGAAATCAAACCAAAAAAACAGACCCGGCCACCAAAAGAAAACCCAAAGCATAGGAGACGATATCTTAAAGAAGTTAAAACTTGGGGTATCAATAATGCCAAATTTAAGGCGGCCGAATCGTTCTGTGAAGCTAAAGGATGGGAATGGCGTATAATAACAGAAGATACTCTCAGTTTAACTAAATAGTTTTAGTATAAAAAACAATAACGAAAGATAAAAAATATGCCCCTTCCTTTACTAACCTTGTTTACAAATGTTATTCGTGCGGGTCTGGAAATAGTAAGGACAAAGGCGGCCGGTGGGTGGTTTAGAAAATTAGTTAAACAACAAGTAGTAAGAAGTTCATTAAGAGGGATAAGAAAACCCGGACAAATTTTAAGTGAATCAGAAAAAACTACATTTTGGAGGCGAGGATCTTTATATTTTTTTGTATATAATCCAAAACATAAATTAACACTTCCTTATTATGATACATTTCCTTTGGTTCTACCAATTGAAAAATATAATGATGGTTTTTTAGGTATCAATTTTCATTATCTATATCCTAAAGACCGTGCTATATTATTAGATCAATTACAAGCATTTGCAAATAATAAAGAATTAGACGAAACAACAAGATTACATTTAACATATACTAGTTTGGGAAATTTTACGAAACTTAAAAGAGCTAAACCATGTATTAAAAGATATCTTAATATGTTTATTAAATCACAAATGGTTACTATTAATCCTAGTGATTGGGGAACTGCTATATTTTTGCCTGTAGAAAGATTTAAAAAAATGAATAAAACAATGGTTTGGGCAGAAAGTGCTGCCGCATTTAGAAACATCCACGCGTAAGGAAACTATGTCATTAAATCCTATAGATTTTTTACAAAAAGTAGATATTAAAGGAGGATTAGCTAGAGTAAATAAATTCTCAGTTCAAATAACTCCTCCAACAGCACTACATGCTGCTGGAGCAGATGTAATTTCTTTTCTATGTAAGGCAGCTGAATTTCCCGGAAAGGGATGGAGTACGGTAGAAGACAGAATATATGGTATAGAAGTTTTGAAACCATACGCAGCCGTATATGAACCAATAACACTAACTTTTTATAATACAAACGATTTTGCCGTGAAGAAATTCTGGGAAATTTGGTTAGATTATATACAACCTCAAGGCTCGCGTAATATGCGATATTATGATAAAATGGTGGGTGAGATACGATTATATCATTATAATGAAACTGCAGAATCTGCTGTTGTGGGAAAAGAGAATTATTTCTGTGGATTAAATGAAGCTTGGCCGCTATCCTTACAAGAAACGGAAATTAATTGGGATAATGATGAACTTTATGAATTTCAAGTTCAAATACAATATAAAGATTGGATAAGCAGTGCAGTGCGTGGCACGGCACAACGGTCAGCTGATGATTATACAAGTAATAGAATAGCAGATTTTCAAAAAGATGGAACCACTAATAGAGGTTTTTAATTATAATGCATTATAGGAGATTATTATGGCATTACCAAAAGTAGCAACGCCTACTTATGAATTGACAATCCCTTCTACAGGGAAAAAAATTAAGTACAGACCTTTTCTTGTAAAAGAAGAAAAGATGTTAATGATGGCTTTAGAAGGTGAAAACTCAAATGTAACTAAAGCAATAAAAGATGTTTTAATAGCATGTTCACAAAGTAAAATAGATATTAATAGCTTAGCTCCATTTGATATTGAATATTTTTTCCTTCAGCTTAGAGGAAAATCTGTTGGAGATAAAATACAAATTAAGTTAAAAAAACCAGAATCAATAGACTGTGAAGAAAAAAACTGCGGACAACTTTGTGAAGTAAATCTTAATGTTAATGAAATAACAATTGATACTTCTACTGTAAATGATGGTAAAATAAATATTACAGAAGATATTGGGATTAAATTAAAATATCCTGATCTTGATTCAATGCAGAAATATATTACTGGGGGTGAACCAACAGCTAATGAAGTATTTAAAATAATTACGGAATCTATTGAGTATATTTGGGAAGGTGAAGAAATATTTAAAACAAGAGATGCTACCAAAAAAGAATTAAATGATTTTATTGAATCACTTAATTCTGAACAATTTATTAAGGTTAGAAATTTCTTTGAAGATATGCCCAAATTAAATAAAGAAATTACATGGATATGTCCTAAATGTGAAAAAACGGCACCAGTAATGTTACAGGGGCTTGACGCTTTTTTCGGATAGCGCTGAGTCATGACTCCCTGGCGAATCATTTTCAAACAAACTTCGCCATGATTCAGCATCATAAGTGGAGTCTTTCTGATATTGAAAATATGGTTCCGTTTGAAAGACAAGTATATGTATTATTATTACAACAATGGTTAAAAGAAGAAAACGAAAGAATAGAAAGACAAAACCAAAAAGCTAAACAAGGAAGATAAATGGCCGAATCAGAAGATTCTAAAAAGGCGGAAAACCGCAAGCTTGATGATATTACTAATAATCTGACTAAGTTGAATATTACCACAGACCAGATAGGTGAAACATCTCATTCTACTGGTCTAAATACGAACAGTTATTTGAGTAATATTGCTGTTTTGGCTAATACATTAGTTAATCAAAGTAGGTCATCATTACAATCACAAGAGACGGTAGCCAAAGCTGAACTGGAAGCAAGAAAAGAGGCAGCAAGAGCTGGAAAAGAAAAGGCTGTTGTACAAGACGTTTTAGTTACAAATTGGCAAGATGAACAAAAAAATGAAGAAGGTGGTGGATTTTTATCAGGGCTAAAGGATATCCTCAAAACGAAAATGATTATGGGTGGGCTTTCAATTGGATCACTATTCGGAAAAGGTGGAATAAAAAAATTGCTGGCTACACTCGGCACTACTTTATTTACAGGAATTAAAACAGCATTTGGTGCAATTGGAACAAAGTTTACAACATTACTAGGACCCTCAATTATGAAATTTATGGGTCCTGCCGCAATAGTTGCGGGATTAGCACTGGCACTCAAGAGTGGTTTCGATGGATGGGTGAATAGTGCAGATTGGGGTGTAAGTAAAATTTCGGGTTTTCTGGGAGGTTTCTTGGGTGGAGAAGCTGATGGTGGAATTAAAAATTCGTTCAAAAACGCTGGAAAATGGGCACTAATAGGCGCAGGAATTGGTAGTGTCGTTCCCGTAATTGGAACACTTGTTGGAGGATTAGTTGGTGCAGCCATTGGTGGAATTCTCGGATTTTTTGGAGCAAAAAAAATAGCAAAAGCTTTTGATAAAATTGGTGCATGGTTTAAAAAATCCTGGAAAGGTATTACGAAAGCCTGGAAAGGTATTACGAAATTCGTATCAGAAATATGGGATAAGGTGGTAACTTGGTTTAAAGAAAAATGGGAATGGGCTTCAGGAGGAATAGCAGCTGGGTGGACAAGTGTTTCTGGGTACATATCTGAAATATGGGATAAGGTGGTAACTTGGTTTAAAGAAAAATGGGAATGGGCTTCAGGAGGAATAGCAGCTGGGTGGACAAGTCTTTCTGGGTACATATCGGAAAAATGGGATAAGGTGGTAACTTGGTTTAAAGAAAAATGGGAATGGGCTTCGGAAGGAATAGCTGCCGGGTGGACAAATCTTTCTGGGTACATATCGGAAAAATGGCAAAAAGTTAAAACATGGTTTTCAGAAAAGTTAGCTTGGGCTTCGGGAGGAATAGCGGCCGGGTGGACAACTTTATCAAATTATGTAAGTGATATATGGGAAAAGGTAAAAACATGGTTTACGAGTTTATTTTCGTGGGGTAAAAAAGCAGGAGGAACAGAAGAAGGTGGATGGTCATTAAATAAATTTATATTTGGGAAAGAAGGATTAATTGAGAAAATACGAGGGTATATTTCTGGCTTGTTTACATGGGGTAAAAAAGCAGGAGAAACAGAAGAAGGTGGATGGTCATTAAGTAAATTTATATATGGAGAACCAGATGGAGTACTCAGTAAAATAAGGACATGGTTAAATGGCTTATTTTCATTTGAAGGTAAAGATGGAGAAAAAGTTGGATTAGGTGATAAGATTGTAGATTTATTTAAAACTATACCCGACAAAATAGTTCAATTTTTTAAAGATATGGTAGCAAATGTTCAAGAAATATTCTCATCCATATCTATGCCTTGGGAAGATTCTAAAGAAGAAAAAGCAGCCGAAGCTAAAAAAGTAAATGATAAATTAAATAAAAGAATAGAGGAATCAAAAAAGGAAATACCAAAACTAGAACAGGCAGTAAAGGACAACCCCACTGCAACCGGCTATGGCAGCCCGGCTGATCTGCTGAAAAACAAACAAAATGAATTAGCTCAGCTGCAGAAAGACTTAGCCAAATCAAATTACGAGATCGCGCTAGCTGCAAATGCAAAAGACAACCAGAAGGTTCTGGACGATTTACAGCTGAAAGGTTCTGGCCAATATGGAAATATAGTAGACAAGACAGGTTTATACATGCTTCATGGTTCAGAATCTAAACCTGAATTTATATTAGATAATCAAGCCGCGAGTGTGTTTATGCAAGCTGCGGCCACACTCGCGGATCTACAAAGACAAAAAATAGATTTATCCCAAAATGGATCAGCAAATATGGCTCCCGTTAATGTAATTACATCCAATCAACAGTCTGTAACAACTCAACCTGTTCACTTAGCAGTTCCATTAATTAGAGCTGCATCAAATAATAAACTACCTGGCTAATAAAAAATTATTCTTCAGCGAGTTGTTTAAAATAACTCATATCATCTTCGGTTTCTGCTGTTGCTGTCGATGCTATTGGAGGAGTAGGAGAAACGGCATCTTTTGGAATGAAAGTTGTTCCTCCATCAAAAGGCGCTTCACTTTTCGGAAACTGATTTTCAGGTGTGGTAGGTACTGTTGATAAACCGAGAACACGTTCCATTTTCTCTTTCAACTCAGCATAAGCTTTGAAATTTTTAGGATCAGTAAATTCTTCTAATGAATGTTCTGACTTCCAAATTTCTTCCATCTTAGACTCATCTTCATGTAGAGCGGTGGGATTCTCAAATTCACTCTTATCATAATTTGAAAATCCGTCAATCTTTCGAATCTTTATCTTAAAGTTTGCACCTTCCCATAAATCAAATGGATTTACTGGTGTCTCATCTTCAAATTCAGGATTCATTTTATCATTGATCTTATCCCAAATCTTTTTACCATATTTGTATAAACGAACTTGTCCTTCGTTCTGGGGGTTTGCCGGATCTTTGATCACATAAACATTTGTCATGTAAGTTAATCGGCGTTTCTGTTTACGAGCAATATCTTTATTTGCCTCAATACCAGAATTCCAGAGAGTTGAATTATACTCACTTACTGGATCTTTCTGACCGAGAGTTGTCAAAGAGTTTTCAATATACCATCCACCGGGACCCTGAAATCCGTGATTCCAAGTACGTGCCCACGGAAGGTCTTCTCCATCTGGAGCAGGTAGAAATCGAACAACGGCCATTCCGTTGCCTGACTTGTCCAATTCAGGACGCCAGAAGCGATCATCATCACCTTGACCTTTTGTTTGTGTATTGAGTTTTGCTGTTTCTTTTAGGAGGGATTGGAGTTTATCTCCACGTTTTTTCTTCATATCTGCGAACGACATATGTTTCCTTTCGTATATTTCGTATTGCGTTGTATTAATTGTATTGCGATGTATTTCACTTAATCATCATATAACTATATTATAACATA
>Ga0098033_1000919_pt1 | contig 12659 bp, 12 predicted proteins | sample 1_EtaG_FD_75049 | JGI IMG/M metagenome (GOLD analysis project Ga0098033, IMG submission 75049) | Marine viral communities from the Subarctic Pacific Ocean - 1_ETSP_OMZ_AT15124 metaG | ecosystem: Environmental > Aquatic > Marine > Oceanic | place: Pacific Ocean | collected 2015-01-07
AGTTCTGTAGATCTATGGTCTTTATCATCGCTTCTCCCGTGTTCCCAACAATAACTGCAATGGTAATTACAAAAGCGGCCAAGCAACCAAGAGACTGTAAACAAGTCTCTGTAGAGCATATTACGTTGGCCTACTCGTACTAAATGATTAAAAGGTATTTTTGTAAAATCGTATCCGCTTACATCAGTCATATATTAATTCTCCATACACCGTCTTTTTGTTTGATAAGAAAGCATTCGTTATTAATAAAAAATTTTTCATTTTTTAACATAAATTGTATAGAAGGATTTAAAGATCTATAGTTAAATGAACTCTCATCTACTTCTTTAAAATATATAACATCTCCGTCATATATATGATGTTTAAGCATTTCTCTTTCATAAATTGGCATTCCTTTTATTTTTTTTATATCTTCATATATAATTGGTTGATTTTTATTTTTCCATAGTTTACTTATATGAAGAGAACAATTATCTACGGGAAAGGGCATTTTATGTGGATCATAAAATTTAAACATTTTATAATCTAAACGAATTCTTCCAGTATAATCGGTTACTACAAAATATACTGGTTTTTTATATATTCCTGATATTATTGTTCTTGAGCCCCCAGGATGTATTCCTGTATAGTTTATGGTATGGTGTACCCCCATTGAATATTTTAATGGTATATTTTGCTTTATATGTGATATTAATACACCTATTCTATTTAAATATGCTATTAAAAACTGTTTCTTATTTCCAATATATTTTTTAATAGGAAATTGTTTACTATCTTCAAACATCGTATTTATATGCTCATCTATCTTTTTAGACAAGTTAAATGGAAATATTTCATCATTAGGAAGATCCATCTTACAAAGAGTTGTTAACACATCGAATATAGGAGCATGTATGATATATGTTTTAGTATTAAACAATGAGTCAAAATCATGGGTAAGTTGTAAAAAATGATCATAATTTTTTATATCTATTTGACCCCTAGTACAGCCATAAGTACTATTTTCAGTCCAACCTTCAAATTGTTGAATTTGTATTCCACCAATTAGTTCTGTATCTTTATGCATTTATTTGTATTCATTAATATTAATTCCTCGTTTTTCAAGCCACTGAGGAAATTCTTCAATTGTTATATACCAATCTTCCAATTTTATACCTCTTAGTTCATGAATAAAAGGTATCATATCTAAAATAAACCAATTTTTGTTTGTAAATATAAATTTTTCTAATTGTTTTGCTAAAAGTATATTACTATCAGTAGACATATGTGCTATTCTCATATCAAGGCGCATTTCTTCATTATATTCATCATGCATCTTCCCTATTTGATTCCTAAGTGCGTGACTGGGCCACCCTTTTAACTTGTCCCATATATCTCTTTTATCTAGATTTATATTCATAAGTGACTCTTCTAAATTCCATATATTTTTTAATGTTGTATTCTTATTTTTAGGTTCGAAATTCCAATTTTTAAAATTAAAATTAAGATCAAAGGCAACTACAAATTTAACATCTGGTCTAATTTGTAATATTGTATTAAAAATCATTACATTAAACATGTGTTCTCTTGTTGGATCAGAAGGAATAATATGTTTATGATGCATTTCACAAGCATCAATAATTTTCAGCAGTTCTTGTTTGCTATGATAATATTTTTTGCCCTTCCCAAAACTATTGTAAGATAATGCTTTTATTTTTATTCTTTCATTTTGTATGTGTTCCAAACGGGTATTGTGTAACCAAGCACGATCACGATCAGGCCAAGGTTTTGTTTTTTGTTCGGGATCCATTCTAAGACTTTGTCTTGCACAATTTGTGATTATAAAAATTATTTTATCAAATTGATCATGCATTGAAAGAAAATTTAAAAATGACCAATAATTATCTGCTCCGCCATGTCCGTATGCTTGAACATCTGTAAAAATTTTTTTATCCTGTCTAAGAATTTCCCAATAACTAGGATCTTTTTTTATACATTCATTAATTAACAATTCTTTTTTTTTAGGATTGTCTATATAACATCTACACAAATGTCTTGAACATCTAGTATTAGCCGCAAAACTATCTCCGAATATTCCTAAACTAACCATTTAATTGCTCCTTTAATGATTCAAACCATTCTTCAAATTCAGGACGTATTGTTAAAACATTGGTGCCTCGTACTGTATCTAGTGCCTGAATCCATCGAGCAAACTTCATGCTCCGATCTTCAGTACTGTCCGGATTTATGCTACGTGGCAATGCACGATTAATGTCTAGGTATTCGGGAGTGTAAACATAGTTTTTAATATGCCTACCTTGGATATTATTGTCAGCTAGCCATTGATGGCCAATGTCATATTGGTCATATGTAATGCAATGTATTGTGTCGCATATATTAAAAAGAATACCATGTTGATGTAATTTGAGCATATTTGTTTTAACACTATCCAATCCGTGGGTACCGCGCCTTGCATAATTATATATATCATCTTGCCAGGCATCGACACTACATAACAACCTAGAGTTAGGTATAGCTTTAAACAATTCAATGATGTTGTCATTAATTAATGTTGTGTTTGTTATGATCTTTAGCCAAATGTCTGGCACTTGGCTAGCCAAAAAATCTAAAAACTCAAGAGCTTCCTGCTGATACAATGGTTCACCACCACTTATTTCTACAGCGCCTAAATTTTTCCACCAGCTAACTGGTATATCTAACCACCATCCGCTGCCTAGGGTTGTGTGCGGATCCACAGGTAGGTGTATGTCGTATGGAGCGAGCAAGTCGTTCATTTTTATTTCATCTTTAATCCAACTTGTACTTCTACTACTACCACACATTGTACATTTTAAATTACATTTATTTGAAAAATCAATTTTTAAAAAGAATTTTGTACTTTTACACGAATATGAATGTAATTTTATTCTTTGACTATCACCTACCCGTTGTTCATTAGTTAGGCATATGTCACAATCATTTTTCAACGGTCCTGTCTCAAGAATTTGATATTCATTTTGCCATTCAGGACTTTGTATTATTTTTATAAAGTCACTAGGTTTTTTAATAGGATATGTATGTTTATTCTCATGTCCTATCATACTGCAACATAATTGCACGGTACAATTATTTCTCAACCAGATATGTTGAGCACCTGCTTGACACCAACGTTTCATATGATATGTCCTTCTGTTTGCCAATCTGTATATAAACTAGGTAATATGTCATGTATACTCTGCTGTCTTAATATGTCTAATTCCTGATTCCAGGTTATAAATCTTTGTATATGAGATTTTTTACTAGGCTTGTCAAGTTCATCTCGGATATCTAGTAAGTAGAATTGATTAGGAAACTCATTTAAAAGTTTATCAACTTGACTACGACTTTCGGCTTTAAGTGTTTCTGGTGCATTTCGTACTCGTAATTGAGGAGGTCCCGTCAGTACACGATGTTCTATATATCTAGCATCGATCAGATCTAGTACATCTCTAACCCAATAAAAAAATTCACCAATATTAGTTAAGTTATATAATTGAAATGCACCATTAACTGTAATTAGTAAATTCTGTTGACTACGACTGAACTGTGTTAACTGTCGCATAATTTTGTCTAATTCACTAAATGTTAAATTATTTCCCCGCATATAATTATAATAATCGCCTGTTGCATCTACACTAACATTTATAGATAATTTTAATAAGTGATCTAACTTACTAAGTTCGTTAACATTAAGTCGGCTAGCATTTGTGTTGATAGTAACGGCAATATTACTGAGGTCAGTATATCTTGCGAGCTTGTTAAAGAAAATATAAACACTATCATCTATAAAAGGCTCGCCACCTGTTATCCAGATCTGACGCAAATTACTTAGTTCTGGGCCATATTCGCTTAAAAATTTATCTACATCAACTTGTTTTTTGTATTCATAAGAATCCATAATATCTGTGGTTTTATGTAATTCGTCTAGATAACGGTTGCCTTCTGATAATTTGTTGTAATCAGATATCCAAGAATTACTATAATGCGGGCCACACATTCTACATTTAAAGTTGCAAATATTACTAAAATTCATATACAAATGATATATCCGATTACGAATCACACTTTTATTACTGTCATATATGCCAGTTTCGCGTAAGTACTTTTGTTCACGAGCAAGCCACTTTGTACGTTGACTATGTTGACCGTCTTGTTCTTTGTTATAACAAGTAAGACATCCTTCTTTATCCCATATTCCTGCCAGTTGATTAGTCCGTAATGTTTGAAAAGCATCATTACTATAAGTATTGTGTTCAATTGGGCCCATGTTATTTAGACTCATCATACATCTACTAATAAAATTACCAGGGTGTACTGTAAGAGTTACAAACGGCATAGGACAATAAACACTAGACATAATCAGCAAACTCTGGTATATGGTCTAGGATATTTTCATCACGCGATTCATCAAGTGCATGTGTACAACGGCTAAACTCAGGCAATTTATCGCTCCAATCTTCAGTATTCATATAGTCAATGATACCAGTAACACGATCCAGGTCCTGGTATGGTTGTAAATTGTTAGTAGCTTGAGCTTTTAAGTGTGGTGGTAAGCACCGTATATTTAGATAATCCGGATGATTTAATATATTAAAGTAAATTTTATGTTTATAAGGTTTGGCCCATTCTATTAAGTCTGTCAGTTTTAATATGTTATACATCTGTACTGTACTATGTATTTCTATATTTGCATTTGGTAATTGCCGTACAGTTTTAAAATTACGCTCAATATTAGACCAATTACTGGGATATCTGATATACTTATTAAGAGCACCAATTGCATCTATACTACAATTCAGTTGCAATTGTTTAAACTTTGCCCATTTTGTAAGTAAATGCTTAGGTACATTTGTTAAATTAGTATTATATTTTAATTTAATATTATGAGCAGTACCGTTATTAATAAAATAATCTAATAGCCGATGTTGCTCTTTTATTATAGTAGGTTCTCCGCCTGTTAAGTATATTTCTTCAATAGTATTAGCAATGCCAAATAAATTTTGCCAAGTAATTTCACGCTCAGGCCAATTCATATTACTAAGACGATCTTGTTCACTAGACTCTAGAGCAGTCCAAATTAACTCCCATTCCGGTACCCATTGATTACTAGCATATGGATTGCACATACGACATTTAAGATTGCATAAATTTCCTAATCGTAAATCAACATATTTTATTTCAAAAGGTGCGTCAGAGGTATATTCACTATCTTGTTGCCACTTTTGATTCCAGGCTTGTCGGGCAGATTTTAATCCCACTGCTTCTTCGCGAAAACATCGCTGACACATGTCGGGTTGTTCACCATCTATCATCTGTTGTCGTATAGTAGTATATACTTTGCTACTCCATGCCTCGGTTAAGTCATCACGATATAACTTGTATGGCGACCCATCAGATCGAGTAATGAAATTTTTGCCTGGTGTACTGTTACAACATACTCTTAAATTTCCACTTGCACTTGTTGCTAAATGCATCCAAGGCAATACACAAAATGTTGATGATGTCATTGTTTTTTCCAATCTACAAGACGTTTCTCTAGAAAATGCAATTGTTTTTCATCCCAACGTACTACATAGCCCAAACTTTTCGCTACCTTACTTAGAGTTCGACGTCGTTCTACTCGGAGGCCAAAGTCTAAATCTGGTACTACCTTACTAACCCAAAATGAACCACTATTGGCTATGTCGTCTTGCTTCCCAAGACGACTGCCTGGCAGTATACCTAATGTTTGTCCTAGATTAAGATCGCGGATACACCCCATCTTATGTCCGGTTACATCTCCGTCTATTGCCTTGTAAGTTCTATCTGCGTAATATTCTAGAAATTTTATGTTTTCTTGATAATCGACAAATGTCTCTGTAGGATAACCAATAATAAACATTGCTGTTATATGCATTTTATTTTCTATTAGTTTATCTAAACTAAAATACATATCCTTATTTGTGAAGTATTTTTTCATGTCATGGCGCACCTTTTCGCTTGCCGATTCTATACCTATGCTTGCCCATAACATACCAGCTCGACGCATTAATTCATAATCATTAGCCGTACATTGGCTTTTACTACGCACAATAAATTGCCCGCCCCAACGTATTCTGTTTTTCCTACCTGGATTTTGTTCGTGATAATCTGCTAATATTTGACAGAGTTCTCGAAAGGCTTTCATATTACCATTAATTAAACTATCACTAAAGAAATGGGTTTCACTTTCATATAACTTTTTATTACGGATAAGTTCTTCAGCAATATTTTTTCCACTTCTGTACCTAAATTTTTTCCAAAATACTCCGATATCACAAAAACTACATCTTCTCACACAACCACGGCTACCAGTTATTGTTACTTTTTCTAAATCTCCGTAATCGGTCTTATAATCAACATAATCTGGATATGGAAGTAAATCTAGGTCATCAATTTGTTGATAATTAGTATTGTTTATACCTGGATAATCTAGGTTGCCTTTTAGTAGTTCTACAAGTGTTAATTCGCCTTCACCATCAATATAATGATCTGCTAGTCCATTGTCAATTATATGATCTGCAAACCCTCGGTTACTGCCTAACTGTACACCCAACCCAGTGCCGCCTATAATAATTTTTGTATCGGGTAAAATCTCACGTATTGCACCACATAATATATCGCTGGCTTTTTGACTATTTTGACTGAATACACTTACTCCTACCCATTCGGAATTAAGTGGTAGAATACGTTCACGAACATAGTTACGATAATAGTTGGCTACTAAGTCTCGTATATCATTATCGTTACTGTCATGGTGCATACCACTATGCCAGTCAGCAAGGAGATAACTATTTACTCGTTTACTTTCTTGTTCACCGAAATGTTCTTCACTATCACGTACTAAATCAAAACAACGGCTCCGGTAACCATGTTGATTTAATGACCCTTTTAAATAATAAATTGCAGGCGCAGGAACTCGTGTTTCCATAACGGGGGTACTAATTAGAGTAATATCAGTTTTTAACGTCATTGTATAATATACTGTAGCTTCTTATCATTTAATAAGGGCTTCGGCAAGGATGTCCTCATGTGGTACTGCAATGTCTAGTTTTAATGAAGGTACCATGCTTTCATGTAATACCCAAGCCGCAATTTTGTTTTTATTGTTTTCATATAATAAGTTTTCTGGAATAGGTGGTACAGAGGTATAATGTATCTGGTTCTCATTGTCACAAAAAATTTGTTGTTCTAACTTAGGCATTTCTTTTGGTAAATTTATCATTAATGTTTTCTCCAAGGTAATTGGTTTATAACAATAAAATCACTGTCCGTAAATTCCTGAACTGGTCCTAAAAATTTTATATTATTTAGAGGATCTACACCATAAAAGTGTACATTACCGGTACCTAGCCGTTCTGTTGTATATTGATTAAATTTATTTAATATTTTATATTTTTCTTCTGTACTATACCAAGCACTTGTTGGTCTATAATATAATATGTTGCTAATATTTATTAGTGTAAGATCAGCTGGTAATATATTAATGCTTGATCCCCAGGTATTGATGTCAAATAAGTCTGTGTTTTTGAACCATATCTGTTTACTTCGACGGTTCTGCCACCAGTCAGTCCAACTATCTTTGTAGCTAAAGATATTTTTCTTATCTTGTGGCAATAAATGGGATGACGCAAATAACCTTCCATTCCATATATCCCAGTTTTCTTCCATATACTTTTGATAATTAATGCCATCCCATTCATTCCACATTTTTTCAAATATATATAAACTTAGATCATTTATATCATACACCATAATGTTTTCAACCGACTTCAATAAGAATGGATACAGAAACGTATTTGCACCGCTTGCTGGTAGCATTATATTTTTAACATGCTGATATTTCCTAATTAGCTCTCCATTAATGTTTTCTGAGTTTGCTAGATATGTACGTTCCTCTTTTGCAAAACGTATAATGCTACTACGGTGTATCAGTGACGTTTCTGGGCTATCATGTGGATACACAAAATTTTTCGCTTCCCGCACTTCTTTGGACCATGGCGCGAACTCGGCACCAGTTTCGCATAGTTTTTCAATAATACTCCAACCAAGGCCGCGACCTTTAAATTCCCGAAGTTCATTGGTGGCTCGTGTCCATATTGGAGTATAATCACCATGATAGTTTTCTAAACTACGGTCTATACGATGCCCAGTCCAAATTTTGCTTGATTCTGAATTAGCAATTTCATTTACATTGTTATCATGAGCCCATTCAGCATCAATAATAAAAAACTGTGGATGTATGTAAAAACTGCCACCGTTTCGATAATCCAATACATGACCTATAAATTTATAATCTTTTGAATACAGTTGGTCGTGCATGGCATTAATTATATGTGGATTAAAGTCTAGTTGATTCCCTATTTGCATAAACAACATAAATTGTTTTTTAGCCTTCAATGTTTGTTCGATGCCTTCAGCAAAGCCAGTAACAGCATCACTACTAACCTCGATCATTCGAAAATGCAATGCTTGGTAATCTCCAAGATTTTTCATACTAGATTCTGCAAGCGGATCATGTACTCGACGACCGGCTTCATAGTGAAGACAAATATGAATATTGTTTAGCTTTTTAGTATTGTGATGTAGGTCGTCGTCGTGTAATGTTCTAATCATAATTTAAATATCCATTCATTTAGTTCAGAATCTATGTCATGATATTTTATATTACTAATAGATTCTGTATATTTTATTGTATGTTGTAATATTTGCCTATTATTATTTTTTTTAATACTGTCTGGCATTTTTAAGTCATGTTCAAATTGTGAGTAATTAACAAATAAACAGTTATCTCCCTGTTTTTTTGCCGCAGGTATCTGGTTAAAAAAGTCAATAGTAGACTGTCTGAGCGATCTAGGTATATCTTGTATAGCTAACCCTGGCTTGTTAACTACAGGTCTTAGCATTATTGCTGTATCCGGATATCGTTCTGTTATAAATTTAATGAGATTCGGAAGTCCGCGCACTGACAAACTAGTAATGGTAATATCCATGGTACGGATATTTAAATACTTATAACACTGATCCATAACATCTACCTTCTTCTGCCATACGGTGCCTACTCGATGAAATTCGTCCATAAGCTCATACCCATCTACACTAATGCTTATTCTGAGATGGTTACGTAATTGTGATATATGTTGTTCATTTAACAAATGAGTACCGTTTGTATTAATGTCAATGGTAACATCTGGTGCATAGCCTACTAGCTCCCTAACATATTCTGGAAAGTTTTTTAAATAAAATGGTTCACCACCTGCCATATAAACTTTTTTGAGGTTACGGTCTATACTATTAAAAATATTTTTCCAACTTGATTCATGCTCGGCCCAATTTAAAAGACTAGGTCGATATAACTGTTTAATTGTTTCAACATGACCGGGGTGTTTAAGGTTGCATGGTTGGTTAACCTCACGGTCATACCGTTCATAATTACCATGCCATTTGCTACTATCGCTAGGGTGACACATTATACATGCACAATTACAAATACTACCTATACGCAAATCTAGTGCCCGTATTTGCTTATCCTGATATGGTTCTTTCATGCGAGGATTTTCCCAGTCGAAGCCGTCGGCAAAATGGTGAACTCCATACAAACTACGCATTCTAAAACTCATAATATCTACATCACGTTCATAATCATAACATATATTACAGCCCTCAGGCATACTACCACATGCCATTTTATGTCTCTGATGTTCTATATATATTGAGTGCCAAAGTTCTTTTAAAGGGGTATTTCGGATATTCCCAAATGGTGGATTAATGTCAACTCTATCGTTTTTACAACACATTGCCAGTTGACCGCGGTTATTAATAAATGGCCAATTGGTTAAGTATACACAATAATTAGATGCCATTGTATGCTCCTAATTTGGGCAAAAGTTCTCGCCATGTTATCGGAACCTGTTGACGTTTATCGAGTAAGTCACTAAACTCACGGAATTCTTGTAAATGCTCCGTCATGTCTCCTCCATTAAGAGCATTTATATTATCTTGTGCATGTTTAATCGCATTATGTTTACGTTCCGGTGTCCAGTTTGGGTGTGTTTTAGATTCAATACTATCTCGATATTCGATAAGTTGTTTAGTTAGTGGTTTACTAATTACATCAGGGATAACTCTCATATCTAAAAATGTTGGATAATTTACTCGATGAGTATGGATGTCAATATTTAATTCTTCGGTAAATCTATCAAATATTTCGGCCATACTAAAAATATTATATATTTGAAATGTACATGCACCTGCAACTTTAATAACCCGAGGATGATCTATTACTTGTAGAATATTATTTTTAATTATATTATAATCGCTAAGTTGACGAATATAGTTGTAAACATCATCTACACCATCCATAGATATCATTATCTCTACACTACGAAAATGATTCCATAATTCTAATATATTGTCTTTTTTGTAATTGAGTTTTGTTAAATTTGTGCTATATTTTAATTCAATATTACTACCATATTTTTTTAATATATTAAGTATCCGATAATGAATAGGATCAATTAACGGCTCGCCACCAGCAAATTCTATGCGATCAAAACCTGGCGCCAATCGTTCAAACTCGACCCAAAACTGTTCGTTTTTTTCCCAGCCACTTATATGGGGTTTACGTGTTAGCCCAAACTCACGTACTTTACGAAATGTACTACCATTAGTATTTTCCATTAAATGTTCAATAGTTTCCCAGTCTTTCGCCCAACTGGTGCTGTCAAGCGGATGACACATGCGACATTTTAAATTACAAAAATTACTCATCTTGCTTTCAAGAATAGGTATTTCAAATGGCATAGTATAGTCGTCATGAACTTTAAGCACCTGTGGCATATATCGTTCAGTACGAGTTTTGTTGTATCGTTGACGCATACTACGTACACCAATATCTTCGTGTCTCCAACATGCATGACATTGGTCGGCTCGTTCCCCGTTTAACATTTGTCGTCTAACTTCACGATAAACGTCACTGTTCCAGAGTTTTTCTAGACTTGTGTCTAAAATATTACCAATTGGCCAACTTCTACAGCACAATTTAATATCTCCATCTGTTTTTGTAGCCATATGTATAAACGGCAACAAACAAAAAGTATCTGATTTTTCTGCGAGATCTCTAGGATTCATTATTAATTCTCAACAATTTAGCAGTTTCGGTATCCATTGCTTTACTTGTGTTTAAGTCTGCCGCACAAGCACACCAGCTTTTTGTACATGTTATTGGTTCTGTGGGGATGTCAAAGTCAGTATATATGTTGCCCAACTTATATTGTCTGCATGTAGCATTGTAGACATCACCATTATCTCTAATAAGAAGACTTTCTTGACCACTCCAACATAACCAACCTTTGTACATGTTTTCTTTACGTGTCAGGATGTCATTTACATTCTCATGAACATAATCATATTTGTCTTCGCTAGTTTGTATGGTGGCTACATTAGAAAAACTTCCTGCTTTGTGCTGATCTCGTGTTACATTAAACATCATTGTTCTCCAAATACTCAATTTCCTCTGGACTATAATATCCAGTATCGCCACCATAATAAGGTTCACCATCTTTCATAAGTTGCGTGACTACACCTTTATAAAAGGGTCCTGCAATAGGTCCACTTACTAAATGACCTTTTTTGTTTAATACATTATTTGGGTCATCTTTTACTCTAGCAGGGCGTATGCGGCGCATTACCACAGGCACATCGAACTCTCGAAAATATTGCATAACTGTGTCAGCTTCCGGAAATGTAGTAGGCAACATCATCATATGTACGTGTAAGTGAACATACCTGTCTAACGTCTGTTTGTATTGATACAATTTAACAATACTTTTAGGCAACACTTTTCTTTTGTGGTATTCCATGTGATAACTGAATATAATACTATCGAGCTTGTGTATGTTTCTTTGATAAAATTCTTGGGTACGTGATCCGTTTGTTGTAATACCTACTTGTACTCCGCATTCATACATATAATCAAGAATGCGTTCAAAGTTAGGGTTAACACAAGGTTCACCACCTGTTAAGTTTATTTTAAATTCTCGTCCCGGTAGTTTATTAATGATTTTGTCTATTGTACGAACTGCTACTTCATAGCTCATGTGTGAACTATGATTATCGTGTGTCCATTCGTCACAATAACTACAATTAAAATTACAACGTTTGCCTAGGTTCCATTCAATTTTAACAACCAGTGCTTGTTTTGAATTGCAATGTTCAACTGCTACGGTTTTCATTGATCGTAACCTTTTAATTCTGGCACAACGTCAAGTATATGGGTACCACGCATAATATCGAGCTCACGTGTAAAATCACAAAATAATTTCCACTGTCGATCATCATAACTGCTACGACCAAGGGACTGACTAATCTGTTGCAAACTTTTGTAACCACTTGCTTGAATGCGTTTTTGTGCTAATTGCTTTAATAGATCGGGCATTATGTTTATGTCAAGATAACTTGGATCTGTAACCATACAATCAAATTTAAAACTATCGGGATTACTATGCCAGCGTTTACTCGCATCAACTTTATCACGCATCCAAGTTAGTATGTTAGGTAATGTAAATATATTATATATTTGTATAGCAGTATTAAAACTGCCTTGTAAATTTTCAAACTGATCG
>Ga0098033_1000920_pt1 | contig 12653 bp, 9 predicted proteins | sample 1_EtaG_FD_75049 | JGI IMG/M metagenome (GOLD analysis project Ga0098033, IMG submission 75049) | Marine viral communities from the Subarctic Pacific Ocean - 1_ETSP_OMZ_AT15124 metaG | ecosystem: Environmental > Aquatic > Marine > Oceanic | place: Pacific Ocean | collected 2015-01-07
AGCCTCTACATATTTAACCTTGATTTGTAATGTTGCTCCTCCCATCGTAGCATCTTGTGCAAGGAAAGGAGGAACATATACCCACACCTGTTTGGGTCCCTCTTCAAAAATACTATTATCAATACCACTTTTTACAATCTTATTCTCTATTTTAAGAGTTGATAAAGGATTGCCATCACTCACTGTTATGGGGTTAATATTTCTAACTTCTTCCTTGGGCTCAGGAATAGTAGTAGATGTTTGACTATTATCATACAAATATTTAGACAAAAATCCTGCACTATTTATTGTCCTAATAACAGGATAAAAAGAACCAGTTTTTGTATAAGTATGTGTTAAAGTTATATTATTAGAATCAGTATCCAGTTTTTTCCATTGATACACAGCATTTTTTAAGCTATTATCCTCACCATCATCCCAATCTACATAAACCCATTGCACATCAGAATCATTAAATGAAAAAGTACCTGATGCTTCTACATAAACACCTATGTCGTTATCTGCCCAAGTTAAACTCATATGCTAGTCACCTTCCAACTTGCCATATTTGAGCGACCCACATCTCTTGCTCCTTTACCTCTAATATTATGATAATCCATTACAAAAAGACGCCCCGTATAAAACACAGAAGCATTTGTTGTCGTACCACTTACCACATTATTATATGGTGATGTATTAAAAACATATGATTTTTCATTTGGGGGTACACTTATAGTAGTACCGCTATGGCTTGTAATTTCTTCTAAATATCCGGCAAACGGATTAGCTCCCTCTATTGCTGTCACACCTGACGCACCAATAAATATAGTACCCGAAACACTAATTAAACTTGTATAATCTTGAGTATCTTCTAATTTACCGTTAACATAGAGTCTCCAATTATTATTATTTAAATTTTTATCATATGTAACTACAATTGCAAGCGGTTGTTTTCCATCACAATCATAAATATTAGTACTCGTTAATGTAGTAGAGGAACCATCTTCTGTTACTACAACCCTGCTGGAAGACAGGTCCACTTTAAATTTACTAGTAGTGTCCCATACATCAAATAGTGTCCCATCTACAGCAGAAGGCTTACAATGCGCTACAAAACTCCATCTAGAAGAACCACTTGCGAATGCCGAGGCGCCGCCTCCAATTAAATAATCATCAGTTCCATCAAATTTAGCGCCATATCCCATAAATCCTTCAATATCAGATGTTAATGACCCACTATTTGTAAAGGCAGTAGATGATGTATCAGTTTGGCTTGTATAATACCCAAAAGAAGAATCTGTTTCATTAAGAGGAGCCCAAAAATTAATATTATGATATTTATTAGAAATGTTTTTATCATCCACAAATAACATTCTATACCAAGTATCGGTATTTTGTTCCATCCAAGTGAACATAACATTAGCAGCATTTGATTCCATATCCACGGTTAAATCCTTTATTTTTTCCATATTTATCATAGGTGATACTGTAAAATCTTCTATCGGAGGGGGTAAATCAAGTAAACCATACACCACCTGCAATTTATCAGTAGTCGCATCATCTGTATTTACATTAACACTATATCGAGTTTGATGGTCTTTGGTATATGTGGGTTTTAAAAGGAAATTGAAATCTTCACCTTCTTTGGGTTTCATTGCTCGCACATAATTACTAATATTAATATAATTTTGCCCTGAAACACAAAACTCACGGCCCATATAACCTATTCCGCCGTCAGAAGATACTGCTGAAGAATCCTCGTCATTTGTAATAGCTCCAAATCCAAAATTTGTACCCAAGTTTACAACATTTTCACTGGGGGTAAAAAAATCTATAGTCCATCTATTAGCATAAATACCATCGGTAAATGTACTTTCATTAAAAGTAGTCCCAGGAATAGACCCACCAGAAACTGCCACTATATTTGAATATGTACGAGTAGGCATTGTAGATATTGATGTATTATATTTAGGTTCCTGTGGATAAGTTTCACCAACGCCGGAGTACTCCCACCACTCACCCCAATCTGTTGCACCAGCACCCGAAACATTCATCATCGCCATAACTATCCAAAATTTATAAGGACTTATACGATACTGCGCTAATCCAAAAACACTATTAGTATTATTATACTCTAAAGTACCACCAAATCCACTGTCTGCTCCTAGTATACCACGATTCAATCTAATTCTATTATCTCCCAATTTCACCGCAGTTATAGCATTGTTAGCGCCAGAGGTAGGAGCGCCCGCAGAGAGACCGCCAGTATTCCCCATATAACCCATCGAACCTGTACCTACCCATAATGACGGATAATTATAACCCGCCGATATAGTTTCTATAACATAATTTGTATCTGCTGGTAAATTAAATATACTAGGATTGTCCACCGTTATTACAGTACCATTTTCTTCTACCTTCAATATTCTGGCAGAAACATAAGGATTACCCGTTCTCACCCAGTTAGTAAACCCTTCGCCAGCAGTCGTTGTTCCACTAATGGTTACTAATCCTTTCTGGGTAAAACTATCTACTGAATTAGAAAATCCGCCAATACGTATATTATCACTTTCTGCCGTACCTACTGTTGTTTTGTAATTACCCTCAGAATTAAACCAATTTCCTCTAATCGCTCCTTCTCGTTGATATGTAACAGAATTAAAATGAGCTCCTGAAATTAATATTACAGGTTTAGCAGTTTCTGGATTTTGTATAGAAAAATCATTAAACATTATATTATGCCCATCCGTAAATAATGCAGCATCTGCGGGGGTTTTAGAATAATTAGTGGTGTAACTACCACCCGGAATCCACCCGATAGGAGCATCATATCCAATTGAAAGATAAGTAGGAATTGGCACACTAGGTGTTCCATATATATTGTTATCGCTACTTCCGCTAGATATTTTAACAGGACCACTTCTATCTGAGTTATTAATTGTGGATGGAATAGCATATGCGGTTGGTATTTTAAGTAACCTACCAGTCCCATTATTAGGAGTCACTGTGGCGTTTTGAACTTGTGTGTTCCATCCAAGAAAATTAATAGAGTCTATTAAAACATCCACTTGTTTATCATCATCTATAACACTATCGAGACCATAATAATTATTAATATGTGTGGGTTCATCACTAGCAGGAACTTCATTTATAGAACGCATATTATTAGCCCAGAGTGTTAAATGATTATACCAGGTAGTGGTCCAATCTTGATATGATGCTAATTGTAGAACTTTCATTTCGCCATCACTATCAAATTCATTAGGGAAATACATCATTACAGGACCTCCCGTACTTCCTGAAGTATAACAAAATCTAATACGTGCCACTAACCATTTACCTGAAGGTACTTGAGTATGATAAGCAGTGCCCGTTACATTTGCGGGGGTTTCTATATAAACGTGACCTTGCCGTGCACCTCCTGCACCAGTTGGAGTACCTGCTGCAGTCCTATTATTAGCAAAAACATCAATCATATCAACACCATCTAAACTAGCTCCAGTATTTAGAAACGAAGCCCAATACATAGATGATGCACCAACAACATAATCAAATAGTGCTCTTTCATCACCAGCAGGAGCAATATTCTGTCCTATAAGATTAAAACTTCTAGCAAATTCTCTGAAAGGTCCACCAACCGCAAATTCATTATAACTTGGTGCTATATCCATCTGATTTATTTTAAATATAATTTCTATTTCGGGAGCCATCGCAGGACCACCGGTACCACTCGCTCCAAAAGGACGAGACATATCGTATATCTGTGGTTGTGGTATTCCGTGTATAGACATTGCCAAATCCTGAGTATAAGGACTATTATCAACAGAATTTTTCCCAAAGGGGTCGGCAAGAGCTTGAGCATTAGCACCAGTTAAACTACCTTCATAATTTTCCCAAAACAATTTCATTTGTACAACATTTCCTTCACTAAACGTGTCAGAATTTATTATATTAGAATATGCATATGCTATAAAATGAGGACTGTCCCCTGGACCTTCAAGAGTCTGGTCTTTAATATCTCTTATATCACCGTTAGAAAAAACATCCGAAAAAATAGTATTGTTTGCATCAGCAGTAGCCACATACCCTTCATCAAAATAATTCTTTTCTTCTGCAAATTGCTGTCCTTTAGTTACAGCACCAGCGTTTAGCCATCCTGTTTGATTCATTCCTATTGATGCACAAATATCCTTTAAATCACGCCAATTCCAGTCGCCTATTATATTGCCGTTGTCTACAACTCCCAAATCTGCATAATATCTACCATCAGTTCCCTTTGTTATTGGAACCATAACATCCCCATATTCACCGCCCTCTTTATATTGGGGTTTTCCAAATACATTAAACCATCCTTCACCTTCGCGGCCTAACCAACTACCTCCAAATCCTCCGCCTCCCCACCCAATGTCAATATTTACATTCATCATTCTATGTTCTATATCAATCAATCTCTTCTTAACAAATGGAACAGGGTTCGGAATAGACCAATCCCAGGGACGGCTGATATCCCAATATCCCATAATTAAGTCCACTCCACGCCATCAACGGTTTGTTTTTGTCTCAGTTTAATTAGAGCTACAAGTTTTGTTACACTTATTTGCATATCAATCAGTGTGGCTCCCTTAATAGTTGGCCTAGGAGCTGTAGCGGAATCAACATTGAAAAAATGTTTTTCTTCTCCATCAAAATTTTCTGCTAACCACGGTGTTCCCATATCATAATAAGAAGTAAACGTAGATAAGAGACCTGATGTTCCACTAATGACAGTCATATCACCTTCTGTTATATCAACATTTGGGTTTACATTATAAACATCCATATACGGAGCGGTTTGGGGATTAACTTGTGTAATTGTATTTGCATAGGCAGATATATACATTTCATTGATTGTACCTTCCCCTTCATAATCATTAGCAGTTACTACTGTAGATTCACCTATTAAATAGGTTGTCTTAGGATTACTATTTATATTAAAAGTTGCTCCCAAACCTTCATAGATATCAGGATAGCACGGTGTAACCCCCGTGTCATCATCCAAGTCCTTTCTAATATAAAAGGTATTTGGTTTGGTGTTTATTGTCGTTGTCATTGTTTATCCTCCTACTAGCGAACCGTTTGCAAATCTATCGGGCAAATTATCATTTGTAAAAATAGCATTTTCTACTACCAGAGTATTACCACCGCCGGAACTATATAAATCCAACGGTGCGGCGTTAGCGCCCCCTGCCGCTGAATCAATCATTGCTCCTTCTGCCATACTTCCTACAGTCTTCAGTGCTGTATGAGTTGCTACTCCACCACCGACTAAGCCGGTAAGACCTCCTATGACAGCACCGATACCGGCGCCGATTGGAGCCCCGGCCCCGCCAAACATAGCCCCTATTGTTCCTCCTGTTAAAGCACCTTGTACAGCTCCTATTGCAGCGCCTGCCAATGCTCCCGTAATTACAAGAAGGCAATGAGCTACGAATGCTAATATCGGACTCAAATCGTCTAACCAATGTCCTAATCTTGTCATAGCAAGTCCAAAAGCAACAACAAGACCAACTCCCGTGCCAAATAAATTATTTAAAAGCCATAATTGAAATACTATTTTCAATAATTCAGGGTCCATACCGACAAGTACATCCACCACTTCTTTTATTGCCCAAAACAAGATTGTCATTGTATCAAATAAACCGCTTCCAGAATCCGCTAAATTCATAAATATATCTACAATCTTTATAAGAATATCGGCAAAATGTTCAATAAAATTAATAACTACATCCCGCATTTTAAATCCAAAGTCTGTTAATTTTTGTGTCCCATCTGCCATTGTAACAATAAATCTACTTTTTATATCTTGAACTAACTTTTTTATTGCATAATCAAAACCATTAATAGCACCAGTCCCTGCGTATGCTGCATCAGACAAATAAAACACAGAAAACATAGCATTCTTTAACAATTGTATCTGATTTGTCAAAGATGCCTGCTGATATTCAGCCATTTCATTAGACGCGCCCTGTGAATTAACCAAATCATCTACTGCTTCCTTGAATTCCTCAGCATTCTGTGCCAAATGAACAAAAGCAGTGGCACCACGAATATTCAAATCTTCCATCAAGGTCATCATTATATCCATTTGGGAAACATCTTCGCCCATTGCTGCACTAAATTGTAAAGCAATGTCAGTCAACTCACGCATATTACCTTCAGTGTCCAGAATTTCAACACCCAATTTCTTAAATGCCGCGTTATTATCGTCTGCGTGTTCCACAAATTGTGCAATGGCCTGTCGCAAACCACGACCCGCAATACCTGCTTCCAACGCACGGTCTGTCAATATCTGTAGAGAACCAAGCAATTGGTCAATACTTTGTCCCGCTGCCACAAAGAAAGGCATTGCGAATTTAACAGCGGCAGACAAATCCTTCCATTCAATAAGTGATTTGTTAATTGTATAAGCAAATTTATCAGCAATTTCTTCAGTTTTATCCATTTCAAGACCGAAACCTTTGATAACCTGTACCATTAGTTTACCTAAAGTATTGAAATCACCCTGCACCGCCATTGTAAGCGTCAAGGTATCTCTCAATGCTACCATTGATTCTTCAGCAGTTAATCCAGCAGATGCAAACTGATACAAAACTTTCGATGCATCTTGATAATTAATACCAAACTCAAAACCAAATTTGATAAGCTCATCTGACATCGCATACAAATTTTCACGGGTCGTCTGAAAAATAGAATTTGCGTTAATCAATTCCTTTTCAAAAGTTATAAAATTACGAGCCATCATCCCTACTTGGAAACCAAAAGTAATGATAAACATTGTTGAACGCTGTATAGCATTCATAAAAGCACCTACAAGATGTCTCCCTATATTAAAAAGTGTCTCATATATTTTATTAAGATTATCTTGTATCGTGTCTGTCAATTGCCCAAGAGGACCTACTGCTTGCCCTACATCCTGTAAATCACTTTCTACGGTTGCCTTAGCATTTTTCCACGTAGTCTTCCCTGAGGCAACTTTATTAAGAGCCTCTTGACCTTTCATAGCAGCGTTCTTATTTAATTCATTAATTTTAGCGAAATGCGCTTGTAACCTTATTCTTTTTTCTCTATCATATGTCGTTTCCATTCCTTTAACTAGAGCCTGCGCTGCTTCTTGTTCAGTTACTAATTTTTGACGTCTTTTAGCACCAAACATACTAGAAAGACGAATACTTTGCTCTCCAGACCTTTTTAAAGTTTCTTGAACACGAGTAACAAGCTTACCAAATTGACTCATAGGGGGTAAAAGTAGACGTAAACCTACGCCACCCATAAACATTGTTCCTAAATAACTACCACCAAAGCCGCCTGCCATTTATTTTACCTCCTACAAGATATCTCTAAAAGATTTTGTTCTTTCTTCTGCCCCCTTATAATATTTACGTTTCTTTTCCATATATGTAATCCACGAAGACCTTACTTGAGGTCTATCTTTTGCCATTTGACTGATATCCTTATCGGTATATCCGTCCATACTGTGCAATTGTTTATGTTCCATTAAGGCCATCAATAGACCTTCTAGAACAAACCGTGGAGTGCTCATAATTTCCTTCCACGACATTCCTAACTCTACCATTAGTGGGATGAATAAAAGCACAGGCTCGGGGGCCTCACTCATCCAATGGTAAAATTTCCCTTAGCTTCCGTCTCCACTTGTAATATTTCTGATGTTATTGTATAACGAAGAGTCGCAGGCAACGCATTCCAATTATCACTGGTGATGGTTGCCCCATCAGGATTTTTCTTGTTAGCTTTATCAATCATCAATAAGATACGTTCTACTCCTATTTCTGTCGCCCAAGCTGCGCGCTCTTCCTCTTTAACATTTTCTGGAAGCCACTTTATTTTAGGTTCTTCCTTTTCTTTCAACTCACAAAATTGAAATCCAAACTCTCTTCCTCGATAGGTAATTGCGCCTATTTGTACTTCTGATGTGAGTGATACTAGCTCTTCGACGGACCATACATTCTTTTTTGTCATTTTTTACCTCTTTCTATACATTAATTCGCATTAAATTCCACTAAGAGTAGTCAATGTAGTTAGCTCAGTTTCACTACCAGAGACAGCCATAATTGGAGTTACATACGAATAGAATTCCACCGTTTCTTCTTGTGCATTATCAGTAGTGATTGTATGAGTGTGTGCACTAAGACACGCATTAGGAATTGCCAATACCTCATTAGTAGGTACAACTCCTCCTGTCGCATTCTTGAATACTAAATACAATCTGTATCCAAAATTCTGATTCTTGGAAGTAGTAAGACCATCATTTATTGTCCACGTACCTCCCGTAGCATCAGCACCACTTGTATTATAAACACCATCCCGCGCATAATTATACAACATATCAAAAGTAGGGTCTGATACTTTACGTGTAATAGTAATTACAAATTCTTTCTTAATTTCTGCACTTAGACCAGTGTTTTTCCCCATATACGATAATTCTTCACTGACAACTCCTGGTGAAAAATCAATACCTGTTACATCAGTAATTCGTGTGCGACTATCAAGTCCGATGGAACGACGTGGAATAATAACGTATTTGTCACCACCACCTCCCACATTAGTACCCGCGGGATATGCATCCATCTGTACTCCTGTTAGTCCTACACTGTCAACAGTACCAGAAATTGACCCACTAAGGGATTCTGTAGTCATATAAATGCTTACGTCTTTACCTAGGAAATATGTCATTAGAAATTCACCGCCGTTGTTGCATCTATTACCGCAGCTCCGCTTATGAAAGGTTTAACATTGCTTGTAAATTCAAGGGTATCTTCCTGTGTTCCGTCCGCAGTTAAAGTAATCGTATGCCCTGTCATCTGAGCATTAGGAATAGTCATCACTTCTGCTTTAGTGCCAGTATCTTTTAAATGTACAGCTACACGGTATCCAAAAGTATAATTTGCATCAATGCCTGGTTCTTCCAATCCATCATATAAGGTGCCATCATTTTTTACGCCCCATCGTCCAATGTTACCATTATTGTCGCCCATATAGATAGCATCAAAAACCGCATTCTTTTTCTTGAGGGTAAGTGTAACCGTGGTAGTTTTATGAACTTCAGCCTTCAAAGGCGTCTTAGCACCTAAATATGAAACATCTTCATCCATCGCACCAATACTTAAATCTAATCCAGTCAAATCTACCAAACCTGCCGAACTACTTAGATTCGCTGCGCTCATCAAGGGAATGCCATTTGTGACCGCAACGCCTGTTCCGGATACTGCGTAAGCACCCGCATTATTATCAACCACAACACCATAAGTGGTGTCTTCAGTTGTCAATGCAACTTCACAATCACTGCCGAGGAAATATGCCATAAGAGTCTCCTTGTTACATATTGGATTTATTTATATTTAAAGGTTATGCTAGTTTAACCAGCATCTACCTCCCTTTTTCTCCTTTCCATATCCGCTACGGCCTTCAATCCAGATTTGTTCATCTGAATAAAGGGACGCGCATAAAGTGGAGGATGCCAGGTCCTTACTTCAGGAGCATAAGGCATTGTTTCTCGACTTCGTGTTTTGGGAGGCCTTCCTCCATCTCCCCTCACATATTTGGGAGTTACATAATTACGCAGCCAATTCTTCCAACCTTGAGTCCCACTTTGTTTATCTACCTTTAGCTCCACCTGTCTACTTCTCTCTATCCAATACCTAAACCATAGTCCAAATTTACTTGTCATTTTGTTTGGATGTATCAAATTATCCCATTTCACTGTTTCAAACCATTGTAGTGCTCCTGCTTTTACAAAATCACTTAAAGCTCTCGCGGCTACACCACGCGTCACCATTGTTGCCGTAACTGTAAAATCTCCAAATCTATTTTCCCCCATATACAACACCTGTTCTGCTGTTGAATAAGTAATTTGCATAGAAGTATTATCCCACGTTGCATATCCCTTTCCAGAAATGGCTTCTATTTCTTGTATAATAGGTCGTGCAGTAGCTTCTCCTAAAAGCGATGTTAACAATGCTGAGCCTAAATCGTTGACACTATTTGGCATATATCCCGGTGTTATAATAGGCACTGTTATTTCACTACTTTTATTTTTTGGGTCTGGCATTTTAACCATACGAACAAGCAATACCATTCTATCCTTACCATAAGGAACTGTATAAATATAAGCTTTAGATGATGTCTTCGCTCCAGTCTTAAATTTACGAGGATGTGCTAATTCTTCTCCACGCCGCGCAAATTGGCCTGGCATTCCTGCCTTTTTTGCTGCTGCTCCTCGTGGAGCATCTTCTAGTGTAAACTTTTCTGCTCGCTTTCTTATAAACAACAGAAAACCCCTTATCTCACTCCAATCTTTAAGCTTTTTAATCTGCTGCTTCTTTTTATATATTTTCCATTCATTAGGAAACCTACCTAAGAGATGCTGCCTACTTACATCAAACCCAGATATTGCTGTCTCCCACCCTGCTGCTTCTTTTTCATTAGCCCAGACAAGTCTTCCTTCCATCTGGGCTTTCATAAAATAATCGACAGTTTTTTCAAAAGCAATTTTTTGCTTATCTTTATGTACATCTAATTTTTGTCCTGCTGGTCTTATATTTGCCGCTTTTCCTGCAATTGTAATACCCGTATTAACATCAAATTCTTTTCCAGCTAAAGCTGCTTCTATTTGGTTATTCATAATATAAAAAATTGCTTCTTCACTTGATTCAGCTCCGATGATTGGTAATCCTCCTGTTTTAGTTTTACCAAATCCCAGTTTACCTACACCACCGCCATATCCGCCAAATTCGCCGGCTGGAAATTTTCCAAGTCTGTCGGGGCGATATTTACCTTCTTTAGTAATAGTCTCCCTCCACGTATCCGCACTGGATGCTATCGCTATAAAACTCCTTATCATTTGTCTGGTAAGTATCTTAAATTCTATATCCATTCCACCCTGCTTATACCAGAATTTTTGCTTATCCATCAATTGCTTAGCACCTACATCTCCTTTAATATTATATGATTGCATATAAGCACCAGGATACGGACCAGCCCAAACACGACGAGCTTTACGTGCTCCTTCCTCTTCGCCAGGTCGGTTCCTTGTACCTACTGACCCCCACGTTTCTTTAAAAACATTGAAAGTGTAATTCCTCAATTTCATATAATTAGGTTCTTCGCCCTTTATACTTTGCCACGCAGGTTGATATCTAAAACTTATATTACTCTGGTCTTGACCCACTCTTCTAAAAATATAATGAATAGGAGCTCCTGAAGGTCCTTTAGAATTAGCTTCCGTATTAATTCCTTTACGTGCTAATAAAGCGGTAATACCTATATTTAGCATTCGACGCCCACGAGTGTGTCCCGGTCCGCTAAAATCTATTGCCATTTTAAGTCCTGTAATTTTTGAAAACAAGCATATAAACTGCAGAAGCGCCCCACAATTCCATTTCGGGGTCGTATCCTACATCTGTCCAGTTTGATAAATCCTGATATGTTACTTCTACATCAGTTCCAAATTGGGTAGGTGTCATATCAGTAAAGGTATTTACCACATTTAATAATAGATAATTCATCAATCGACGTTGTTTGTATACTTCACTATTAATAGTCATTTGAGCATCCTTATCTAATATAAGGTGAATTATATACATTAGCCCCACCAGTTCACCCCTTTTATCTTGCCCGTCAAATGATAGTTTTTCTCCCATAAACTTATCAAAAAGACCAGAAGTTGAAATTTCTACTATAATAGCAGGATATGAAATATCTACTGCATCTGGGTATTGACCGAAAACGTGGCATCCAGGAAAATCATCACGTAATTGGTTAATTAATTTGCGTTCTATAATATTGATAAAATCAGGCGCCATCAGTAAGCCCTCCTGCGGCTTTCGCGTTTGCCTGCAAGTCGTACACAATCGAATACCATAAACTCGTCATTATAATCGTTAACAGAATGGACCACCCAATCTATTCCTTTGTAATATTTCGCCGCCCTCAAGTATAATTTATTACCTGACGCACTCGAAGAAACATTCAAAGCAAATACGCCTAAATTTTCTTTGTAGGTAAAACCAGAACCACTAGCAATATCTACGTTATAACGCGTTCCCGATAAATAAACACTAGATGTAGAAGCAGGGTGTGTAAAGGTACCACTTGCAAAAGGATAATCAATTGTCATCCAACTCTCAGTAGGTACTGTCAAAACCGTATTAGTAAAGGTAACTTTCTCCGAACTTCCTGATGACACAATGTTATTCAAAAGAACTGTGCCCGAAGCTTTAAGTTGTAATGTTAACCGATTAGATTCGAGTATATTTTTACTACTAGCAGTTGTATTAAAAGTAGGAGTAACACCGGTAGCTCCAGAACTATTTAATGTTACTGTAAGTAATTCATCCCCATCCGCACTGAAAGTTACATCTGTGCCTTCCCAATCAGTGGAACTACTTGTAGGAATCTGGTAAACAACCCTGTCTACGTCAATCAATTTGTCAAATCCTTCTATTTCATTAAACAGGATATTATTAGTTTGATTAAAATTAGGGAAATTCTTAAGCGTGGTCAAATTAGGTAGATACACACGAGATGTCCCTATAATGTTATGACCACCACGTTGCAAAACATAGTCTTTTTCTCTTATATTACGCATATACGCTTGCACGTTAGGTATTAGTATTTCG
>Ga0098033_1000923_pt1 | contig 12645 bp, 13 predicted proteins | sample 1_EtaG_FD_75049 | JGI IMG/M metagenome (GOLD analysis project Ga0098033, IMG submission 75049) | Marine viral communities from the Subarctic Pacific Ocean - 1_ETSP_OMZ_AT15124 metaG | ecosystem: Environmental > Aquatic > Marine > Oceanic | place: Pacific Ocean | collected 2015-01-07
GGCGCCCTGATGTTTTAGATCGCCTTTCGCATGCGCCACCATTAAAGCTATTAGTTCGTTTCTTTGTGCCTTGGATAGTTGGGACATAATTTCCGGTACCTTTTGTGGCTCGCCGCGGACGTTACGTACACCAAACAGCCCGCGAAGCATATGTCGGAAGCTTTTGCCGCGGCCCTTGGTAGGCCCTTTCTGCACGTTAATTGTGTGACCAGTCTTCGATTTGGCGTGTCTCCGGGTTTTGCGTTTCCCTACGTCTTTTTCATACTGTTTTTTGCCGGTACCGGGCTGGGTGTCCCCCCCGGGGAACTTGAGGCGGTCGCTGCGGACGGTCTTTGCTTTGGCCCGGGCGATGCCGGCTTCTTCGCGGCCGCGCGCAAGGTCGGCCTTGGACCAGGGCTGCGGACCGCGACGGCGCCTTTGGGCATACTCGGCCGGGGAGGTCGCTTCTTTAATGCCCATATATTTATTCCTGGGGTCAACGTCTAGATCGAAATAGTCTGCACCTCGTCCAGCGGCGCGCTGTGACCATGCTTCAATCGCGCCTTCAAGATCTTCTTCGTCGCTTTCGTCTGGTTCAACGCCGGCTTTTTTCAAGTAATTGCGAAGAATAGCCATGACACCCCCTAATGGGAATTCGTAGGGCTCATCGGGAGCCTCAATCCCTGGACCGGGGCCTGGGTCAGGACCGGGGTCAGGACCGGGGTCAGGACCGGGGTCAGGGCCCGGGTCGACTCCCGGCCCTCGTAGCTTGTCGCGCCGACAATATTTAGGATCACCCAAGATATCCTCACTCGGCGTTTTAATTTGTTTGAGCAGTGCTTTTAGTGCTGCATCTCGCGAATTAAACTTGTGCTTTAAAAAGAGGCCGCCGGCGAGAACAGCAGTGGCTCCCAAAGCCGCCGACGCCGGAGTTAACCCCAACGTAGACAAAAAATGCGTAAAGCTGAGTTTTTGACTCACGGTGGTGGCCTGCCAGATTGCAGGACGGAAGGTGGTATCTGTTACAATGCCAGTAATTGCCTGTGCGGTGCCTGGGTCCACCGGTGGTACTCCTCCTCCGCCAATGGCCGGTGCCGCGGCCGCGGCGCCTTTTAGTTTAGTAAGCGCATCGATGGCTGCATCTTTAAGAGGAATCCGGTCAAGACCCTGCATAATGGTGGGGCCGTCAGGCATTGTAGATTTAATGTGGGCAATGGCCTGATCCCAGGGAATATCACCCTCTGTGGCTCGTTTCATTACGCGACTAAGGTTAATAGGCAATTTCTCTGCGAGGCCTGGGGCTACATTCTGAACCATCTGCCAGAAAGGCGCTTCCATCAAAAGATCGTCGTCTTCGTCGTCTTCTTCCTTAAAAAGCCGCCACGAAGTACTAAGCTCGTGCTTCAAAGTATAACTAACAAACTGCTGTAACGCCTCACAAGAGGTCACCAACGTCTCATACGGAATATTTCCACACGCATAAGAAAATACAAGGGTACCATAGACTGCCGCAAGCTTATTAAGTTGAAGAGTAAATAGGTGAGTGTCTTTCATGTTGGGCCAGTTCTGGCAGTCCTCGCCGCTGTACTCGTCGCACTCACCGCCGTCCGCAAGGGTGCCGCCAGTCTTCATAATGGACCAGAGGATCGTGTTGCTTTTGTTTCCGCGGGCATCGCCAACGAGCGATCCTACGCCGCGGCCGCCGAGCCCTTTCGGATCGGCCATGGCCTTTTTCATGGCATCCTCTTTTGCCCACTTATCTATCATTCTAGCGGAGCCGCGGCCCGAAGGCAAATAAGGCTCTAGGCGCCGAGATACCTGACCTAAGCCGGACATCTTGGCTTTGAGGTCTTCCCATCGTCCTTCATCAATTAGAAAAATATCTATATCGGGACCTGCTCGCTCCCGCAGAATATCAGCTAAAAGCAAACTCCAGGGATCCCGTCGCTCTTTGATCAACTGTTTGGTTCGTTTTTTAACTTCTTCTTCAAAAAGAAATTCTTGAACTTCCTCTTGAAGAATGGTATTAATTTTCGGTATTTTACGTGCGGTGCTCATATTATTTTATTCCTTTGTGGTAGACAATTATGGGCGTCTTTGTGTATAAGTAGTATCATAAACCCGACTTTCCCCCAATCTTAGCTTAGTATATTTTTTAATAAACTGTTGTAAAGCTCTTAGCGCTGTTTTCCTCGCAGCCTTATCAAGCCCAAGTTGGCGTTGCATATAAATATTTAGGCCACTCATCATAAATTTCCCGGGTTGTGTTACAACGTGCTTTCCTTTTACTTTTTGTTTAACTTCGTCGGCTTTGGCTTTGGCTATCTGAGCGTCAGTCGCGGTGTCCTCAAGACCATATTTACGTAAGTCTGCTTTACGCCTATTCTTTCGAACCGCATCAATAAGTTTTCCATATTTGGTCATATAAGGTATTGTAAGCTTTCGGGCTTTCATGCGTTGGCGCCGGGAGTGTTCCTTATCTAACGAAAATTCTTTCGTCTTGGCGGAAGCCTGTCTAATAAGCACCCTCAACTCTTTTAATTTCGACGGGGACGCACCCTGGAGCTGGTCGTGAACTTGGGCTATTACATGGTCCCATCTTTCTTTAAGCTTCTCCTCTGAGCGTCCGAAATGGTACTTAGCCGGATCACGAATAATGGCGTTGAATATAGCCAGCAGCCCATCGATAAATTTGTCGCCCGTAAGGGGCGCTTTAGGTTCGGCAGCCTCTGTTACGGGTGCGGCCCCAATTTTAATATTATTGGCTTTAAATTGTGCCACAATCTGTTGAAGCAATTGCTGAGTTTTCGTTGCATCTCCTACAATACCTTGAAGTTGTGTAGAAAACTTCCGCCAAGCTGGGCGGCCGATGTATGTAGGGGTACCGGTGGGGGTTGCATCCTTCGAAGCTTTTACTAAATTTACAAACTTAGTGCGTGCCGAGGACCCGAGGGCGGCCTGGCCAAACGTCGAAATCATCCAAGCGGGATCCTTATTGCGGTCGTTTGTTCCTATAAACTGAGGGTTTTTTCGTGCGTCGGCCAGAATTTGTTCCCAAGTATATAAGTTAGTTCGCGGATCTTTTTCTCTTAATTCGCTATATATTGTTCCAAATTCTTCCAAAGTGGTAGCTGCTACTAATCTCGCAACATCATTGCGGGTGATGGCTCCAGTTCCGGGCGCGGCGTCATCACCTTCATCTCCCTCATCTCCTTCGCCTGCGGCTTGGCCAAGTTGTGGTTGCCCCTTGAAACCTGCGCGCGTAAAAGCAGACGTAACGGCCTTAGCGTGTCGAGGATTGGCGGCAGCTGCCTGCCATAAAGCGCTAAGAGTAGGAAAGTTAGTCGGAGTTACGAACTGTAAACCGAGGGGCCGGCCGAAGATCATGGCGCCGCCTTGTTCTTTGATGACAAATTTTTGCATCTTGATTAGTTTTTGTAATTCGGCCTGGATGTTGGCGTCGACTATCTTGGGATCATTCAATTCTTTGTTAACAGCCCTTAAAGTCGTAAGCAAGGTAAGAAGCTCCGTCGACGGATACTCTTCAGTCCCTGTCGCCGGTGCCTCTATCGCTGCAGCCCACTTCTTCTCTCTGGCCGCTTGTCCCATGCCCAGGAATTCTTCCACTTTCTGTGGCTCTTCCTTTATATACTGGCGCCAGGATTCCATCAGCAGTTGGTCCCGTTCAAAACTGGACCACTCATTAGTCATCGTTTAAAACCTCGTTTAATAAACGATTGATTCTGTCGGCTTTGGTAAACACTTGGTTGTGGTATTCTCGCGCTTCTTTCATCATAAATGCGCCCGGGGTTGAAGGCTCTGACACAAAATCAAAACAGATCAGCTGAAAATCCTCTTCAACAATAGTCTGACTTGCACTTTGATCTTCGCGGACGGATCCCATGCCGCGAGAGGAGATGCCGAGGCTGACGCCCGACTTCACTAGTTCTTGAAGGACTTTTCCGGAGGGCGTGTCAAGTACTTTGACCTTGCCCATCACGTCTTTTTGGTCCCACCAAATATCAGTAACTAGATGGGAAGCGTTCTTCAGATTGATCACAGAATCCTCTGGGTGGTCTAGTTCTCCGAGGGCACGGCGATCTTTTACGAGCTTACCGTAGTTCTCTACTTCTTTCATAAGAACTTTGTGGGGGTAAATGCGGCCGTTACCGTTAACACAATCAGCCTTCTGCATGATGCCGGACAAAATCATACCGCCACCTGCTACGTATCTTTTTTCATCTTCCGTTAAAAGATCTTGGCAGACACCGCCTTCGCATAATTCATAATATTCTCGTAAAAGTACTTTTGCCATTGTTTATCCCTTTTAAAATACGGGCATTACCCGCGCGCGTCAGCATCCTTTCTTACAATTACGAACGGGCTGTAGCATCCATTTAACTATCCAAATGTTCTGTTCCATGTTCAACTCCTATTTGCAAACCGTTATCACTAAAAATCATATTTAAAATATAAGAGGTCCCAGAAGACAACCAACCCAAAAGAAAAAAATTAGCGACGGTTACATCAAAATTAAATAGTTCCGTAAACGGAGAAAGTAACATCAAAAGCCATCCAACGTGGAACCCCATACACATAGGGCACGTTGACAAATTTTTTAATCTACCGTGTTTGGGTCTCATCCGATTAAAGATCTTGCCGTAAACAAGAATTTGGGTGAGACCGTAGGCTATTAAAATGAATGTTAAAAGTTCCATTCTTCTCTCTAAATCGTATACAGGTAATAAAGCGAATAAGGGTCTCTCACCCAACCCTTGCGAATAGACCCCTTCTCGACAGCTTGTGGGACTTCACCGAGTTCAGTGGAATCTGTCTTGTCCGGATGTATCAATTCATCGTCGGTCATAGATATAATCGCTTCCGTGGATTCGAAGTAAGGCCTCTCTTCATCAATAAATCTGGAGATATTGATTAACGCCATTTTGGACGTATTTAACTTGTCGCTATAGGGTGTCTCCATCATCGCTTCCATAGAACCATAAAACGCTCCGCCTTGAATAGACTCAGCCACGACAAGACCTTTTTTTTGTAAAAAGGAAAAAAGTCTATTTTGAGCACCGTAGGCTAAATTAGTAATTGTTTCCTTGGGGAATGCCGTCACTGTGTTTTTGCGGGCCGACAATACAATATCAATATCGCCATGATCAAAGATCATTAAATCGCCGTTCATACTTTTACGTATATCTAGTTCTAAGGTCACTGACGGCGCGTTGGCGTCCGCACCAACTTTAATTGTGATTGGCATCGCTATAAATTTCCTTTACAAGGGCTTGGGTTTTCATGATGGTCATAAGGACTTCTTCAGTAATTGTTGCCTTAGAATACGAATCGAGACGACTTGCCACTTTACGTGTTTTTTCAAGCATTTGCTCGTCGTTTTTAATCTCATCCACGTTGTTTGCTGCGGCTAACTGCGTTTTGAGGCGCGCTATCTCTTCATTCAAAAACATCTTCAATTGAAGGGAGTTGTCCACGAAAGAGGAGATGTAATATCCCAATAATTCTTTCTGCTCTTTTAATAATTCGTCGTTATATTTGGCATTAAACTTCTTAAGGAATGTGTTGTACAGTACATTATCCATTGGCGACTCCATAATTTTATCTGGAATCAAGTCTTCCATGTTGCCTACAATCGTATTCTCCAAAATCACTTGATTTTTGGGGGAAGTTCGGTCAGAAAAAATTTGAGCAATCGTAGCTAACGTTTTATAGTTGGGTACAAAATTATTAAACACAGAGGGGGATAACTCCCTGTTCACGTCGCGAATCAAATCGCTTTGCTGTTTAAAAAGACCATTCGGATCAATCATCCTCTTCTGTAGTTTTGTTTCTTTGAGAATTTTCTCGCACGTTAAACGATCCAGCTGTTGGTTTTCGTATAAAGAGCGATAACAATCTAAATCTTTCTTAAGGGTGCTTCCCTGCGGGAAGTGCTTTTTAAGCAGCTGAAGTGCAATTTCTTGGCGGCGGGAATCATTTTTCATAATAGCGACTGTGGCTTCACGCACCAACGCTTCATAAACAAAGGCGCTATTCCGCTTCTTGTTGTGTTTGAACTTCATCTTTTTGCTCCGTGGTTGTTTCTAAATCTTTAATTAGGTTTCTTACTGTTTCATTAATTTGAAAAAGTTTGTCTTCTTCTGATTGTTCTCTCAAATTATAATTAGACTGTTCTTCAGTGAAAACTCCTCTCCCAAGAGATTGAAGGTCTGGGTAACCTATATCACGGCTACGCTGAGTTCCTATTTCCTTACCGATGGCTAAATTGATATAAGACTGGCCGCGCTTTCCAGCGGCGCGCCTATCATGTTTGGTAGGAGTGTACGGGTGTGCACTGTGACTTCGTGGCCCTTTATGCATTTTCTTCGCTCTTTTTTCAGCGGGTGTATATCGAGGAGTTGCTCTAGAGCCGGGCGGTGTTGCCAGCAACGTCGGTTCTTCTGGCGGGGCGCCGGCGGCGGCTTCGGGGGGAGCCCCAGCCTCGCCAGCTGGCATCTCGGGAGGCATTTCAGCTTCCATCCCCGTGGCGCCCAGATCGGGCATTGGACCCATGCCACCCATACCGCCTAGAGCGCCAGCAGTTTCGCCGGCTGCGGCCGCTTCAGCCACCTGCTGTAGAGAAGCGTCATGTTTGCGGTCGTAATACATTTCACGCTGGGTGCGTAGGAACTCATCGTGGGACATTCCGAAAATGTTGTCAGCAACCCACCGACGAGAAAAGTATCCTTCGGTCGCTGCAGCAGCAATCGTAAACTTCTGATTCCAGTGCTCAATTTCTTGAAGCTCTGCGATCTTGGAAGGGTTGTTGAGAGCCAAGGTGAAACTGAGCAGATCATCGCCGCGGAAGCCCAGAGTATACAAGTGGATGATACCAATCTTTGTAAGCTCTGCGACAAGTACTCGCTGCAATCTCTGAATTGTTCTCGCAAAACGCACATCTTTTTGTGCGAGCGTGGTCTTATCTTCTTCTGCGCCTTCTCCCATTGTCAGGTAAGATTGAGGAATTTTAAGCGCCGAGAACAGCTTGTCCCGGAGATATTTAATGTCGTCAATCGCAGTGATATTGGCGGCGCCGGCGAGGGATACGATATCAGTCGTAGAACCGGGGCGCGTAGGAATGAAATAGTCTTCTTCGATACTCATCGGGTTGTAGCGTAAGTCGATGCGACCGGTCTCAGAATTAACAACAGAATTACGTTTGAGCTGTGTTACAACCTTTTGCATGTATTGCTCTACATCTTGTGGCGGGATCGCTCCGACGTCAATTTTGAACACACGACGTTCTGAGGAGCGAATGACACGGTAGGCCATCATCGCATCTTCCATTAGCGTTAGCTGGCGCCAGATTCGGCGTGAGGCTTCAAGGATGGATGTACCATAAGGCATGTACTTATCGTTACCAAGAATTCTAAAGTGAGCAATCTGCCAGTTTTCAAACGTCATTCCGGCCGAGTTCCACTGATACTGAATGTAATTAGGGTTAGTGCTGTCCTGTCCCTCTAGTCTCTCGACCTCTTGAGGGGGGAGGGCGATGGCCGATTTGACACCGTACTTATCATCAACATCCAAATACAAAAAGAAATCGCCATACTTGCACATCGTGCGGCTCCAGCCGAAAAGATTATATTGAAGGTTTAAAACACTCTCGTATAAGACACCAAGCACAGCTTTAATTTCCTCATTCGGGCATTTAATATTTAGCATCGGACGCAGATCAGAATAAGTGGTCATTTCGTCTGCATATATATCCATCGTAGAAGCCAATTCGGGCATATATTCCATTTGATCAAAATCGATGTATCTCTCGGACCGACGCTGGTTACCAATAGCATTATTAGCTAGAATGTCTAAAGGGTTGTACAGCGTCTTTTTAAACTGCTGTCCAGACGCAGTTTTAAATCGAGAAGAAAATTTATCTAAATGCTGTCTTCGAATTCGACGGCCAGACTGGGACCGGTAATTAATAATCGGGCCCGAAAACAACCTAGTTAAGGCTTTAAAGAGGCTGGTTTCGGAGTTGTTGGGGTTCTTTTTAGAAATTGGCATATGTTATCTCACTTTATAATCCACATAAATTCTTCATGTTGCGCTTTCGCTTCTGTCATTTTATCAAGGATGCTATCATTTTTATAGCCCTCTTGGCCTTTAACTCGCGTATTAAATTTTGTAGTTGTGGTTATGATTGAATCTACGAAAGCCTTCTGGTAATTTAAATCGCGGGCATTGGCCTGAATAGCGGTATCTCGGACCCAACACCCTATAGCCAAAGCAATTACCAAATCATCATTATACCCCTTCATGGCTTGTGGTTTTCCATTCTTCCAAATAAATGTCTTCATTTCGTTAACGGTGCGCATAGAATATACCTTAATTAGTTTATTTCTTATAAACTCTTCTAATTTCGCAACTATAAGAGGGCGCGTTTTCATTGAAGTCGTAAAGCCAGGGACTGCGTTGGTACGATGCTCTCCTTGGTGCTGCTCTATATATTCGTGAGTGGATTTAATGGAATAATATAAATTAGGATATTGATACTCAATTAGTTTATCCAACACTGTATAACCAATGTTGTTATTCTCGACCACCATCATGGCATTTCCAAACTCTCTTCCAACTTGGTTGAGCATATTGGCAAACATATCGGGGGCCACCTTACCTTGATATTCTCCAATGATTTCTAAAGTTTCAAGCTTGAACAGGTGAAAGGTAGAAAAGTCTGCACCATCGCCCCTTGCAACATCAACGACTTGTAAATAATTACAAGTGGGATCGTATTCTTCCCAAATCCAAAAATTACGATCAAACCCCGTACGATATTTAGGTTCTTTAACTTCTGTAAGTAACCACTCCATACAGTCGGGATCGATTACAGTTTCGCCAGAGGTGTTGAAATTGCATAACAACTCTTGCGCAATCTGACGCTTGGACATGTTCTTGGTTTCTTTCTTATACCATTCTTCGTCTCTTTCTGGGTGGGCGTCCCACATAAGAGTGGTGAGGTTGAAGTTGTTGGCGCCCCCTTCTGCATCTACGCAGGTTTTATGAAACCAGTTTCCAACACCGTTGGGGGTGGATATCGCTACGCAGCGGCCACCGGTAGATAGAGTGGGATACAAACCAGTCCAAAGTTCTTCTAAGTTTTCAATATGGGCGGCCTCGTCTAGGACAAGTAAAGACAGTGCTTCGGAACGACCAGCATCTCCGCTGGTTGATGCTGCCTTAATTGAAGAACCATTCGAAAGCTCAAAAGAAGTTCTGTTGTCTACGTCAATGGTAGCTATCCTCAGCCAGTCCGGCAAATTCTTCATGATGCTCTTTACTTTTTTGACAAGGTTTCCGGCTGTCGCAAACTTCGTTGCCATCACAAGGATAGCCTTATCTCGATGAAAGAGCATCATCCAGACGATGTAGCCGGCGGTGATGGTAGAGATGCCCAGCTGTCGTGCTTTTAAAACAACATTAAAACGGTAGTCGTTAAATTCTTGTAACAGCTGATCTTGATAATCATAAGTGTCAAATAAAATAAGCCCGTGCATCGGGTGAGATATACGGGCATAGGTTGTCAGAAAGTACGATGGATCTTTACCGCACTTTAATATTTCTTTTACTCTCTGCTTTTTGTCTAATTGAAATGTCATGCATCGTAACTATTTTACTTTTCTACTTTTCCGACTCTTTCTTGCGGGTATCATTATCTGGGCGCTTACCCTTCCAGCCGCCTTGATCAAGAAATGTTTTCCAGCTGGCCTGCAGAGTGTCTTCAGAGCCGCCTTCCACAACCACAGCTTCACCAATTCCACCAATCTTGTACTTCTGATATGCGGTGGCCCAAGAGTGTACGCGGGATGTACTTTGAACCAGCACATCAATTTCGCCTTCTTCTGTTAGCGAGACCGACTTACCGGTAATCTTCTTATACTCTTCTTTCAAAAACTTAACAATGTCAGCTACACGCTGCTCCATGTTGCTTTCAAAATTCTTGGCGTAAACTTCTTTAAGCTGAAGTTCGGTTTGATAACTGACACACAAATAAGGACCCATGAACCTAATGTTAAATCCGTCCATGACTCGCCGGTCAATTAAGGGGTTTCCCTCTTCCCGCTTGAGGCCGGCGGTTCGGACCTCACCATCGGGGGAAAAACTTTCAATATGTGTTCCATCGTATGCGTTTGCTGCTGCCTGTGAAAGGCCGCGGATCACATCTAATACTGTAACTGAATTAGAGGCCATTATTTACTTCTCCTTGTTATCTTACGCTTTCGACGGCGCTCCTCTAGGGGCGTGTTTGGGGCGGTCGGTTCTTCGGTGGCGCCAGGAGGAGTTTGGCCACCCTGGGCGGGCTCCTCTGTTGACATAAGCTTCTTGTAGGACTGTACGATCATCATTAATTCATCAACCGGAATCCTAAGCTTTTTAAGAAACTGAGCCACAAGAATGCGACGCTTGCCAAGAGACGCTTTCGACACGGTTGCCGCGAGCACATCCAAGATCTTCTGCATGGAGCCCGTACCAAATTTGCTCGCCATGGTGGCGCCTTGGCCGCCCAAACCCCTCAGGGCGCCCACAAGGTCTGGCATTTTTAATTCGGCAATTTGTTTGGTAAAATGTTCGGCAAGCCTTCGATCTTCGTCTTCATCGAACAAAAGCTCTACCTCTTTATTAATCATTTCTTTAAGAATTTTTTGGTTTAATCTCATTTGGTCTCCATCCTTCTAACCATCTCTCTTCCCTGTCTTCAACAAATTGAATGTAGCAGCGATGACAACAATCGAATTTGACAAAACAAATATCGTCCATTGCTCTTCTCGCGAAAGAATTACAGATCGGACAACATTTCAAAGATTCTCTATTAAGTAGTTTTTTTGATATCTTAATACCATTTACATCTATTTTTTCTTGCCATGCTTCGTTTTGCTGAGTTTTTTGATAAAATTCTCGCATCTGTTGCTGGTATTCTTCCTCTTTAGTCTCGTCCCAATTCGCCTTGGGATTCTGGATTGCTTCGTCTCCATATTTCTCTGCGATGGCTTTTTCAAAGGCTGCAAGTTTGTCGAAATTCTTGTCTTTCACTTGGAGGCCTCAATCCAGTTGGTGGCGACATTAACGATGGCGGCCGTTACAACGATCCCCGTCGCACTTCCGCCGGCGAACCAAGCCCAGTTGTTGCGGGGGGATTGCTTTTTTAAAGTTTCTTGTAAGGCATCTATCTCTAAATCTTTTTTCTCGATAAGCAACTCAGCTTCGTCTGATGCCGCTTGATAACGAATTTGGGCGTTCTGCATTTCTAATTGAAACTTTGTGCCTTGCTGATCCAATTGGAATTCTATTTCTAAATCACACTCACGCTGCCAAAATTCTTTGTCGGACATAAGAATAGCTGTCGCTTCGGGATCGAACAATACTCCCTCAAAAGGGGCGGGTTCCTCTTCAGCTAAAACAGAAAACTTTGGCCCCTCGGCCAAAGCTACACTTGTCAACAACAATAAACTACTCAACATACTCAAAACCAAATAACTCCTCAATATCTTTAGCTAATTGTTCTGGGTCTTTAATGAAATCGTGAAGATACTCTTGGTATTTCCGATCTCTTTCGCTTCTAATTGTTTCCAGATTTACTTCATAGCTGCGCTGCAGCTTTTCTAATTCTTCTTTATAGGTACGTAGGGCTGCGTCACGCTGACGCAACTCCTCGTCGTGAATTTCTTGTAGGCCTGTAATCTGATCTTGTAAGCTTGTGCGCATGGTTTCATGAACTTCTTCTAGCCGATTGTAGTCGGCGCGCATCTTACCCATGACCATCAATAGGCATGCCACGATTAATACCTCTTTCCAGTTTCTTTTTAAAAAACGGAAAGCAGTGCTAATCATTATGCCCTCTTAATTTTGCGACTGCATCTATGATGCTCTGACCCCCTAGATACAGTGCTGAGACAATAACCCAGTCTCCGCTCTCTAAAGTGCCCACAACCATTAATCCAGATGCCACCACCCAGACCAAAAGCTTCCGAGAGGTGAACCTCTCTATTAATCTATCTAACTTTCCTCGTGTACTTGCTGACATTATTAATCTCCTTCTTCTTGTGATTTATGTATAGCATCAAGTTGCGCTTGTGCTTTTTTGCGACTACTATGCGTTCCCAGGGTTTTGCCGTCCTCTGACTTAACAACGTAGTTATCGCCTTCTTGTTTTATAACTTCCTCCAACTCCTCAACTCCGCCTACGTTCGTATATTCTTGAGGGGTGGCGCCTTGTAGCCACGCATCGTATGGATTGGGGCTTTCTGTTCCAAATTCAAACCCTATCGCCTTCGCTTCAGCTACCCACTTATCAAAAGGAATCGCCAAATCCATTGCAGACTGTGCATGTCCCATCTGTTCTGCACCGCGGTCTTCTTCACTTGGATCTTCTGTCCCTTCCTCTTCATAGTCTTCTCCCATCATTTCAGTTACTAAGCGCTCCAATGTCTCTTTAAACCCAATGGGGCTAATTACAGGATCTGCAGCGGGCCCTATGGGCATGCCCGGTTCTGGTTCATCTTCTTCGTATTCTTCAACCTCTATATCATAGAGTTCTATAAGAGCTTGTTTTAAAACTTCTTCACCTTCTGGGTGAGTCTTAACCAGTCTCATGACAACCTGCGCCAA
>Ga0098033_1000924_pt1 | contig 12636 bp, 15 predicted proteins | sample 1_EtaG_FD_75049 | JGI IMG/M metagenome (GOLD analysis project Ga0098033, IMG submission 75049) | Marine viral communities from the Subarctic Pacific Ocean - 1_ETSP_OMZ_AT15124 metaG | ecosystem: Environmental > Aquatic > Marine > Oceanic | place: Pacific Ocean | collected 2015-01-07
AGAGGGAGAGGTTGTTTGATAGATCTCTCCAGGAGAAACCTTTTTAAGACTACTGGCACTATCATCATAAATTAAAATTTTATCATTAACAGTGTCGACATCGCCGGAATATGCTCCCTGTCCCGTAATTGCCTCAGATGATATTTCCGACGCTCTTATCGAGTCTTCGTCGATATCATTTTCGTCAACTGAATTGTCTCGTATTTGACCGCCTGTTATTGTTGTTCTCATCTTTTACCCTCTTGCACGTATTATTATCCTTACCCTGTCGATACCTTTACACCCCCTAAACTTTTCCCTCTTCTTGCAATTGAAAATATTGTTGGACGGCTTCCGAAGCAACCCAATTCCATTCACTATTACGGCCTTCTGAACCACACAGATATAATGCTAGCTCCTCCTCGTTCTCTATTTCTTCAGGCCAATCAAAACCTGGTGCGTTTCTATTTTTCAATAAATTTGCCAAGAAATCAGAACTGAAGCAGTCCTCATCATCTGGGTTTTCTTGGCAGTGGTTCGTTGGAGTGTTTATCACTGCCATTAATTTACGAGCTAGTTCTTCTGTATCTTCGTCTTCATCCAATCCTGATGCCCCGGCATAACCGTATGAATCATATTGATGACGAGATCTCAAACTTGTCTCAGCCAAGAAATATCTTGGGTCAATTCTCTTTTTGTTTTGTCCATAAAATTTTGGCATCTTTATTCCTCCAGGAAAATTCTGTTCTCTTTAAATAGTTTATAAGTTTCTTTTGGGTCCAAAATATTGTACCACTCATATGCTAGCTTCGATCTCTTATTTAACATTTCTTATTTCCTTCACATCTATATTATACTTTTTTATCAGATTATTTAAGCTATGAATATTAATTCCTAACATGGTGCTGGCAGCTGTCTTATTTTTGGTGGTGGATAAAGCATAGATTGCAAAAGCTTCTTTGCAAATATCTGGCATATATTTAAGAATGGGAAAACCTAATAGTTTTCCTCTCAGGGATGAACTTAAACTATCAATCTTAAGATATAGCACTTCTTCAATCGTTAATAACTTTAAACGATTTAGGAAATCTTTATTTATCTTTCTTTCTTCTAAAAGCTTTTTTTTATAATCAAAATCTTGATTATCTGTTTTGTGCTTTGAACCTCTTAATGAGTTATCGAATAACATACTATCTTTAACTGCCAAACCCAACCACCTCAACTAAAATAACATATTTTGAATCAAAATGCAAGTACTTTATTAGACTGCTTGCTTGGCTTTCTCGTACTCATCATTGGTAGGTTCTTCAATTTGCTTAGACATTTCATTATCCCACTTATCAAAATAAAGTTTAATATTTGCTATAAGGTAGTCATAAAACATTTCTTGATCCTCAGGATTGTCAAGTTCACCGTAATAATCAACAACTGATTTCTCAATTGTAGGGTATACTCTTTCAGCTTTATTTCGACCTGTGGTGTCTGCACCCGAAATAGGCTTCATTGATTCTTCTTCACTGTCTTCTTCTGCAGGCTGCTCTTTTTCTGATCCATCATCAGCATCGATGAGTTTATCAACATCTCCAGGTTGTGTTGATGCATCAACGCCCTCTATATCAACTCCCAAAGCTTCAGCCAGGCCTGGCAGAACTTCTTCCTCTTCCTCTTCTGGTCTGATATCGTTTAATCGGACTGGAGCTAAAGTATCCTGGATCCACAAGATAATATGTGCTCTAAAAGATCTCTTCTGATCTTCATCCGTTGTCAGAGTTTTATATACATTTCTAAGAGTAGAAAGTACATTTGAGTTCTTGAGAAGATCTTTAAGTGTATTAATCCCTGTATTGTCAGCGATATCGACCGAAGGGTCCTCGGATGCGGCCTCTAATATCATTCCACGTAAAGAGAGTCGAAGGTCATGCTCCTGTAGAATATAATCGATCAATCTGGAATCTTCTTCTTTCTTTGTTTCAAAAAAGCCCTTGAGACCTTCTCTTATCGACTTTCTTAAAATCTTTTCTTGGCCTTTCTTCATATTGTTATCCTCTTTCTTGGTTTTTTTATTTTTAATCGGGGCAGCTACACCCATTTCCACGGCGCCGGCTCCGCCAGCAGATCCGCCCATTGAAGACATCTCTTCTATCTCTTCCTGGTCCTCTGCTAAATAGGCATTTGAAGCATTTTTAGACCTAGGCAGCGAATAGGGCCCACCATATTTGGTTAAATCCTTTCTCCCTTGATCTAAATAAAAGGCATGTGATTTGCTTAATCTTGTTCTCATATTTCTTTGAAACTTTGTACTTGATGGTCCAGCACTAGGTGGGTTCTGAGCATTCCAACCTTCAATAAATATATTATTCAGAGTTTCTTGAATTATTTTGTTTAAATCTTCGCCATCGATTTCGGGTTCCTCTACTTGATCTTCAACTGGTTCAATCTCGTCCGCGGGGTTGATTCCAAGAATACCCAGTATTGCAAGTACATCTTCTTTCCGCGGAACAAAATCTTGTAAAAGTAACAAACCTAGGGGATCCTCTGCTGCAAAATCGATAAAGTCTCTCATGTCTGAGGCATTATATTGCGCTAACTCAGCTAGCTCTCTGCCCTTTCCTTTATTCAACATCTGCACAATCTCAGGTTTCTGCTTCAGAAGTGCCAGATAATCTTCGGAGTGAGTAAAAGGACCCACGGACATTGTTTGAATAGTGAGATCAGGGCGCCTTTCTTTACTCTTCGATAATACCCTTTCATCATATCTATCTGCATCATCACCCTTTGCACCCACACCTAAAATAACTGTGGCGCCTCTTGGAGCCGCATAAATATTATTTGGATCCGCAGGATGTTGAATAAAATCAATTGCTGTCATCATCGAAGAAGCTACGCCGGCGGGGCCTATCATAACCTTAGCTTTATTTTTTATAGAAGACCTGTCCAATACAACTTGCCAGCACTGAACTGCTTGCTCAGCACTTATAGATTTTCCAGATTTCATTGACCGGCCGGCAATCTGTGGTGCTGAAACAAAAATATAAATTATATCGGCAGCTGCAGCTAAAGTTTCGGCAGCTAGGACATGTCCCTTGTGGGGAGGCTTAAAGGAACCAGGGAATATCGCGATCTTAAGGGGCCCAGTTTCGCCCTCTACGCCACTTTCTGCTTCAGTTGATGCCGTGATAGGGCCGAACCTCTGAAAGCGCTCCATACCTAAGATCTGGTTGGTAGGAGCGAAGTTTCCAGTAAACTTATAAGTTGTCCCGTTATAGTCGAATACAAATCCCTCTGAAGGGGTATTAATATTTCTTACATCTTTTAACTTTATTAGTTGTTTTTTAAGTTCTTCTTTCGCTCTTTCATTTGAACTATTCTGGATTCTTATTATAGTAGCTGCGACTTCATCTTGCAAAAATTTGATCTGTCTTGGGTTGTCTTGAATAAAAGAAGATTCAATACCGTCTACCATTGCCACCGAGAAATCATGAAGGACTCTTTGAAGGTCTAGTGTATAGGAAGCATAGTTAAATCCTTTAACAAATGTTGAGATTTCAGTTTTGATCTCGGAGGGCATGCCCTTTGTTATCTGGACTATGCCCGGTACCTTGCCATCTGGGCCTGGTATTTTCATCACTCTCTGTAACACTAACTTATTCGTGTCCTCGTCTAGACCGAGCTGATCTATTTGTGGCACAACTTGTCCAACAACATAATCATTAATGGTATCAGAGTCATTAACCCCGATATCCGTCATCAGATTATCAACGCTATCCAATGTTTGTGGGAGGATCTTTTTATCTTCGAGCCCGGGAAGTTTGACGATTGGGTTTGTCTCTACTGAAAACACAGAAAGCTCTTCTGTCGCAGAGCCAATCAAAATCCTTTCTAAAATTTCAAAGTTTTCAGATAGATCTTGATCGATTGTTTTACCTGTTTCCCTGTCGAAAGCAATATGGCCGACCCTATGAATTAAAAGAGTTTTTTTGTCGTAAGGGATAACGTTAGTAGTACCAGCAGCTGATGGATCTCCCTCTTCGGCATCAGGATTGCCCGGATTCATCACCTCTGTATTAAAATATATGTTGTTTGATGGTCCAAAAATCTTCTCTTGTGATTCGATATCTGACTTTTTGATCTCTTCTTCAAAGGCATTTAAAGCTTCAACAAAACTAAAACGCAAGGCCTGGCTTGGGTGGTTTGCGAAAAAGGAGTCTAACTCTTCAGGATCTAAGCCTCCGGCTTTCAGCTGCCCTTTATTTCGAGCAGCCACTGCACGTCCAGTTTTAACATTAAAGGAAAGAAAGATATTCTGCCCATCTGTTTTTTCTGTGCCTCTTAACTTGCCGGCAGCGGCTGCCTGCAATAATTGCTTCAATTCCCCAAAAGTCATTTCGCCATTATCATAGATATGGTTCATATGTCCAGCTACAGCACCTTCGAGTAAGAGATTCTTTTTCATGGGTTTTGCCCTTATTTAGACCACTTGTCTAAAAGTTTCTCGAACAATCTAGTATTCCTAGCTCCGAATCGATTCTCATATAGTTCCTGCTCAATTTCTGGTGTTCGAACTTTTGACTCGCCAGCAGCTGCTTTTGCATGAGCCTTTTTGGGCTTCTTCTTGGCTGCAGCGGGCTTATCTGACCCGGCATCTTTATTATCGTCAAATACTTTAGATTTCCTGACTTGCTCAATAGCGTCCTTAGCCTCAGTATCTGTCGCTTTCTCCTCTTCTTTTATTTGCTGCTTGAGCCGATTAGTAACTCTTTCAAGAATATCTTGAATAAGACTATCGGCCTCCCTGCTTTCAGCATCTATATTCTCGCTGACAGCTCTCTTGGGTAAAATCCTACCGATCAAACCCTTCAATTCATTCTTTGAAATCTTTATACTCATATTCCTGTTCTCCTTTATTTTTTTGATTTCTTGCATTTGTTTTTTGCACCCATCTTCCCAGTCTCGGAAACATAGATTGCCCTGTTCATAGGCTTCTCTTTCCATTTCTCTCATATGATCATTATTTTGGGTATACCCCATCTCCATTCCACCACACTTTTCTGGGCTTAAATCACCTCGCAAGTTCTGCATGTGATGCACCAGCTCGTGTGCCAGCGATCTTAACACATCTTTCGAGTGTCTGTTTGAAATAAAAATAGTTATTGATTCCTCTCTTGGATCATAATGTGCCGTTTTGCCAAAAACATCCTTAGAGTTCTCCTCGTCTTGTTTAAAAAACAGTTTTGGAGGTCGATCAAATTTTAAGCGCTTTTGTGCAAAACTTTGTAAACTGTCAATGAATGGTTGTAGTTTTTGCATTTATAGTCCTTAATAAGATAAACGGCCATAAATAAATAGTTTTAGCACCTTTGTTCGCCAATAAAAGTTTGATAATAAGAATTTGTGGTTTGCTCACGAATCGCTGCAGGTCCGAAGACAGATAGTCTAAAGGGTAACCCGGTATTAGCATTAGCGCCTGAGGTAAACTTAGATACGCCACCAGAGTTAACTTGTAAATCACTGCCAGCTATCCCAGCAACAGTGATATCAGTATTTCCTGATGCTCCAACCGAACTTTGCACTAATGTCACCACACCCGCCAGTCGAGTCGCAGTGATCGTCCCATCATGACCAGTGGAACCTATAATCGCGGCCTTGAGCTGCGCGCCAATGGTCGCGACGGAAGAAAGTCCGTTAATCTGCACACGAACATTATTAGAACCATCAATAGTCCCAGTTGCACCATCATCATCATCATCAAATATATAAGTTTTGCTTTTTCCGGTATGATCAATAAGGGTTATCGTCCCTTCATCATATGAGGCAGATGAAGTAGCAATAGCCTCAATAACTGAGGAAGCTGCAACACCATCAGCTGCACCGGGGTCATCGACGCTATTGGTCTCTGCATGTTCTGCCCTGCTAGCAGCATAGTTGGTGATAACATAATCTTGGGAGATATTATTTGACATTTCTTTCTCTCCTCTTAGCTTTTTATTTTCATTTGTTGATGTATTAGTTGAGCTAGCGCGCTCTGACCTTTTCTGTTCGGATGAAGTCCGTCTGTACTAGCCATAAGCTTACCAGTCTCATCTCCTAGGCTAGAAGTGTCGACTGCTCCGGAGCCTTGTATTCTTTTCCAAGTTTGTGACAAAATCCAATCATTTATGACCTTTATCTTTCCTAGGTGCACTTCGTCACCACCTTTCCGGTTCTTTCTATCCCAGTAGCCAGCACTTGGAAGAAGAGTGAGGATCTTTACTTTAATCCCCCTCTCTTGAGCTTTTATTGCCATATAATTGAGATCGTCTATAACTCTTGTTGGCGAGTTATGATTATTTATTCCTGCTAGGATTACTAAATAATCTGGCAGAATTCTAGGAGGCCCTCGCCTAGGCAAAATATGTTTATCAAATATTTGAGTTCTTATTTTAGTACTAGACCAGCCTCCATGAGCGAATTTCCGGCCTCCCAAATAATCAACCCAGGAAAGGCCGCCATATCCTACAGTAATACTATCCCCTATTCCCACTATATTTGGTTTGGAACTTTTATTTCTATTTGTTTTTATAACCTGGACGCGTCTGGTCGAATGGTTGCGTAATACGCCCCCACCTGAAACTAAGGCAGTGCCATAAAACTTCGGTACTGTTTTAGACGTGCCACCTTTGGAAACATGCACTGCCCACTTCGGTAGACGTTTAAGGCCCAGACTTGTTCCTGGCGCCGCATCATGACAAATAAACTTACCACTTTTAAGGCCGTCCTGATCGCAGCGGCGCATTAACGAGGATCCTGGATGCAGAAAATGAATGGCGCCATCGAGATTACCAACCAGAGAACTTCCGTTGAGTGCTCTATCTACTATAGTTCTAGCGCGCTTTGCGCGCGGAAGGTGATAATACTTGTGGGCATTGGCATAATTGATAGGATAAGTTCGGCCGGCATCATTCCAGCCGCTGGTTCTGGGTGCCACAACATCGCTAGCGTTAGATGTGCCCCTCTTAGACATTCTGTTAATCGCCACCTGTATAATGGCCGCGTGCTCTAGGTCTGAGCGTCTCCAAGAGGTTTCGGCATGCAACATACGCATCAGCGAATCAGCGTTATCTTTACTAGCAAAGTTATTTCCGGTTTGGTCCGAGCGGTCTCGCCGTCGTGCCTCTTTCTTGGCTGCATCCTTTACAGCCTGGGGTGGGTTACTTAAATGTTTGGCTGCTTCTTCGTCGGTCTTACTGTTCCATATTTTATAAAGCCATGCGACGCCGACCCCGGTAGCTGCAACGATAGCCGCGACTGCCCATACTGGGAGGCCTAGGGCGGCTGCAGCTGCGGTGGCTCCGCCGGCTAGCCATGTGCCGGCGACCGAAACGCCGCGCGCGAGCCAGGAACCCATACCAGATGCCCAGGCCTTAGCCGTCGTGAAAGCACCTCCCACTGCGCCAGATATCCTCGCCCAGGCCGCGGCAAGGGTACCCCTGAGGCCACCTGCCGCGGCGGTGGCCCCGGGGGCGCCGGAACCGCCGGTCAAAACGCCGGCCACGTAGGGGGCCCAGGCATACTTGAATAAATCTGCTGCATAGTCAAACGCGCTGCTCGCAACGCCGCCAGCAGCGACTGGCGCCAAGAGTTGGGCCCAACCCGCTGCAGCGTCTTTTTTTGTGCCGACTTCATCATCCATAAATCCGGTGGCTCCGCCCGGGTCGATGTTAGGATCTTGGACATTCCATCCCGGTCTAGGGGACTTTTTCTTTTTCTCTTTCTCTTTTGAGCGGTTATGGAGGTCAGTAGCTACGTCTGCCACTGATTGACCGCCGATAATATTAAGAGGATTCTCACAAATCAACTTTGCAGGATCTGTCCAGCCTTTCCATGCTTCGAAAATTAATCTATGTTGATCGTCTTTAGTCATACCTATAAATAGGCTAGATACGTTCTTTATCCCCTGAAAATATTGTCTCGATATCCTCGTCGACTTCGATCTGTAACTTTGTAGTTAGCCAAAACTCCATGTCTTCTTGAGAATCAAATTCTAGTATATGGGGACCATTAAAAACTCTCCATTTTCCCAAAAGCTTTAAAATATCAGTTTTGTTAAACACTAACTTATTAACACCATTGATCCGAGCACCCATTTTCAGCAAGTCAAAATCTAGCCAATTTATCTGTCTCGGGCGTCCGGTTGTGGCGCCATATTCTTCCCCTAACTCACGGATTTTCTCAAACTCCTCATCAGGGCCCTCGAACTTCTTCGCGCCGACGTATGTCTCATATATTTTTGCCACACCCCATGTATCTCTGATACATTTGGGGGGGATCCCATTAAGTAATGCTGACCCGACAGTACAATGAGAGGATGTGACATAAGGGTAGTCACCCCAATCAATATCGAGGCCGAAACCTTGGGCGCCCTCGAAAAGGACTTCGATATCTTCAAACTCCTCGCTCTCATAAAGCTCCTGATAAAGATTAATCAGATATTTAGCTAGCCGGGGTTCCTCGCGCGCCCTTACTCCCTTCCTGGCATATTTATCGCGGTAGGCCGGCCCATTTCCCCTTCTGGTGGTACCAATCTCGGTGTCTGTACTATCCTGTATTCTATGAAAGTCAGTAATGATATGAGCGTTCGAAGAAATCTTTACCAACTCATTTGCTGAAATGCCAGCTTCTTCTAACTCTTCAATCTCTTTTAAGAGAGTGTCGACATGGACAACGCAGCCCGGGCCAATAATCGATTTGATACCATAAAATACACCACAGGGGATATGGTGTGTTACAAATTTAACACCTTTATGGTAGATTGTGTGTCCCGCATTGCATCCGCCGTTATAGCGAATAACATGGGTATAATTATTATCGTTACACAAAGCATGCGCAACTTTCCCTTTACCACAATCTCCATATTGGAGATCTACAACAATGTCAGCAATCATATTAATACCTTTTAAAAGAAGAGAGAAGGACCAATATAATTATATGCTATTGTTCGTGTTCTTTTAACAGATTTCTACTAAACTTTGGGTTTTTGATGTTTGCAATGATTAGTTTCTCAATTTTATCAATGCGCGCATTTTGCCGGTTGACTCGATGAAGTGCTAGGCCACTCAAAAGTATACTTATCAAAATTAAACTTAAATCGATGTACTCATATATCATCTTTTAGCTTTCCTCATCTAATCCGAATTGTATACGGCGGCCGCTTGATTTTACATTTAAAACCGCAGCACTTCGATCAATCGCCCCCATACTGTACAGTTGTTGATTAATTTTACCAAAAAACGCCATGTTATTCTCGACACCATTTTTCGATATTATTTCTTTTAATTTAGGTTTTTGATCATCTGGAAGATTATCTAAATTCTGAATCCATTCTGATGCAGCTGCATGAATCGAATTTTCTGGTGGTTTTGCGCTGGGTTTATTCCAGTATGTCTTTGCCATCAAGGCATAATGGCCATATGGGCGATTAACCCATGTAACTTCATCCATCTGACGCTCAGTGCCATCTGTAAATGTTTGCCCCTTTGGAACTCTCTCATTCGTCGCCCATCCCTCAAACGGTATCCATACCCCGGCATATCCGCCGCCGGAAATACCAGAACTTTTAAAATAAGCCTTGACAGTATTATCAGGATGTTCAACTATCACTATATCTCTTGTCGCGCCGTCTAATTCTGTGGTTAGACGAAGAATGGTGGGTTTTGCCAATTTAAATTGCTGCGAAGCTGTATCTATATCAGATTCTTCTGTTTCTCCCCATGGTGCGGCGCGCTCAGGATCCAATAAGTCTTCGAGGTTGTAGGAGCCTTCAAACTCAAGATACTCGGGATCATTATTTGAAATAAAGTAATCCTTGATATAAATCTCATTCAGTGACATCATTTCGTCGTAAGCATCTATTTTTAATATAGAGAGCTTATTTAGATACATCGCGTTTCTAAGCATTTTAAATGCCATATTCTCTGGAGAGTATATACCATCCCCTGAAAGTCCTGTAGAACGCATCCTAGCCACCTTATTCTTGATTTTAGAAGCATATTTATAAGCATCCTCGGTTAAACCATCTGCTAGCATCTCTTCGACATGCTCGATTGCTTTGACTATCGTTTCTGCTTTCTTTTCGGTTGTTACTAAATCTAACTCTGGATTCATTCTCTCTGGCTTCACAATCCAACTTTCAGTGGCCAAAGACCATATGCCGTTTGATTCATGAGATTCTGAAGTGTCTTGAAAGTATAACTCCACCTCTTTTCCTCGGATTGTGATATCATGAGCTTTATTCCAGTTAATCCTGGATTGGTCCAACATCCTCTTTACTAGCTCGAAGTCTTCACTGATTTCTTCGAAGTCAAATATGATATGTAAATCAATATCAGATAAAGCATGCCAGTTATAAGAAGATATAGATCCAGTTATCGTGATATCCTTGATCCGGGCTTTAATCTTCATAGATTCGATTATATCTTTAGCTATAATCATCAATTGTTCAGATATTTCGCTTTTGAACACTTCTTTTTCCCAAAAATCAGGGTGAAGGTCCGGTTTTGGCACCAGGAAACTGGTATTTAGAACTCTATTATTAATAGATATGTTAATCATTGATCAAGCATCTCCAATATTTCAATGGCAATTCTTTCAAACTTCTTCGTTTTATCAAGCTCATCTTTGCTATAAAACCCGTAATCTGTGTGTTCTCGACTCAATTTTATCGGCTGTGAGTCATATTTCGCATGAAAAAAGTGTATATTTCCAATATTTTTGAAAAAAGCTGGATATAATATGTCCAAACCTGTCTCTTCCTTCACTTCCCTCTCTAAAGCCTCAGTCAAAGGTTCATTTTCCTTCATATGACCACCAGGCAGGTCCATTTCACCCGCAAACTTCTTTGAGTACTTCGATCTTTTGAGTAAAAGCACTCTTTTTTCAATATCAATGATCACAGCCTTGGCAATCACTCCCATATCTTTCTCTATCTTAATTTTAATCATGATTACATGTCTATTATAATAACTTTTGACTTTTTCTCTTCTTTCTCTTGCTTTTCTTCTGAATTCATGCTATAATATTTAGGTATTTCTAGTTGAATACTGGGAAGGACTTCCTTCTCCTTCTCTTTTATGTTAACTAGATTGATTAAGTATTCGATAATTTTAAGCATATAATAACTAGTGTTGCTAACTGATATTGTCTGTTACAACCTTCCCTTTTGAGTATACTTGGATGAATGGGTGTGGATCATAAGCAGTGATAGCATCCATAGTATAAAAGCAGTCTCTAACGTCTTCTATCACTATAGTTATTATCTTATTATCATACACTTTAACATTATCTAAGAGAAATCCAGTCTTAGCAAGAGCTTCTAAGTGAGTAATAGCATCCCAAATAACAAGAACATTATCTTTGAGATGGAATTCCCCGATCCAGATGTCAACTAAATCTTGAAATGATACACTATAACAAGTATATTGCATCTGTCTAGGTGTCTCAGTTGTCATTTAGAATGCTTATCCGCTACTGTTTGTGAAGCCCAGGCATTTGGCTTAAGCTTACATATAAAACCATAACCCTGCACATAACCTTTAAGCATATCAGACATCTTCGACGTACCATTGCTGGTACCAGGCGCGGAAACGTCCAAATGCAACTCGATTAAGTCTGAACTCACCTCTTTCTTATCCATCACTACTTCCGCGAACTCTATAGACCTCCGGACTTCTTCTGTTATCCTGGCCGTTAAGGCTGAATATCTAAAAGAAGGCACTTTTTCTCTATAAAAATAATATCTTCCCCCAAAATTCTTGGTGAGAAGACAAACTGCAGTCACAAAACAGACTTTTCCCTGAGATATGAAGGAATCGGAGCCAATAAATATTTTACTGTTGTTTTTAACGTGTTCCGAAACGGTTTCTAACACATTAGTAAGGGATGTTGTTTTGCCGCTACCAGATATCCATATTTTATTATCTAGTAAGTCCATATGGCAGACTACGCTTCAGGATCGTTGTCTATTTCGGAATCTTCCATCTGTTTTAGGATCTCGACACCTAATGATTGACTCTGGCCAACGGCATCTAAGACATCTTCAAATAACTCTACGTCTTTAACGAGTATTTTTGCAATGGCTATGGCAATTTTTCTACTTGGATCTCTAACCATTTCTAGCGAGAACTTTTTCCACTCATCTACGAAGTCTTCAGAGGCTTCTTCCTCGTCCCCTCGACGATGGCTATACGGATATTTTCCATATACGTTGTCAGTGAAGGCCTCTTTGATTAATTCTTTAATATTTTCTCTGTTCATGAAGATAAATTCCTATGTTTGTCCATCTTTTATAAAATAAATAGTTTCTTTAAAAAGCTAAAATATTTTTATCTGCCCTGTCAACTCAAAAACTATCTTTTGCGCCTCTTCATATGAAATAATCTTCTTATTTTTCAATATTTCAGATATTTGCAGCAATATTTTCTTTGCAAAGTGACGATTCCGGTGTTTATGATTCATTGGAAGAGAAGACACCATCTCATTTACTGCATCGACGACCATTTGACCTGTATCATCTTCCTCTGGTTGAATATCAGGGCAGCCACATCAAGATTCATACCCCTTCGATCTTTCGATTTTTATCGATATCATAACTTATCCTCTTTATCTCACAATATTTTCACCAAA
>Ga0098033_1000925_pt1 | contig 12629 bp, 9 predicted proteins | sample 1_EtaG_FD_75049 | JGI IMG/M metagenome (GOLD analysis project Ga0098033, IMG submission 75049) | Marine viral communities from the Subarctic Pacific Ocean - 1_ETSP_OMZ_AT15124 metaG | ecosystem: Environmental > Aquatic > Marine > Oceanic | place: Pacific Ocean | collected 2015-01-07
CTTCATGGGTTCCCTCGCTGACTTGCCGGGTAAAGTCGGAAAGATGGCTCGCGACGTACGTGACAGCTGGAGGGAATTCTGGAAGTCTGATAGTCCGTCGAAAGTGATGATGGAAGAAGGGGAGAACTTGGGAGACGGGGTGCTTGTCGGCATGAAAAAGAAGCTCTCCCAAGCTGATCTCCAGCCTGTCTTCAGTGATTTCTCTGGTGACATAAAAAAATGGGGTACCTCTGCACTGGGTGCTATGGATTCCGTGCAGGACATGCCGAGCAACATCAGTGCCATCGTGCACGCGCTGCAAGCGACGATGGCGGCCGCCATTAAGCCGATGATAGCTTCCGTTGCGGAGGTGAAAGACTTTACTGGCGGTGAGCTCAAAGTGAGCCACAACCTTCCCAACACCAAGATCGAGGTGAATGTATCCATAGATTCTAAGAAGTTGGCCGGAGAGATGGCTAGTGTAAACATCGGGAAGGACAACGCAGCCGGCAAGACCTTCCTGTCGGCCCACACAGGTGCGCCCTCTCCGCTGGTGAGAAGGTCGTAGGAGGATAGCGCGTTGAAAACAATGACTAAAGAAGAGGCGCTTGAGTACGCTCGTTCTCGAAAGGGAGACGTCAATTCATCCATTGGGCTGTTTTATGCCATCCTACACGACGCTCATCCTAGCGTGGTGAAGATATTCGAGGACCGCCTGGCGACGATGCTCCAAGCCAGCAACGCGATTGGAGAAAAGTTGGCCAGCCTCGAGCCCGGTTCTCGTGAGTACAACGAGGTGTTCAGTCTGTTGCAATCACTCTCCTATAGCGGAGATTCCGTGAAGTCGGTCGAGGAGGATTCTGATGGCTGATAACATAAAGATCCGTGGTGAGACTCTTGCAGATTTTCTAGAAGGAAAATTTACGGACGAAGCCCAGGCTGCTTCGTCAGCATACGATACCGGTTTTCCTGCAATGAACACGAGCCTGGCTTCAGCTCAGCAGGCCTCTAATTTACGTGCTGCAGATGGGACGCCACTCCGTCCGTCCGCTGGAGTACAAGACCTGCGAGTGGACAATCTACGCGCACTCAACAAGTACGCGGAGTCGTTGACGGATATCAACTTGGACAACTCCGCAGACACACCGGAGTTCTCGGCCGGTGGAGATCGAGCGGATGATATCTCTACGGTGCAAGATCCAGCTAGCTTTTCTCCCTCTGCAAACGACAACCGAGACGTGCTCAATGCTCAAACGCTGCGCGGCAACCAGGTTCACTTAGTTCAGTCGCCGTCACGGAGGAAAAAAATCGCGGAGGACCTGTCTTCCGGAAACAGAAACCTGGATACCCTTGCAGGCGGAGGAGCCGCCGCCTATTCTGATGGGATCGGCACCGTCATGAACAGACTGGGATCCTTCTTTGGCCAGGATATGCTGAACGAGCTGCTTTCAAAGAGCGGCGCTCCTGGAGAGCCTAGCTCGAACTATCTTCTCAAGAACAATGCATATGCCGTGTCGGAACGAGTGGAGAAAGTGTTGGATAAGACCAATAGATTCTCTCCCAACGAGGACGCTAGTCCGTACTTGAACCCGGCTAGTCCAGGCACCAACTCGGCCCTCGACGGTGTCGACGCCAAAGAACCTTATAATAAGGGACTTTATAGTGTCCAGACCGGCCGCGGCAGCCAGGCACTTGGAACTTACGACCCCAACGCTCCTCAGGTCGATCTAGAACTGTTGCGCAGCATGGCTTTAAAGGTTTTGCTTAAGTCTACAGGTGAATCCGCAGCCGCCTCTATGATAGAAGCGGGCGACGCCAACGGTATCGATGCGGGCCTCTTGCATACCAGCGTGCTAGACGCGATAGATCGTGCTACAGACATGAACCTCCTTCTCGGCGATGCTTCCAACAGCACACAGCTAGGTCTAGGGAACGTGGAGGTAGAGTCATTACGGATCAAGGGCGCGATCGACGCCGATGTCGACACATCCCTGATGGCGATAAACCGGTTGATGAATTCTGCCGGTGCCGACGATTTTTTGACCGAAGGCGCGGCCACCTCAGGCGATACCAGCGCCCCTACGAGCCTGACCACCATAGGCAACCTCAACAGTTTCGCAGAACCGTTTGCAGGAGCATTTCCAATAGGGATGCTTAATACCGTGCTAGTAGGTTTGTTGTCTCTCATCCTAGTGAGTGCTTTTATAGAGGATATAGTACGAACCTCTGGCTTCGGTGATGAAGACCCCAGGGACAAGATACGTCCCGGCGCTCCTTGGAAGATGGCTATGGGCGGTAATCGCCCTAAGGGTGCGGGTAACCAACTGTTGGATTCTTTCCTGCGTTTACTTGGAATGCCCCGGATGAAATCCGACGTGTATTATCCGCGCGCTTTTTCTCTCGGAGTCCAGAGGTTTTTTGGCTTCAACCTAGACTTTAGCAGCGTAATCGCCAACCCAGCTAGCGCTCTTGCAGATCTGTTGGAAGACGCGATCAGCGTCGCGCTTTCTCCCGGCTATTATGCTGTGATGCAAAAAGTTATACTGAGAGACGCTACAGAGCTCGGGCAGCTGTTTGCCTCTGCATTCGCCGCCAACGCTAAAACCATACTCCCAGGCAGCGGCGTCGGCGGCGCGTTGGGGTTATGGTCCGCATTCAGTGCACTGTTGGAATCGACCACTTTTAAATTCGTGATGATCTGCATGGCATTGGGTGACCGTGCGTACGACGCCAAGTTTGATCCCGGCCGGACGCATGCCGGCCACGACCTCCTTACGTACGAGCAGCAGCTGCAAGTAAATGTCTTGGGACCGACAAACCGAATGTATATCAACAGGTTTCGTAGCCCTACGGACTCGGACGCCTCGGACGGTGCAGTCCATTCGCCTCTTTCGCTCCATCTGTACAGTACGCTTCTCCTTACGCCACCTGCAGACATTGAAGACGGGTGGCTCTATAGCTACGGTGGATTGACAAATCGTGACGGTGATGGCTTAGTTTTGGAGGAAGAAGTCTTTCCAGTTGACGCCGCGCTCGGAGGTACTTTAGCCTCCACCCTCGTCGCTGATATTGGCGGTCGTTTTGCGCGCGAGACGGTGCAACGATACGAAGACGCTCTGGATCTGGAATACACTCCTTTTTACGTGCAAGATCTACGAACGAACGAGATTATTGCCATGCCGGCCTTCATAGACTCGGTGGGGGAATCTTTTTCTACAGAGTACAATGAGACCCATGGATACGGTAGAACTGATCCAGTGAGGTCTTACACGCGCACGTCGCGTAACATAGACTTGTCTTTCACCCTGGCTGCAATGAACGCTAGGGATCACGAGTTGATGTGGTCAGTGATAAACAAACTTGTTGCGATGTGTTACCCGCAGCGTTCTCTCGGAAAACAGCGGTTTACGCCAGACGGCCGAAGCTTCATCCAACCGTTCTCTCAAATACCTACCGCCTCTCCGGTTGTGCGTCTTCGACTGGGGGAATTGTTTCATTCCAATTATTCCGTTGAGGGATTGAAGAGACTGTTCGGTGCCCCCGATCACATAAAGCTTGAAGCCGGATCGGACGTAAATTACGGTGACGACGAGTATTGGAACAACAAGAACAGCTCCAAAGTGGTAGCTGCAGCATGGGGGCGAACCTCCAATAAGCTGACAAAGGCTTTTAGGGATGCCAAGGGCGAGGCCAACACTAAAGTGGCTTACCGCGCACGAGCGGGCGCGGACCTATATTTCGACACGGATCCTGTAAAGAAAGCGATGCTAGTGTTACCTATTCCGGCCGGCCCCAACTACGACACTCCTTTCATGAAGGTTACCACCTTGGCTCGGATATATTTTAAAATCAAAGACGCTGCACCCGTGGCGTCAAAACAGGGCACACTTTATTATAAGGTCACTCTGAAATTTTCTGATAAGAATCAAGCCAAGAAAGCCTTGGGCATGAAAAGATACAATTATATATTTGCAGACGACTTCAAGGACACTGTGGATTGTTATCTCAACATCGCTCGCATATGGGAGCTGGAAGGAGACTTAGGGATCGCCGGCCCGAAAGAAGATGGAGAGGTTCGAAGATTGATTGAGGAAGAGATAAAGGTCATTGAAGAAGTCAGGAATCTACCAGATAGCGAATTTTTCTCTCCGGACCGCAATGCCATCGTGAGGTCCTTCGAATCTTCTGCCGGTAGAGGCCTCGCCGGAGTGTTTACGAACATGACGCTTAATTACGACGGCTCTCTTTACGGTACTGATCCCGAGGTGAAAAACAGAGCTCCCAAGAAGGTTCAAATCACAGTTGCCTTCGCGCCCATCCACGATCTACCACTGGGCCTGGATCACGCCGGTCATCTGATCGCACCCTCGCATCCTGTAGGGCCTCTAAATACTCTCTACGGAAGCAAAGCTCTTGGGGATAGACAATCAGCCGATGGCGATATTCTGTCAGCTGGCGTCACCGAAGCGGAGCCGGAAGAGACTTTGCTCGGTGCAATTGGTGACCTGCTCGGTTTTTAAACCCTAGAAAGGAGAATTCAGTTGAAGATCAGCAGATACCAAAACGATGCACCCATAAATGGAGGCAAGCTTCTTGCATCTTCTACGGCAGTCATGCGTATAAGGCGTGCGGTAAGGGCCGGCCGTTTATCTCTGCGGCCGCACGTCGTCCGTGAGTACCAGAGGCTAGATAAGATCGCCGGAGATTTTTACGGCGATGGTCGGCTGTGGTGGGTGATCGCGGCAGCCAGCGACATCGGTTGGTCGCTGCAGGTTCCACCTGGAACCCGCCTCAACATCCCCACAGAGCTATCTGAGGTTGCTGGTATAATCTGATGGCGTCTAACGAGCTGCTCAAAGCGCTACACGACCTGGGGCAATACTACGGCCGAAGGACGCTGGATTCCTACGCTCGGAAGCTAATCGCTGACGGCGGTGACGTCGACAAGGCCGCAAACATTCCAGATCCATCAGATCCACGTGCCCTAATCCTGAACGACATAAACGGCGCCGGCGAGTCTACTAAAAACATGGGTCATCTTCTGAACTTCATCGCGGAGACTGTCGGCGGAGACTCGGATTACCTTAAGCGATTAAACAGCGATATTTGCATAACGCCGGCGAACTCTTTGTTCGTGACCGATAAGGAAAAACATCCTCTCAACATGCAGAAAGTTCAACTCCCAGGAGACGGAGTGGTGGATGAGTCACAGGGCTTGTTCAAACCTTCTGTCGGCGATCACTATACAGTGGCCGATTACTTCCCCATTAGTGAAAACGATGACCTAGCGACCAAACTACACGTCATGCAAGTTTTTCGTGCAGTCAGCAACGTGTCCAACACTGACACCGACGCCATTTCGCTTTTCATGAACAGCATTCCCACTCTAGAGTTTTCTAGAGCAGTTCCTTTGATAGACATCACTATTCTCTCCAAGGGAGATCCCACAGATTACAAGAAAACTCGGCCGATGTCGTTGGGCAGGTTTTTGATAGGGGAGAGTATCCACGAAGAGGATCTCAACGATCAACAGATATTCGCAGCGACGGGGGACCCTGGCACCACTGCTGATACCACCATGCAAGGCTGGGAAGCGTCTGCCGACGGCAAATCTTACATGGCAGTTGCTAGCATGGACGTGTTTACCTCTCCTCAAACACTGACGCCATCAAACCGAGACAAAAGCCTTAGGGTCAAGAAGTTATCCACGGACGACGCCCCTCTGGACCCGTTTATGCCTCCAATGTCCTTGAATTCTCTGACCCTCAACTCCGTCAATACACAAGGGATGCACTCCTATAAGTCCGCAGACCTGAGCATCACCCTTCATGATAGGTCTCAGATGCATGCAATAGCGCCGTTAGTGCAGCCTGGAGCGCTTGGAACTCAGGCTACGAAGCTAGGGATAACATACGGGTGGTCTCATCCGGACGGTTCAAATTCCTATCAAAACTCAAGCCGCACGTCTGACTCAGACCAGAACCGTTATGCTGACATCATCAACGCGATGAGAGTCACTGAGGTCTTCAACGTTGTGAACTCTAGCTTCAGTTTCAACGAAGATGGCTCAGTTGCTATCGAGCTCAAGTTAGCCACCGATGGTGCCACATCGTTTCAGTTGACAGACATCACCCTGCCAGAAGTGGTGGATTCGTACTCTAAACTTGCTGAGTTGACCAGGTCGGCCGGAGAACACCTCAACAAGTATAGAAAGAGAGTGAAGAAGGTCGGCAAGATCAATATCCCCACCTATCTTAGCCGCGCGACTAACGCCAATCAAGCCGCTACAATGAAGTCAAAGGATGTTAAAAAACTGCAGAAATACCTCAAGGGCGCTAAGGATAAAGATCTCACTGCGATCGGAGGCTTTGTGGAGGAGATCATCGCTGAGAAGAAGAGGATCGATGACAGCAAAGCTAAGGCCATCGACAAGATGTTGGGTCACCTAGCTAAAACTCCCGACCCCTACCTTAGAGAGCTTCCGGAGGTGGTCATCGGAAACTACGGTACTCGGCGAGTAAAGGGTCGTTTTGCGTCTCCAGAGACGAGAGCGAAGATCGCAGAACTACAAGAGTTGGTTAGCGAATATGAGGATCCGTTTTTTCACTCTGGTGGTGTGCCGCATGATATAGACGTAGATCCCGAGGCATTCCAAGATCCCACGGAAGTGGAACTTAAGGAGGACGAGATAGCTGTTCTGCTGTCACAGATAAAAAAACTAGAAAACAAAGAGACTGTGCGGTACGTTAAGTCCAGAATAGCGGATCTCAAGGGAGTAAAAAGAAAAAAGGGCGACGGAGTGAAAACCAAGTTTGTCTCCCTGGGGAAGATCCTCTCCTTCTTCGCTGCCGGCGCGCTGGCCAAGAACGAGGAGGCGGACGAGATCCATATGATCTTTCATGCATTCAACGACTCGGCTTCTTACATGCAGGACTGTAACATATCTCAATTTCCGATTCCTTTGGGTGATTTCTCTAAGCAGCTTAAGGATGCGTTTAAAGCCTCTGGCAAGATGTCAATAAGAGAGTTCTTGCAGTTCATCAATCGTCTTTACATAAAGGATCAAGGCGCGCCCGCCTACGGTCTAGGCACTTTGTACGGTAAAAGAGATGACGATAATCCAGCTAAGCGGAAGTACGCCTCCAAGTACTCTAGAGGATCCAAAGAGAAGCGCAGCGCCAAGATTGCTAACGTGAAGTCAGGCATTCTCAAGGCTGCATACGGCCTGACTGAATCCGACGACGAGGGTTCCATTTCGTTTAAAGTTCCTCACCTCAACCTGCGTCTAGAGACCGTAAAAGATTCTTCGGATGATACTAAGACAATACTGAAAATGCACGTGTTCGATCAAAAGTGCTCAACAGCAGAAAACCTTCAATCTATTCTTGACGGCTTTTCAGAAGGTGGTATAGGTAGAATCGTGAAAAGGAAGTCGGATCCCAACGCGCGCGGCTCTAAACACAGTGAGGTCTACACAGATCAGATCAGTTATCTACAGAGCGGCCCTCATCCCATCATAACCGATTTGCCCTCTGCTGAAAAGGTGGCTGCCAAGATAGGCTGGAACGATGTTTCGTCCCTGGAGGAGTTCCTGCATGGGAGGTACGTCATAGACGTGGACAATATGGATAGACTGAAGGAGAACTTGAGTTCTCTATTTCCGGGGATGACGTACGGAACTGCGGCCACTGGTATAATATCCGCGCAGTTGGCGACTGAAAATAATCCTGCATTAGCGACCGTTCGTATGGTGGGCGCCGCCAAAAAGGATCCAGACGCGCCTGGAACTGACGAGGGCCTTCCCATGATGGTAACACCTACTTCTTTGACGTTGGAAACTTTCGGTTGTCCTCTTTTTGCTGTGGGTCAGCAGCTTTTCGTCGATTTTTCTACCAACACGACCGCTGATAATTTTTATGGCGTCTTTGAAGTAAATCACTCACTAGAACCTGGCAAATTTACCACGTCTATCAAGATGGGTACATTGTCTTCGTTCGGCAAGTGGAACTCTACACTTGACAACCTCAAGGACACTGTAGCACAGGCTGCAAAAGCTGCTGAAGAAGGAAGCAGTTAGCTGTACTTCGAGGTTCATCTGGTAATATATCAGTATGAGACTGTACTTGCAGCTTCCTGGTCCCGAGAAGATCTTCTTAGAAGAGTTTTCAACGGGCCCAAACGTGCCCGAAGAGGTTTCTCTATTCGCACGTCCAGGATCCGCTATGTCTGGATACTATAATATCATAGGTGCGGAGGAGATAAATGCGCTTCCTCTAGAGTACTCTACAATGTGTGAAAACTTGGGTATTACGGGAGCGCATGCGCTACATACTTTGCCACGCGAGCGACTGGAGTTACACATAAAGGACTCAGTCGCTGCTTTGAAAGAGCTGCTGAGTCGGCACCGCAACGCCGAGTACTTGAAGCATTACCTCAAGATCCACAGTTTTCTAGGCCGCCTCACTCGTGCACAGGTAGATACACACAAGCTGGTAACGTTGATCGCTGACAGCAAGCACTCGGTAGTCCGCAACGCCTTGGAGAGTTTCTCGCCGGCTGAGGATGGCCTAACGAAGTCTGTAGAATATTCGACGTCCGAGACTGCAACCGGCCGTCTGACGGTTAAGTCGGGGCCAAGAATCCTTACTGCCACTTCGGCGGTACGTGAGTGTTTCGTCAGTAGTTTCCCGCAGGGTAGCATCATCCAGCTGGATATAGTGGCCGCTGAACCTACCATGGCACTGCACGAAAAGGGTGTAGAGCCGCCGCCTGATGTCTATGAGTACATGTGCAAAGAACTCTTAGGAGGGAACATCGAACGAGCTCAAGCCAAGCTCGTCACTCTTTGTGCACTCTACGGACAGTCGGCCTCCCGTCTCAAACGCAAGCTGCCCCGAGGGCTCGATGCGAAGAAGATCATCAGGAAGACGCGCGAATACTTTGGCTCTGACGAGCTCGAATCTACGTTGGAGGCCTCCAGCAGAGACGGTAAGCTTCAAAACGCATTCGGTAGGCCAATGTTACTCCCTGACGATGACAGGAACCTGATGATCAGTTACTACCTACAGAGTTCCATCGCTGAGTGTGCCTTGCTTATGTTCGATGAATTCGCGAGAGACAATCGTGATAGCTGTATTCCGTTGTTTGTCATTCACGACGCCTTGTTGGTGGACTGCGATCGCGCCCTAGCCGAAGACCTGGTTGCCCAGAAGAGGGTACGGATGAGCATCGGTGGTCGTTTATTTTATTTGTCAGTCAAAATGTTGACTGATAATTAATAGTATGGAACCTAACGACATAAGAAAAGTAATTCAACGCGGTCTCTCTGAGCTTCTCAACGAGCAAGCAGAGCGCTCCCCTGACGCGCCTTCACCTTCCCCGGCAGCAGCACCCACAAATTCGTCTCCCGTTGCCTCTGGACGCGACCAAGGCGCCGTTAGGGTAGCGCGAGGAGCTTATGGGACCGGCGGCCGGTTCAAAGACTTCGTACGGTCGGCTAACGCACGTGCAAAAACAGAACCCAAGGAGTTGATGAAAGACCTAGGAATTAATTCTGCTGCCACTGGAGAAGACATTGCGCAAATCAAAAGGATCCTCAACACTGCGTTTCACAGTAACGCAACGATGCGCTCAGCGTACGCCGGCGTTCGCGGTGTAACTGAACTCGTGGCCGGGAACAACAGCGTCGACGCTCTTGGAATTAACCTGGCTGGGTTAGATAAACGGAACGGCATAAAATTCATCATGCATGTTCTATCTGCAGCCAAGAGGGCTGGGTATCTAAACCTCGCGGGTTCCATCGAAATAAATAAAGGAGCGAAGGCTCCTATAATACTATATTCTGCCTGAACAACACTTTTGGTTCCAGTATTATTGATGCATGGAAGCAGAAGATCTATTAGTTCAATACGAAAAATACTGTGAAGTATTAAAGAAGGTAGCCGGTACGCCGGCTGTCGATCGACTATCCAACGCCTTGGGCGAAAGGTTGATCATGGCTCCTAGGGGGCTGACTGTGGAGACCGGCGGTTCGCCCGGGGCTCTCGTAGATTACAGTCTACAAGTGGCGAATATCGCTAAAAGTCAAGCATCCCACTTCAGTAACCCTAAGTCTCTCGTGAAAGTCAGTCTTCTTCACGAACTAGGTAAGCTAGGGGACTTCACGGAAGGCACTGATCTATTCATCCCCCAAAATTCCTCCTGGCACCAGGAGAAACTCGGCCAGATGTACAAGTACAACGACGAGTGTTCCAAGATGAACGTCGCTCATAGAACTCTATGGATGCTTTCTTCTCTTGAGTTTGACCTCAGTCGCAGCGAGTGGTTGGCTATCGCGGTTTCTCAAGGCCTTCATCTGCAAGAGAATCAATTTTACGCTACCTCGATAGACGGCCTGGCCGCTGGGTTGCTGTCAGCACGGTTGGCAGTGTTGCATGGAGAATGATACTTATCATGCATGAAGCTGTTGAGAAACTACATACGCGCCATCATGATAGAGGCAGCCGCGGAAGAAAAAGAGGGTGACCTCTTAACAGAGCCGGACGAGGTCGCTGATCGTGAGGAAGATGTCAGTGACGAGTCGACCGGTGTTGCTGCGATTGCTGGGTATACTCTGCCACTAGGAGCCTCTAATTCTCCCACTACTCTGCAACAGAGGGGTAATACTGCCGGCCAGGGGTTTGGAGGAGCTAAACCTTTGAAGAAGAAGAAGAAAAAGCGCAGATCGAAACCATAAAACACTTGAACATTTGAACCCAATAAATTAAACTTAGAAAGTCAACAATGTTGACTAGAAGATTTGACCATTGAACACTAAGGAGATAAAAAATGGCAATTGATTTAGATGCAATTCGTAACAAGTTGAACCAACTCTCTGGTAACAACAGCCGGAGAAATACAATGTGGCGGCCCGAAGAAGGTGAAGAAGCCACGGTGCGTATCCTAGCCTTCCCGGACAACGATGGACAGCCCTTCAAGGAGCGCTGGTTCTACTACAACATCGGAAACAACCCTGGTCTTCTGGCTCCTTATCAATTCGGAAAGCCTGATCCTATCCAGGAACTCATCAATAAGCTTCGAGACGATACTTCTAAGGAGTCGTACGAGCTGGCTAAGAAGCTCTATCCTAAGATGCGATGTTACGCACCTGTCGTCGTACGCGGCGAGGAGGAGAAGGGCGTGCGTATCTGGTCTTTCGGAAAGCTCGTCTACCAATCGCTCTTGAATATCATGCTCGATGAGGACTACGGAGACATCACCGATCCTACGGATGGCCGTGACGTGAAGGTCATCTGTACCAAGCCTCCTGGTCGCAAGTGGGCGAATACCGAAGTTCGTCCCCGTGGAAAGTCTAATGTTCTCGCCGAGGCCGCCCAGGCAAAGGAGTGGATTGATAGCATTCCGGATCTGGACGGAATGTACACGGCCAAGACGTACGAGGAGCTTGAGAAGATCGTCAACGATTGGTTGAACGGAGAGGATGGTTCTAGCGACTCTGAGTTTGTTTCTTCTAAGACTGCTCAACCGACTGCGACGGCCACCGCCGATCAACCCAGCGAGTACAAGAGTCTAGATGACGCTTTTGCGGATCTAGAGGATCTGTAAGCCAGTTTATTGGACTAGCATCGTTTCAAGTCAGGCGGCCGTTGGCCGCCTGACTTATATTTGAACACTGCCTTTCGCGGTTCTACAATTTAAAAATGCTGGAGATTGATTATGTCTAAAAAGAAAGACACGGATAACTTTGCCGACGAACTCATAGCGTCCTTGAATAAAGAACACGGTTCGAAAGTTGCTTACAACCTTGCCCACGATATGTCGCCTACGCACGTCAATCGGTGGATATCAACGGGCTCCCGGTTATTAGATTACATTGTCGCTAACCGCCACGACGGCGGCCTCCCTGAGGGGCGAATTGTTGAGATCTTTGGGCCCCCGTCCATTGGAAAGTCCCACATCGCGATTCAAGTAGCTCGATCGACCCAGCATATGGGTGGGATCGTGGTGTATATTGACACAGAGAACGCGACTTCTGTAGAGAATTTGTCACTCCTGGGTGTCGATATCACAAAACGATTCGTGTATGTTGACACGCACTGCACGGAGGAGGTGCTCTCCATCGCTGAGTCCACTATTCTCAAGGCGAAGGCGATGGATAAGGATGTGCCCATCACTATCATCTGGGACTCGGTTGCTGCATCCTCCCCTAAGGCTGAGCTCGTCGGGGATTACGATAAGGAGTCCATCGGACTACAGGCTCGAGCGATCTCCAAGGGCATGAGAAAAATCACCGGCGTAATAGGAAATCAGCGTGTCTTGTTCGTGATCTTGAACCAGATAAGGACGAAGATCGGAGTCATGTACGGAGATCCCACGACGACTCCAGGCGGTAAGGCGATTCCCTTCCATTCATCTGTTCGTATTAAGTTGGGTGCGGGCCAGCAGATCCAAGACAAGGACAAGAACGTCATCGGAATTAATGTATCTGCTAAGACGATCAAGAACAAAGTATCCGCACCCTTTAGAGTATGTAATTTTGAGATTCATTTCGGTGTAGGAATAAAAGAACACGAGCAGATATTCGACGTACTTCGCCGCCATGGAAAGGAAGACATCGATGGTAAGACCGCGTGCGTATCCGGTACCGGAGC
>Ga0098033_1000926_pt1 | contig 12617 bp, 22 predicted proteins | sample 1_EtaG_FD_75049 | JGI IMG/M metagenome (GOLD analysis project Ga0098033, IMG submission 75049) | Marine viral communities from the Subarctic Pacific Ocean - 1_ETSP_OMZ_AT15124 metaG | ecosystem: Environmental > Aquatic > Marine > Oceanic | place: Pacific Ocean | collected 2015-01-07
TGACCGGCACTGAGGGCCGATTAAGGGCAGACGCCGCACAAAAGGACAGGCTTTGCAAGTCTCAAGACGTAATTGATGATAAGTCTTGGGCTGTTGCGGTGGGTCAGAATAAGCCATGTGTTCTTTATTTCGCCCTACCCTTTATTTTCTTTTTTTTAATCATTTGAATCCAAACCTTTTGTATTTCCCTTGCATAGTTCTGGTGAGTCCATCGATTACCTTGCTTCGGATTTCCTCTTCTTTCGTCTCTAGGACGCCCATATGCCCGCATACATCGCATTTAAGGTAGTCTACGAAGTTTGGGCTCTGTAGCTCATAAACTAGCCGAGAATCGCAATTCTCACACCTTCGGCTCATAGCTCGGGCGCCTCAATAGGTGTGCGAGTGGCGTAGGCCTTTTTTTGCGTATCTATCAGTACATACTCGTAGCCATCCAGTCCGGTCACGGCCTCGGCCGCGTCCCTTCCATACTCTCGACGAATATTCTCGACATCCCTAGCCGATGCGGTGCGGTAGACAAACATTCGCTCGCACTGCGCCCGCAGATTCTGCGAAACGTCCGTTGCTCTTTGAGAGATAAACCAAAAAGACGTTTTATTGTGTCTTCCCATTCTCGCCGACCTCTCGATTTCATCGGTTCCTGTTCTACCTGGGCACACAACGCCGACCTCATCGATAACGACTGTTACCCATTGGGATTTTGCTTCGGCTTCGGCAATAACCGGGGCGATGGCCTCCCTCATTTCCTCACCTTTAAGGTGGCCGACCCAAAGGCACGCCCTGAACGTGGGATAGCGCCTAATGACTTCGGCTATTTTCTTCGGGTCCGTGTCCGTGTAAGACATACTTTTAACCGTGCTAGTTGGGTCGATGTACAGCACCGTTTCCCGCCGCCTAGCTAGAGCTAAGGCGGCGTACGTCTTCCCGCTCCCTCGGGCCCCCGTGAAAATGTAATTAGGCTTGGACATCTGTCATACCGTGTAGGCGCCTAAGCTCCGCCTCATCTTCGATTACCGGCGAGTCTTTGATAGCCCCGGCAAGAATGACGCCCGAAAGGACAACACCCGCTAGCGGGTGCGCCGTATAGGCCAACAAGTTGTAGTGTTCCATGGCTGCAATGACGTTAAAGCTAAACATCGCTAAGGGCTCAGGCGGTGCCGGGGCCCGTTTATTAGCATACATAGCCAAATTGAAGGCGCGGGATACCAGGCCAGGGAGCGCGTCATTCAGGCCGGGCCCCTCTGGTCTCGGTGCCTCCTTTTTCGGCTTATCGGTGGATGCTCTTTTCTTTTTTCGTCCTCTTTCCGGCTTGTCGTCAACGCATTTTTGGCAGGTTACATCGTCCCACTTCCGGGCATACGGTGTGTCGTCAGCATGCTCAACACCGCACAGCGGGCGCTTTAACTCCCTATTCCGGTAGTGTCTCGGTGGCGCGTCGCTCGTCTCGCCTGGTTCGAGGGGAAGAACGTCAGGCAGTGCGCCGACCTCTGGGATTGTTTCCGGGCTCATATCTTATAGCCCTGTTTTCTGATAATCGATTCAAGTCTGTCAAGCTTCTCCGCCCGCAGCTCGTCTAGTTCGCGGAGTCTTGACACTTCGGCGTTCAGTCTTGCATTGGACGCGGCCAAATCGCCGCGCGGGTCGTCGCGGTTTGGGTCCTCGACCTCTACCTCTGTCGCGGTCTCTTCGTCTATTTCCTCGACCTCGGGGACCTCTGGCTCCTGCTTACTTTTGAGCAAATCGATTTCGTATTTCAGGCGCTCAATTTCGTTCTTCTGTTCTTCGGGTGTCATGCTTCCTCTATTTTCCCTGCGCTTAATCTAAAGGTAATGGTTCGCGCTTTACTGAATACCGTTTCCTTTTGCTCATACCGAGCAACACCATTATGCAATAGCTCGGATTGTATGTCATTCGGAATGCCCGCAAAGGAGCATTTACCGTTATCGAGCGCGTAAAACTTCGGGCCAAAAATGACGGCCCAGTCACCTACCCAGTCAACGCGGTATTGACCTAGCGCGTCGCCCATGCGTGCCTTAACGTCGCCTGGAACATCGGGCGCGCCGTCGGGCCCTTCCCGCGCTATAAACATTACGCTGTCCGTGTCGGTATAGAGTACGCGTAGGCCTGCCGCCTCTAGGCTGTGCTCGATTCTGCTCAAAACTATTGTGGCGCGGTCAATTGTCGATATAGACCAAAGGACCTGCGAGTGGGCGGGGTACTTTTCCTGCCGTTCCCGCTGCACGCAGAAATCGCCAACAACCATTCTCGGCATAGGTGCCGTTGGGTCAATCTTCAATAAGTCGAAATACTTATACAGTGGCACCAATTCTGACTTCCACCGACTAACGGCGAACCGGCCGTTTAAGCGGCGCCCAAATGATTTGACACTTTTTCGAACGGTGGGCTTGTCTATGTCTTTTTGGGTATCCCAAACCCTCTGTACGAATCGCTTCAGTGGATGAGTAGAATAGGCATAGCTCCGAGCCTCGTAAACGTGCTCGATTACTGCGCCGTACTTCTCGGCCTCCCTTAAAGTGAAATAGCTGTACACTCCCTCAACGGTGCACCCTGGGCCGGGCCAGATTGTCCTCACCCCGCCGTCGCCAATTAGGCGCAAGGGTACGACGCGCGGGCCGTCGCTATTTACTCTGATTCTCACCCGTGCAACGCCGTGCTTGCAATCGATGTTAAAATCCTCGGTTACCCCGGAATAGGGGCTTGGAAGGTCTCGGCGCATTTCTGAAGGGTAGGCCGACCGGGCATCAATCCGCCAAATCTTAAACCCTGGCGGCGTCTCAAACGCCGGACACCCTAGATTCTCAACAATGGCGGCGGGCATGTTGCCAGGCGTGTAAATGCACCCGTTCAAGTTCGACACCGTCTTACCTCCGTAAAGTGCTTCACGGACAAAATCGATTTCCTCGGCGGCACCCTCATCCTGGGGACATCGCCAACGCCCGGACGGATTGAAGGCAGTGCGCCAAATCTCATGTGCATTTGCCGCGCCCGTTCCTTTTGGCTTGTCCAGACCCATGGCGCGGGTATGCCGACCGATTTCTCCGATGAATTTTAGTGCCGATTTCATCCGGCCGGACGCGTCCGGCTCAAATCCAAAATCGCGGCAGATGTCGCCGATTAGATTCTCGGCGTAGCCCTCTATTCCTCGCACATGAATCTTGCCGACGTGAAAGGCTTTCAAGGCACCGGTGCCAATGGCGAGCTTGGTGCCCTCTCTTATATTGTCGCCAATAAGACGGACGAACGCTTTTTCTGCGTCATCGGTCCACAGTGTGAGGTGTTCGCGGTAGTCGTAGCTCTGAGCTATCTTTTCAATGATTTCCCAATCACATGAAATTTGGGTGCCGTCAATAATCGCGACGGCTCCGTGGTCGGTGGTTGTCAGTGCGCCGGTTATCATCGCTTTACACCTCGCACGGTTATTTCCGAACGGTAGACGCCGTAGTAGCCGGGCTCGGCAAACCTGGGGCCCTTGTCCTCTTCCTGTTCCGCCGGTGCCTCGATTAGTTTACCTGGCACGACTTCGGCCGATGGGTCCTGTTTTTTCGGGCTCTTTTTCTCGACGCCTTTAATCCCTTTGTTCAGGCGTCCAAGGGCGGCTACGGCTTCGTCCTTGCTATGCCTGCTTATCTTTCTGTCCTCTACCGTAAAAAGTGGGACCCAGCTGCTATTTCCGGGCTCCCCACCGGGCTCGTCCGGGCTAAAGACCGTGGCTTGACAAAAAGCTGATACATACAATTCGCCTGGCCGGTCCTCTATCTCGATAGCTAGGCGGGCCGCATCCAAAAGGGCCGCATGAAAAATACCCTCATCTATACTCGACCGGATTTCCATGGTGGGCCCGGGGTAGGTCCTCACTCTTCCGGCTTCTGACCTGGCTGCCCTGACCAGTGGGCCGACAGTATCCCATCCAATTTCAGCACCGGCCCTGGCGACTCGCCTTTTTCGCTGTAGCTGCTCTAGCCTTTCTGGGCTAACGCCGGTCTGCCTGCCGCGGCGGTCCTCCCAGACTTGTTTTCCTGACCGTTCCAAGGCTTTGCGTTGGATTTTCTTACGGCGGGAATACTCCGAAAGTGTTACTTTCTGCCTTGAGCCGTCAGCCTTGTAGAAAAATCTTTCGCGCATTATTGGAGCCTATTTTATGAGTTTTTGGTCTGACCGATTTCCAGTTGAGAGTTGCCGCCCTTCTATCACTATGGTGTCCAATCTAGCATTAGCAGACCTCACCTACGACGCCTGTCTGAGAAAGGCTAATGCTCAAAGGCTCGACGGCGCCAAGTGCCGCGGTTATAGCATTCCTGGGCCGACTGACCTGGCATTCTTCAAAGGCAGTTACGGCGTATGGGGCGATACGGTGATTCAGGAATCGGTGGGATTTTGCCGACAGTGGGGCTCTATAAACGTATACGTCACCTTCCAAACATCTATACCCATGGGTTCCGCCTTTGATTCCAACATCGGCAGACCAAGGGAAGATTGGCCTGGCGTCGGCCTGGGGTACGCGGCGCCCGCAATAAAAGCCGACGTTGCTGTAGAGTTGGGAATTGTAGACCAGGGGGCCGTCGATACGTTTATCGGTGAACAGCCGGGGCTTCGGCCGCAGCTTACGCCTTCTGTAGTAGCCGCCGAGCAAGGGAAAATTGAGGAGCATCAATCCACCGTGGCGACCATGGAAGCATCCGATGACGCCCGTGTTAATTTCTCCGACACCCTGGTAGAAATCGGGGCCAACTTCACGTCCACCCTGGGTCTGGTAGCAGGGAAGGTGGTAGCCGGAGCGGGGAAAGTTTTCGGTCAAGGGTTTGCCGGTGCTCTATCGGGCCTCGGCCCGGTGGGGGTCCTGGTGGTCGTAGGCGGGGTTTCCGTCTACGCCATTAGAACGTTTAGGAGACGTTAAAGGTCCTCGTCCGACGCGGGTACGCCCGCGGGTAGGACTGGCTCCGCCCAATCCGGGTGTTTCTCGGTTATTATGGAATACGTGTAGGCCAGCACAGATAAATCGTCCTGCTCTTCTCCCATGAAAACGTCGAACAAGTGAGGCTGCCCCTTGTCCTCACTTTGCCCCTTGTATCGGATAATGAGGGTTCGGCCCAACAGGGGCGCGAAGTGGGCGTCCGATAACTCGGAGCTCCATCCCGGCACGTCCCATCCCTTGCCGGTTCGTATGGCCGCCGCACGACAGAACGCGTACGAACTATATGCCCGGTGGTAAATTGTATAGGTAGCCCCATCCCAATTGGTGACAGTAAGGTCTACCTCGGTTTGCTTCTCTTTGTGATAAACCTTTGCTGTGTCTACCCTGCATACTAGGAGCGGCATGCGCGACCGGTCCCACTTCGGGGCAGAAGGTTTATTTAGGTCGTCGAAATCTAGGTTTACTTCTCTTAGTGCGTCTAGGATTGTGCCGTTCATTTCGTCCATCCATTGGTGTTGTTTTTCTGGCCCTCGGCCTTTAAGGTGTTTGCTTCATTTATCAGGCGGGCACGCCGTTCTTCCATGCGCCCGATAAGCCAGGCGACTTTATTGGCGTTGTCGGTCCAGTTGTCCCAGAGTGGGTCGCGCCGCCCGCTTAGGTCCTCTTTAATGTCGTTGGCTATCTGCTCAAGTGCTAGACTCATTAGGGCAAGCCGATTTCTCAGCTCTTCTATTTCGGCCTGTGTATCAGGAAAGAAAGGCAAAGGGGGCCCAACTTTTATGCAAGGCTCGTCTCTCATTTTGTTGTCCTCTGTTTTGGTTTTTGGTTCGCTACGCCTTATTGCGTATTGCCTATTACATAGCTCCGAGACCCCGTATTCAAACAAAAAAACAGACCACAACATATAGGGGTTTACACTGGGATTTCCCCTATATATAGTATCCTTGGAACTCTCTTAAATAAGGATGTAATATGTTGGGTCTCTCAGGTCGTCAAATGCTCGGAGTCGCCGCGGTGTCTCTTGCCGTTTCACTAATTGTTCTACCGATGGTGAGGAAGAAATAATGGCCCAGCAATACAGCACCACACGAACCTTGGACGAGTATCTGTTCACGGCGAACCAAATCAACCCGGTTCAAAATCCGCTAAGCCGGGGCCTGGACCCACTGCAGCGGCTGGACTACCTTGATTTAACAATCCGGGGGGTACTGACCGAAACCGGAGCCCCGCCTGCGGCAAACATCATTTTTTCCTCCAACGCCAATAGAGATCAATTTCTAGATGCGGTTTTCTCGAATATTCGCTTCTATTCTTCTGTTGTCGGCGACCCCATCAGAAACCTAAGCTTGTCCGAAATTTGTTTTTTGGTTCAAAGGGTCAATGCTGATTTCATCCAGACAAACCTGCCAACGCCCGGCCTGCCCGCCCCATTCGCAAGCGGGTCCACGTTTACGGTGAATATAAGCATACCTTTCCGCCTGGACAATGCGGCGGTGCTGTCACAATACGCCCCGCGTGCCTCCCAATTCTCAGATGGCGGGCTATCCACCACATGTGGCACTGGCACCTTTACCGACGGTGCGGGCACCAATTGGACCGTTGACCCGACCACCCGTGTAGAATGGCGGCTCCGCGGCCCGGTTGTTCCTTTCGAGACCAAGGTAAGCCCCCTGTGCTACGAAAAGTACACCAACACCGGAATTGCTGAATTCCCGGCGGGCATGTACCTATCCCTGGACAACCATACAGACAGTGCCGTCGCGGCCTATGGTACAACCGGGGGTGCTTCGGCCGGGTGCCGTATCGACATCGACGGGGAAACCTCCGTAAATATGAACGACTTCGCGCCCTTAGACAGAGTAGGCGCTATGATTTCGGAAGGACCTGACCCCACCGCCTGGGATACCGACGCTTTGTTTTCGGGTGGGACCGCCCAGCCTGCATATATCTGGGACCGCGTAGGTGTTCCCATCTTTTATTTGGCTGTTAGCGCCCTCACCTTCGGTTTCCCGGTAGTGAAAAAACGCTTGGTTATCGAGCCCGGTGCCAACTGGGCCGCGACCATCAACTATCTGGCCACACGCGTCAAGCGTCTTTCGGAAATTGCCGACGCGCCAAGATGTGGTGCTGGAATCTCAGGGCCCGGTGTGACGGTTCCTGCGCCTTCGGGGCCCACCAGTACTGCGTCGGTGCCGTTTCAGCCTAAAACAAATTAAGGGTGAATACCCACACCTACCAGGATAGTGCGGGCCGCAAATGGCCCGCCTTGATTGACGACAGGACAAAACAAACCGTCGAGGGTGTGACCTGGGCCCGATTCTGTACCTTTGAGCCGATGCCTATGGTCAAAACCTTACGCATTGTGCCCAAAAATCGACCGGCTAACGAAAGTGCTTACAAGCTATGAACAACACGACATTGATTCTGGTATTGGCGGTGGGCGGTATTGCCGTCTACGCCTTGACCCGCAAACCGGCGCAAAGTACCGAGCGCGTGATAGTTAAACAAAAAGAGCTTAGCACCTGGGAGAAGGCGGGCGGTCTCGCTGGCGAATTAGCATCCAAGCTAACCGGTTAAATGTGTCAGACCAAAGACAAATTGTTGCGGTCCTTGGCGTGTCAGCCGCCATTGGTCTAGGTGCCTGGCTATATCTGCGTAGCAAAAAGAAGGCACAAGACGAGCCTGAGCCCGACCCGTTTAAGACCGGGGCGTCCTATGACCGGCGCCTCTCTGCCCAATTTGCGGGCGGGGACCGCGGCTACGGTATCTCGGCCCTCCAGTATGATGCCTCCGGCAACGCTATTGAAGACGCCCGCGCCAGTCGCGGCGCTGCTGGCTACCGATACGGCGACACGGTTACAGCAAACCGGCCGGAATTTTTTGGCGCTCAAAGCTACCGGGCCACCATTTGTGTCCCCATGCGTTCACGGCCCTACACCGTGCAGGCTTCTATTAAATTAATGTATGGTCAAGCCCGCGCTCATGACGTAGACAACCCAGGTCACAGCAAATGGCAGCATAGGCAATTTTTGAGCGGGTCCGGCTGGGATACCAACGGCGCCGCATTAGTCGCTAAATCCTGGTCGTGTGACCTGTCTAAAACTCAAGGTCAGAACAATCTCAATTGTTTCAACCGGCGCAACACCCAAAACACCAACAACCTTGGACGGCTCGCTGGTGGCTTGGGGTTCTTTCCCTTTGATAAGGTGTATACGTCGCGTTGGATGGACAATGAAGGCGACGCCGTCCCATTCATTGAATATGCCGGTGCCCATGGTGCCGGTCGTCCAGGTGAGCGGACCTACGCCGACCTTGTGAGACGCCCGAGAACCGAAGGTGTCAACGGGTTCCTCGATACTCAGGGCGCCCTCTGGATAGCCGGGCACGATGCCTTGAATTTTAGTTATATCTCGGACGAGGACCCGAACGTCATTTATTATTTTTCAATGACCGGTGCCTCTGGTGAATGGACGGCAATGAATCGACTGACCCATCAATTTGTGCCCCGGCGGGACTTGCGGCCAAGATGGGGAACGCTTACCCACAACACGAGCTACCAATTTGTGCGGAGCCATTCTCAATACGAGGAAAAAATTGACCCATGGTCAATTCCCGACAGCCCTTGGAATGTTTTGGATAGAATGCAGGCGAGCAGCTACAATGTCGAGGGTATCGAATATAATGTTAATTACGCTAGAAGGTCTGTTGCTTTTCTTTCTGTAGCAAGCCAGGGGGGCCAACGCATCATCGGCGGAGACATCCCATCCTACATCAGATATAAGAACGACCATCTTATGGACAGTCGCAAGAACTGGCCCATCGTTTCCTATGGGCTCATCAACCCATGGCGCGATGCCACCGGGTCCCGCGTCAACGGTATGCCCTTTGATTTTGCTATGCCTATATGGATGCACAAGTTAAACGATATGCCCTTCAAAGAGATGCGCTTCGACGGAGACCTGCGGGCGGCGCCGACAACAGTTTACAATATTTTAGGGGCTTGAACGATGGCTAGCGTTACACCACAAATGGTAAGAGTAGATACAGCTAACGGTGGCGGTGAATATGTCTTTTCTATCAGAGATGGCATCCAAGACGATGTGAGCCGTGTAACCGACTCTCTCGTGTATGGCACGCCTATCCGGGCGCGGGACATCCTGCTTACGGGTGTCGCCGCAGTGTCGGCTTCGTACATCGGTATCCACATGTTCCGGTTCATGGGCTTCAGGACCGATTTGGGGGGTGCCGTCGGCGCCGTTGCCGGTGGCGTAATTTTAGACTACTGCGGCAAAATGATGATAAAGCGACGGGCCGAGCGAACCACAAATGCACGGTAATAAACGGAGCAACCTGATTAAGCGGCCTTGGGGCGTCCTGCTCACGGTGGCCAGTGGGCAGACGGATTTTATTAAAGTCCCTACCGGCTGGGTCATTGAAGACCTCTCTATCGCAGGTTTTAGCGGGTATGACGTGAATCTGTCTGTATCATCCGATGTAAATGCGACCACGTACCAGGCATATGCCGCAGGAGACCTGCACGGCAAAAACCTCCCTCTGTCTTTTGATTTTTTCTCAACCACGTTCTATCCGTCGAATGGCATGGGAATCAGCTGGAATAATATTGGCGTAGCTGAGCTTCGGTCAATCCAGATGCAGAATAATTCAGGATTTCAAGACCATTCGCTTGTGATTTGGGGTGTACTCATCCCCGACCCGAGATGTTTCCAAGGTGAGTGAGAAGCAAATGTTGGCATGGATAGCCGTTGTAGTCGGCGGTTGGTACGCCTGGAAGCGAGGCTGGTTTATGGGCGGCCGTACTGGCATGGCGTACACGCCGGAAGAGCTGGACGCCACTACTCGTCTATTGTTGGCTGAAACGTCTTATCATCGGCCCGAGCGGGAAATGGTAGGCATCGTTCAGGTTGCCGTAAATAGAGCGAAGAAAACGGGGAATCTCCTGTCTGTTGTAGTGCCGCCTGGGCGCCCAAACTGGAACAATCACCCCAAATATAGGAAGCGATGGGAAGATGCCAACACATACCCACGCTGGGCTAAGGCGCGGGCTTTTGTTGAAAAAGTATTAAGCGGCGGGTTTCCTAACGAAATTGGCGACCGGACCATGTTTTTACACCCGCACGGCATGCCTCGGCCTACTGCCGATAATAACCAATGCAAGGGAAACAGGAACAGCAAGTATATTGTGGACACCACGGCCGGCCGACGGTGTCTGCCAAAGTGGTCAACGGGAGACCGCGTGCTTGTCATAGACGGCGCCCGGTTTAGCTACCCATCCTAATGGATTTTAGACTGTCCTGGCTGAAAAAGGCGCTTAGGTGGTTAGGCATTCTGTTTGGAATTCTTAAAAAGACCAGGCAGCTTATTGATGAAAAGGAGCCGAAAAAAGATGAATGATATGCTTCAGCGTTACGGGAACACGATTTGGTCAGGACTCGGCATAGCCGCCGGTCTGTACGTGCTTGGCGCCCGCGGCCCGCTATTGGTTAAGTATACAGCTGGTGCCATGGCTGGCGCATGGATAGCCAACATGGGGAAGGCAACCGGCGTGGTAAAGCAGCCACCCCTTGCTGAAAAAAATGATAAGGTAGCGCAACACGCTACTCAATAGGCCGGGCCCTTATTGCCCTACCTCTGGGCATTGGTTCGCGCCTAGGGCCCGGCTTATTTTTGGGAGTTTTTTGATGCCTTGGTATTTCGACATTATAGCCTTTGGTGCCCTTGGCATTATTGGCATTGACCAGGTGAGACGCGGAAATAATGCGGTGGGAGCCGTCGCCCTCGGTGGCTCCGCTTACTACGGCTGGCAATCGATGAAAATCGTCGCTGCTCGAAGACAGGTAGAACAGGACAAGGTCGATTATGAGCGGGCCGAAGCGGATATAGCCAGGGAAAACCGGAAAACTCAAGGCAAAAAGGCGGCCGATTCGGTCCGGATTTCTAGGACATCAAAATGAGTAAAAACCAAAAGGCACTCCTGGTCCTTATTGCCCTTTGTGGCGCGGCGGCCTTCTTCTTCTGGAAACGTAAACCCGAATCGGGTGTTTTGGTGGACGAGATAACCATTGACGACACTTCGGCCGGGGATGAAGCTGCGGCGGTTATTGATGAAGCTGAAAGCACGCCAGAAGGGGTCATGATTTTGGGCGAACCGGAAATAACCTATGGCGACATTGACGTCGACCCAGAACTTGATTCGCTGTTAATAAGTGGATGAAATACGCGTTGTGGATAGGAGGCGGAATTGTGGTTTTAGTTTTGTTAAATCAAGTAGGCAAGGCGGCGGTAGCCGACCAGGTGACCAGCGCAATACTTGAGAAAATTGGGCCCGATGCTCCACCTAGTTTGGTCGAGGCGGCCAAGGCGGCTGGCAAGTGCTTCTCTGAGAAGGCCACCACCGGTGACTTGGTGAAATTCGGCCTGTCTAAGATATGATGCCGTGTTGCGAAGAGTGCGCAGAATCGGACCGAAGGGACAGGAATATCCGCCTTGTAGTGGTTGGGGCTGTTGCACTGTTTCTGATTCTTAGCTTGTGAGCGGACACAACATATGGACCGCCGGCATGGACCCTAGACACAACATATAGTATATGAGCACGAAACCCATCATTTTAATTCTAGCCGCCGCCGCCGCATATTATGCTTTTAGACGGCTTACTCGGCCGGGGTGTCCCCGCCAGATTGTGGCCCTAGGCGACTCGATAACGGCGGGTAACTATATCAGGTATTTGGGCGACCTCCTGCCCGGTTGCACCGTGGGCTATTCGGGGTACGTCGGTAAAGGTGCCAAGTACATCAGCGGAAAAGTTAGAGACGCCACCCGGTCGAAACCGGACGACGTTATCATTTTAGCTGGAGTCAATGACCTGGCTAGCGGGCGCAGCTTGTCCCATATTCAAGACAATTTAGAACGAACCTACGCCAACGCCAAGGCTGAGGGGGCCCGCGTTGTTGCGGTGGAAGTGCTGCCCTGGCGTAGCTATGCTGGACACGGAAAGAACGCAAGCCGGACCGACTCTCTGAACGCCTGGATTCGCTCGGAAAGTTCCGCCGATGTAGTCGTCTCAACTCGTGCCATGGGCCGCGACGGCTCGTTGCCGCCCGAGCTTAGTGGCGACGGGCTCCACCCAAATGCCGACGGCAAGAAAAGACTCGCCGAGATTATTTATCAGGAGGTATACAAGTGAAACCTGCGACTATGCTTATTTTGGTGGCCGCACTTTTTGGTGCTGGATACATCGTTGTCAAATCTCAAGAGAAGAAGAAGATAGACACGAGCGGAAACCGTGAGCCGACGGCGGCAGATTTTGAGAAGTATAGCTTTTCGGATATTATAGGATGGGCCGAAAGAAGGAAGGTGAACTCATGAACCCAGTAAGAATTGTAGGCATGTTTGCCGTTGGCACCGGGGTGTCGTGGCTCGTCCTCACCGGACTTAATAAGACAGGACTCGGAACCCTGGGGAAGGCGATGGTTTATAGCGGTGTCGTGACAGCACTAGCCACGGTGGCCGGTCAGTTGAAACCCAACAGGGAAGGACTCGTCAAAATGAGGCAGGCGGCCCACAGGGTTAGGACACAAATGACGGGCAACCAGCCGTCCAGCACAGGGAGGTTTGTTGGCAGAAAGTCAACTGGTAGCAGGGCTAGTGGGTGAGGCTACCGTCAAAA
>Ga0098033_1000928_pt1 | contig 12599 bp, 15 predicted proteins | sample 1_EtaG_FD_75049 | JGI IMG/M metagenome (GOLD analysis project Ga0098033, IMG submission 75049) | Marine viral communities from the Subarctic Pacific Ocean - 1_ETSP_OMZ_AT15124 metaG | ecosystem: Environmental > Aquatic > Marine > Oceanic | place: Pacific Ocean | collected 2015-01-07
CGGAAGAAAGTTACCAAGAAAGTCTCCCATGTCTATTCTCCTAAGTTTTTTAAATAGTGTGTTACGTCTCTATCGGTTGGTTGAAACCCCAACTTTTCCATCTTCTTACCGAACTCGGTGGTTGAGTGTGAGTTTGTAACTAAAAATACTATACCCAACCCTTTGGCCACTTCTGCTAACATCTCGTACATCTTGGTAAATGCTGTGCCTCGCTCTCTTTGTGTAGAGTCTGGATTTGCTACCTGCCAAGCAAGCCAAGCTATCTTGTTATCAAGATCGGTGTACATGAACCATGCGGCTATATAGCGATCATCTTTGTTAGCGATCAAACCAATCTTAGGGAACATATCTCCCAAGTAAGCGAACCCTCGTTGATCACACCAGTTCTTGATCTCTTGTTTGTTCTCTTCGGATACTTCTTCTAGTATCATAAATACTTTGAAATCGGGACTAAGAGGTAAAAGGACAAACCAGCAAGTTTAGTTATAATGTCACTGATAAGATCCTTGTTCATCTCTTCGTAGTGCTGCTCGCCGTGTAAGTGGTCCCAGTCTTTTTCATCAATGTCCATTAACCTGACCCAGTGTCCGTCCACCCAACCCTCATAGTAGATCACATAAGCAACCCAAACTAGAGCAGAAAACCAGAACCAGTTAGACCAATCAAGGATTGCTATACTGAACACTGCTGCCCATAGGGCGGAAGATAGGAAGTGTACTGCTATGTGGCGAGCATAATCCCACTTCTTCTTCAATGGGTTGTCTAGGTTCAACCACTTGATCTTACTACCTAGTTTTATTAACCATGCGTCTGGGTCAAAGGCCATGACTATGGGGTTGGATCAAATCCGTAGTATTGAACCCGGCCACCAATTTGGTCACCAGTGTCACTAAAATCGTTTGCTTGAACTTGTGCCGATGCGGTCGACTTAAAATCGAAGGCACTGCTGGCACTCGTGGGGATCTCAATGAACACTAAATCATCCGCAATACCTGTAATTGCTGCAAAACCAAAAGGCTGAAGATACCTAGAACTATAACCTGTGGCCCTAACCGGAACTGCTAGTTGCAGTTGAGCCGCAACATCCCCATTGGTTGCATTACCAGAAGACATAGTTGAGTATTCATAAGTAATTAATCCATCGGCGGCTATGTGATAAAGCGCGATAGTGTTCCCCGGAGTTGCCCAAGTTGGAATGTCTCCACTAGTATCACCTCCAGCAACAAATAGATGGGTCGACTCAATACCGCCGTTCTGTCCAACAGGCATCGTCCATTCCGTAGCGAAGGTTCTCCGTAACGCGTCTGATCCGACGCCGTCAGCATCACTCAGTGTCTGTATTGCCCAATCATCAGCAGTATCGGTATCCCATTGCATTCTAAAGGCACCAATAAGTTGAACTGGAAGACTGGTGTAATTCGCAACAGTAACGTCATCTAAGATAAATATGTCGTTTTCAGTTTCAGAAGATGCTGTATCTCCCGTGTCGTGGATGTTGTTAGCACTGGCTGGTGAGGTTTGCATGACTGGAGATCTTGAAATTGCGAAGACCGATGAACCATCACTGCTGTCTAAGTCTGAGTTTCCACGGTTAACCACATAGAGGAAGAAAGGGATATCCTGATTCCAATCCACCGTTTCAGTAAGACCAAAACTGATGGCTGTTAGATCAGAGGTTCCATTCCTATCTTGAAAGGTAGCTGCCGCAGTGACCCGCAAGATAACCTTATCACCACTAGTCGTGGACTGCATGCGGATAAACCCAGGATTGGTGGCAGAGCATGTCGCGTCTTCACATTGAAGCGTAAACACGCCCGCGGCTAGATTCATATCGAGTCCATAAGAAGCATCAAAACGTGGTGCCCCTAAAATATCCCCATCAGCCCCATAGAGCCCAAACTCAAGATTTGAACCTGTGTCCGAATAACCGAGAACGTTAGAACCAGAGTGTGTGGTAATGCTTCCAGTAAATATGTCTCCGTTCAAAACATTATTCGTACAAGACTCAGCATCGGTTACGAGAGTGTTTAACTGGGCTGCAGTTAGGGTTTGTCCAGTGGTAAAGCTAGAGGTAATGTCACAAGTAGCCTCTGCAGTATCAGGAGAGCCCAGAAAGGCTAACCCAAATGCTCCGAGGAAGCCAAGTATTTTAAGTGTTTTTGTGAAGTTCATATCAAATATATCCTCGATTAAGGTACGGAATCAAAAGCCTTGTATCTAAAGTTAAGAAGGAGGTCGTCCCCGGCATTACTGAAGTCGTTTGACTCGATGGACCCAAACCCAGGGGGGCTGCTTATTTTCCTTAAATATGCGCCCCCGACCATTGTTATAACTGCTAGATCATCTGCATTTCCTGATGGATTAGAATTAACACTAGTTCGTCCTGCAAATAGATAAGAGGAACTGGTTGCTCCATACTGCTCTGAGCTAGATTTATTAGGAAATGTTATTTGGATGTCTTGTGCATTAGAGCCAGCAGTAGCATTACCGGCGTTTGCGGTATCAAAGTGAACGTCGACCCACCCGTCTGAAGAAATTGTGTAGAAGTAATTGATGTTTGCTGCTGTTGCCCATGTTGGTACATCGGTGGCAGCTTGTAAGCGAGACCCGCTAGTAGCCCCATTTTGAGAAATCGGATACACCCACGTTGTCGCAAAGGTTCTTCTCAAAGCATCGGGGCCCACACCATCAGCATCATTCAAGGCCTGAATGGCCCAGTCATCAGCAGTGTCCGTGTCCCATTGCATGCGGAACGCACCGATTAACTGAACAGGCAGGCTTACATAGTTAGCTACAGTAACATCATCCAAAATAAAAATATCATTTTCAGTTTCAGACGCCGCAGTGTCTCCTGTATCGTGGATGTTATTTGCAGAAGCCGGAGAAGTCACCATGATCGGTGATCTTGAAATAGCAAAGACTGAGGACCCATCAGAACCGTCTAGATCTGAATTGCCCCTGTTAACAACATAGAGGAAGAAGGGAATGTCTTCGTTCCAGTCTACTGTCTCGGTCAATCCAAAACTAATGGCGGTCAAGTCAGAAGTACCATTTCTATCGGAAAAGGTTCCAACTGCAGTTACTCCTAGACTAACTTTATCACCAGAAGTGGTAGACTGCATTCTTACATAACCTTTATTTGAAGCAGAGCACGCTGCGTCACCACATTGAACTGTGAATACCCCAGAGGCTAAATCTAGATCCAAGCCATACGCCCCATCTTGAGCAATTGCCCCAAGAATATCGCCATCATTAAATCTATAACCACTTGAGGCACCGGCAAAAGTAAGGGCGTTGGCTGCGTGAGTTGCGGTAACATCCCCAGCTTCGAAATTGATTACACCACCAGTATTCAAAAATAGGTCGGCCCACTCGGTTCCTGATATACCAAGAGCTGCCCCATCATCAGCTGAAGGAGCTAAATTAGCTCCAGCTATATGTAAAAAAAGGTCGCCAGCAGTTGTGACTATAGTAGCATAAGTGTTATTGTGCGCTAACAATAAGGCGCTGTTTCCATCTGCACTTAAAGCCGCAAAGGTTGGAGCTGTAGTCCCATCACCTATACCAAGATCAGCCCCAATAGCCGTTCCTGCAATACCAATTCCAAAAACAGGAACATTTGTTGCATCACCCGCAGGAAGACCAACTTTAAACATATTGGCGTTGGCATCAGAAGTGTCCCACTGCATAACTACATCAGCTACACCAGACGCTCCCTCTCCTAAACCAATAGAAGCATCATCGAAATCGATTAATAGTGCATACTCATTACCAATATCTGCATCGCCACTAGTTGCTAGTTGAAGAGCGGCAACTACTGATGTACCATCCCCGGCCGTTACTGAAATATCCTCAGTGCTAAAAACCCCAGTATAATAACTAACCGACCCACTACTTGGTTCTGTGAGTGTGAGGGAGCCACCAACCCATACATCAATAATCTCTTCATCATCAACGCCTGTAAGTGCGCCAGATCTATTTACATCAATAATTCCAGCACCATCTGTATATGTTGTTGCCGTAGTATTAAGATCAAGAGACGCGCCTGCTGCAGCTTGATTTACTTCGATTTCATCGTCAAATGTGTAAGCGCTCGTAGCACCTGCGAAAGTTAAAGCGTTAGCAGAATGGGTAAGGGTTATGTCACCACTGTCTAAATTGATAACAGCCCCACTATCTAAAAATAGATCTGAGAAATTTAATCCGGTTGTTCCAAGAGAAGATGCATCAGTAGTAAATGGGGTAATAGTTACAGTTTGAACATCTGAGTTTGTAGTATCCACTAAAAAGATATCGGCCGCATCGGCGTTCTGTCTAACTAGAAAGGCTTCTGTTGCAGTATTATCAATAGTGACAAGATCTTCGTAAGTCGTAGCTCCGGCAATGCTCCCACCAACGCCTGGAGATACAAACTCAGTGGTTCCACCATGTAAAAGCAAAGGTAGGAACAACAGTCCTGCAATAAGTGTAATTCTATTTAAGAGTTTCATTGTCTACTTACCTCGCTTTACGTTTAATTGTAACGTAGGGTGTTAGGGTGGCACTTGCATTACCATCAGTTTCAGTAACTGTAATTCTAGCTATCTGCCCGGGCATTCCATCTACAGTAACAGAAGTAGATCCAGATGCTCCGGAAGTAGTTTGAGTGGTGATACGCTCGTAAGTAGTCCCACCATCATTAGACCAATCAAGGGCCCACGTTGAAGTATCATCATGCGATGCGTGCACCACTTGAATATCAAATTGGGCTGTCGCGCCCACCTCTAAAGCAGTGGAGCTGTTTGACCCAGAAGCGTCTACAGAGTCTCCTGTGAACCGTTGAAAATATTTATTATTCTGTGATAGGGTCCAGGCTGCTGAGGCCGCTAGGGGACTCAACATGACTCCTATTCCCAATAAACCTATTAATTTTTTAAACCTCATGTTTGTCTCCTAATTAATCTGCACCCAGTTAGCAGCACCCGATGCATTGTCTGTACAAATATAAACATTATCGTTTGTTTCATCGACCCAAATGGCTCCAATAGCTACTCCTGTACTGAAATCGTCCGTAACTGCAGGAGCAGCAGTTTTACCGAGTAAAAATCTTGCATTAAGCTCTTCTAAGGCAACCCAGAACTTAAGATTATTTCTATTTTGAGTGCTGTCTTTAGTCTGCTCTGGTGGTTGCGTCGCCATTATTATTATCCGGGTAAATTAGGATGAAGTCCCAAATCTTTAAAAACAAAATTAACGCCTTGAATACTCATCTCATGGTCTAGATCATCGTTCTCTAATTTAAATTGAAAAAATCTTCCGAAGTTTAGGATACCAAATTTCCTAAACACAAACTCTTTGCCTCCTAAAGTAGAGGTATCTAAGATGAATGTGGAATCTAGAACGTCTGCACCAGCTGTCATATCCTGCGTCGCACCCTCACCATCGCCTGATTCAAGATCATAGTTAATATAAACCTCTAGCTCTCCAGTCGTTCCTGATTCATTACCCAATACATTTACTTCCATAAGAAGAGTGTCTCGACCTAAATCAAAGATCTTAGAAGTTGCTTGTCCGGTATATGAACTGCCATTGCGGTTTAAGGTATCGGGATCATAAAGATAAACGAACCCGTCATCTGATCCGAAATAGATCCCCTCAAGGCCCGCGGAAGATTTAGCTACAGTAATACAATTAACCTCTTCTGTTTGATCTGATATAGGCCAATGCGGTACAGCCAAACCCTGTCCATTGGGAAGTTGATAGGGTCGAGAAAGATCTAGAATCATTACGAACCCATTCTCAGTATCTGATCCATCTGAAATTCCCACAATATACCAATTATATCTGGCTGAATAGGTTGCCCAAGCATTACTAAATCTAGCTTCATTCCAACGAGAAGTATCTGTCCCAGAAATGTATTTATTATCAATTGGGTTAGAGAGTTTGATAGGTTGTTGGGAACCATTAAATGCATAGAACCCATCCCGACCGTGGAAGACTAGAACTTCTTGTCCTTCTAAAAAAGCGTTCTTAATTGTAAACCCACCTGTACAACCAACTGAATTTATAAATCGATCTATCTTGGTTAGAACTCTATTGTTGGTTCCAGACAGCACCCCAATGTGATCCTCCATAAACACAACCAATAAGTTGCCTAAAGTTCCTAGTCCAGTAATAGGAGAATCGAATTTATAATCATCATTGGTAGTCCAAACATCAGGATCACCTAGATTAGAGAAAAAGAGGGACGAAGGTTCTGTAGAAGTGTTGGCGATCCAAATAGCGTTTTGCCAGTTAGCGATCCATCTACCTTGAGGTGGAGATCCACCAAGATCCTCAGCATCACCAGAACCAGACCACTTAAAAGGAGCATTGCCTTGTTGTAGTCCAATCACTAAAGACGTTGTTTCGAACTGCCACTCGGTCATATGGGTTTGAACCCCATCAGTTAGCGTAATAGAACCAGTTCTATCGTCAGGAGTTGCATCATCCATATTCTCGTAGAACTTAGTTCCAACTGTCCCAACAAACTTACTCAAAACCTGGGAGTGATAGAGAGAAGTTATATCAACCCCAGACTCCAACGCAGTTGTATTTACATTATCATACCCGAACACCTTCTGGAGACGGCCCTGGAAGTAGACAACGTTGTTGCAGTCTCTAAAGCCAATAGGAGCACCCGGCTCTAAAAGATTGCCAGGAATATCTTCTTGAACTTTAGCCGGAAACCAACCACCCCATAAATTACGATGCGTGGCCGGAATAACTCCCCTGATTTGCTCAAAACCCACTTAACCAATACCCCTCTCTGGGATGAGTCCTGGGCTAAAAGAACGTGGCATCAAGTCTGGTCCAGCAATAATAGGTGATCTCTTGAAACGTCTGTTACCCTGTTGCCCTTTTAGACTATCTAAGAACGGATTAAACTCAGTATTCAGAACCTGTTGAGCCTGTTCAAAGTTGTATAGACTGGTGTGTCCAATAGCAGTAGCAAGAATAATTACTAGTTCGTGGTAGTCGGGTGGAAGATCTGGAAGATCCTCAGCATTAACCAACCGTCTGGGTCTGCGGTAATATCGTGCCCGCATAGTAATTACAGAACTTGGTACTGGATATAAAAAGACAGGTTGTCTGGATATGGCTACTTCATTTGGGGGAATAACAGCAAGTGTCACAGCAGCAGCATTCGACGTGGCTGTAACTCTACCAGTAGATGTAGCATCTTTAACAATTTGGTGGACTGTAGTAAAACTCTTAGTCCCCGCAACATCTGAAGTTCCATTTAAAGCTAAACTTTCTGTATCTAACTCCCCGCTGACAATACCATTGATTCGTACATTTTGGGTACTGTCTGAAGCTGAACTAGATACAACTGTAACCACAGAGGCAGAACTAGGTTGCGCCTCTACGAACTCATGCCCAAACATGGCAAAGAAACGGGGTTGGCCTGTCTCGTCTCGATCTGGGTCAATAGACTCAAATCTGGACTCAGTCAACTCAGAGAGTTCTTCACCATTAGTTTGATCTATTAAAGATAGGATACGGTTGAAGTCCGCATTAACATAATATTTACGAGTAGATGCAACTGTAGCGAACGTTGCTGTTTCTTCAAGATGATCTAAATCTAGTTGGGCAGCAATACGATCCTGAGCCATGTTGAGCCACAAATCTCTTTGGGCCGTACTAACCCCTGACTGCCGAAGCCTATTCAGCAGTTCACTACGCATATCCGTCAGCCGTAGTAACGGCATAGGGACCTCCTTATTGTCTGATGCCTAAAGTGGCTACACACCAAAAGTCTTGTGCGGACAAATCTTCAGTGTTAGCAGCACTAACAGCCATCGTGGCGCCCGCTGCTATATCAGTAGTTGAGAGAGAGGGGAACAGGGCCCAATTGGGCCCTGCTATCCCGAATTAAGTTTGAGCCGTGAAAGGTCTTCCCGTCAAAGTTGCTCGAATCGTAGTAACTGCAGTGCCCGCTTCCTCAACTTGAGCAAAATCGTTGAGAGTGACAACCCCAGTGTACGCTTCGAAAACTGCGTCGGAATTTAAGACCGTACCATTCAAAATATGAAGGCCGTGTCCTGCTGTATAGGTATCCGAAGTTACCGTACACTGCACAGTTCCTTTAACAACATATTCGCCAATAGAACCAGAAGCAATATCCTGATTAGCGACTGCTACGGTATACACATTTGTATCATCAGCAAGGGTAATATCTACCCGTGCACCATCTGTGTGTCCCACACCAATGCGAACAACATCGCCTTTGGTACGAGCAGCAGCTGCGCGGAGGCGAATTGTTTCGACAGCTTCTTCACCTGGTCTCGTTGCGTGCCAAGACATAGTTAGTATCCTCCTTTAGCTAATGCTGGTCATCTTACCGTTAGCATCACGCTTGTTAATAACTAAGTTACCTCTCCAGTAAGCCTTAGCGACAAAAGCAAGCTGATCGATAGGCTGTTGGAATTCACTTACACGCATATCCCCATCAGGATCGACAAGGAAAAATGTGTGATCGAGATCGATGAAGTACATCACACCCGAAGCACAGTCTTTGTCGAAGTGGATTGGTTTACCCTTAAACTGCAGAGTTTTGAACCCACGTCCCCCGGACTCGAGGTTTGCGACTGTGTAGCGAACATCTGGATCAATTTCATTTTCATACAGCTCATACACCGTTTGAGTGGTGATGATAACATCAGGATTCGCCTTATTCAGAATAATCGTATTATACGTGTTATTCATGTCGGTTAGTCCTTGAGACGAAAAAGCACCCGAGCCGGTTTCAACAGCGGCCCAGTCTCCATCAGTGGACTGATTTAATCCACCAACAGCGCCGGTGCTATCAATCGCAAGACCCAGAGCCGTAATCTGACCCGTGGTTTGCGTGGTTGCGTGTACAGCGGTATTCATGCTATCCACGATGGTTGAAAGAGCATTCTTACGACGATGCTTGACGAGGTCGAATACACGAACATCATCATTCGCAACTTCACGCATTTCTTCCCAAGAGATGACAATCGTCGCACCACAGTTGACCGCTGGATAAACAACAGTCAGGGCAGTGTCTTGTGAAGACGTGGAAAAGGTATCGTACAGTTTTGTTATCGTAGAACCATTTAAGTTCTACATCTACGAATTACTTCGTAGCTCAGACTATATCTTACGATCGGTTAAGATCGCTTCGGCGCTCGTGCCAATATAGAGGATCAAGCATTGTTTTATACTGCATGCTTGGGATCACAAACGGTTTGATTATCGGGATAAAGTTTCTAAGCTCCGTTGTATTAAAACGAAGAAGATACCAACCCTTTCCCTTATTAATAGCTGGATGTAGGTCCCACTTTTCTATGAAGTATTGTTGGACTTCAGCCACTTCATCTAATGGATCATAAAGAGATAGCTTTCCTTCAAAAGCATGAATTTCCCTACAACCATTTCTTGTTCTTATCTTTGGAAACAAGGACCCATCGTCCATCCACCAAATTGCTAGGCCATGCGGGGTTAAGCGATCTAAGAGGTGTCTTGAAAGCTTCTTTTTATCATTCGGGTATAACCACTTCCTTAAGTTACGAAAGTATTTATTTCCCTTAGTAAACTTATCACACCAATAGCCTTGAGTTGTTTTCCAAGACCGTATTGTTGGATACTTACCACCACATATCGAGAACACCAAATTTCGTTTGTATTCAAGATAGGCGCGTTGTTTTGGGCTATGGGCTAAAACCAGTGCCCCTTGTTTTGAAATATACCCATCACCAATTGCCATTGCTAGCAATAAAGCCTTTTGTGTTTTTGTCATCGGAACCTCCGGCTCCGTTTATTATGTCTCTATATTAGTAGTCGTTGAACCGTCCCATTTGCATGGGCTTGGCTGCTGATTGCCCCCAGCTTAAACTGGTAGGGTGTTCCAGCAATTCACCGAATTAAGTGACCAATTACAATCACTGAACCATTTGAACGTATTATTTGTTCCACTATCAATTGGATAGAGGATCTGGCGACCGAAGGCCATCTTCTTTTTCACCGAGTTGAGTTTATCAACGGTGAATGACTGCTGAAAAATATTGTCAACAGGCTCAGAAGCACCGATCTCGGACATGAAAGCGGATAGGCGTTCAGTCGTCCTACTGGTATCGATTGCTGCAGTAGACACAGTAGTCTCCTTTGTTTAGTAATTATCGGTTAGGAGAGAGCCGAGATTTATTCGCTATTCAAACGAGCATTAACACGAGCTATGATCTCTTCTGTAGAAGCCCCAGTTTTGGTTGTATCTGTTTGAGGTGTTCGTCCCGAAGATTGTACGCTGGCAGCTTTCTTTTTCTTTTGAATACTACCAAGTGCATCTTTCCTAGCTTGATCTAAATCATCACGTAACAACGATTTGAAATCCTCAGTCGCAGCCGCCAAGACTTCCGCTTCATTTGAACCCGTGTACATACTCTTGTACTTGGGATCTGAGCTAGCAAACTTTGTGATCACTGGCTCATATTTGGTGAAGGTTGAGTCTGTTCTAGACTGCGTTAATGCTGATTCCCAACGTTGTTCCTGTTGATGTTGAGATATTTGTGTCGTAGTCGCCGATGTAGCTTCTTGCCGAAGTCGAGATTCCATTGCCTGCATCTTGGTTTCATAGTGTTCTGTGATTCCATCTACAAGCTCTTCAACTGTTTGAACATTAGCTAACTTCGAACGGATATCCTCTTGTTGAGGTGCTTGTTCACCGTAACCATAAACTTTGCGATAAGCATCGATTTTGGTTGGGTCTTCTAGTACCTCTTTAGCTACCCGTTGAAATCCTTCGAGCTGCTGCTTGAGCGTCTCTTGTTCAAGAGCGAATTGTTTTTCTTTGGCAGAAAGATCCTGAAACTTCTTAGTGTGTACACGTTTAAAATCAGTATTGATCTTATCGTATATCTTCTGAACTTCAGGTCTGAGTTGTTCTGGGTAATCTTCCAGGTTCAACCCAACATCCTCATCAGAGGATGCTTCTGCTGGTGCTGCTTCTTCGGTTGGGGTCTCGGTTCCCTCTGCTACTTCTTGCTCCGAGCCAGTCTCTGCAACCTCGTCCGCTGTAGCGGGGGCCGCTTCGGTCGTTGTTTCGGGCATACTATGTTACTCCTTGGTTATTGTGTTAGAGTCTGGAGTTACTTTCTCTAACTTAGCACTCTGTTCTTTTGTACAGATGATGCTGGTGTTTGTTGATTTACGGGGGCTCGGCATACCTGCTACCTGTGCTCGTCCCGTCTTTTCTAAAAAATTTGTTTTCTCTTCTGCGGAGTTGAAGTGCTGTCCTAATTGCCAGTCATAGTGGGCATTGAAGTTCTGACACCCGTGGACTGAAGGAGCTTTGCGGAACACTAATCCACCTACTCCACCACACCGAGGACACGCGGTATATTTCTGTTCGGAAGTAACCAGCTTCTCGAACGTTTCCTTACACCGATCACATTCGAAGTCTTTCAATACTGACATACTAAAAGGGTAGTTTAAAGTTGAATACTGCTCCCTTGCGCCGAGGATTAATCCCCACAGTTCCCCGTCCCACAGGAACCCTAAATCTACTTAAAAAATTCCTTCCTATATCGGCAGGCAAATCACGACCAATTCCCTCTAAAGCACTTAATAAAACCTGCCCCGCCTCTTCAGGTCTAACTTGAGCTCCGCCTTCCCCAGCACCAATGTTCTTCTGCACACTTTGTTCAGCACCGCCCAATAGGGCTGCTAAAAATAAACTGACTGGGTTGAGTTCCTGTTCCCCAGAGAGATCAAAGGCTCTAGCCAGTTCTTGAGCAATTCTATTCGGCTGTTCGGGCATTTCTTTATTATACCATACTCCTTAACTACGTGTCAACTTTTTGACATTAACTAGTCTGTTGGGGACCGCCTGGGCCGCGTTGGAAGCCTGCTGCCGCTGTTGCTTGATCTGGTCTTAACGCTGCTTGGTCTCCACCGTTGCCTGCTCCTTGTCCTTGGGCTTTGCCTGAGATCAGCATAGTGTCTGCTAGATGCTGTAGGATCTGCTCGTTGGGTCCATTATCTTTTAAGTCCTGTGTGTGTACAGCGATGTGGTAGTTGTGGTCATCACCCCTCTTAGGCTGAGGCATCGGCTCCCCGACTCTTGCGATCTCATTTTCCTTTTCAGGTTTGTAGAGCGTCTCTGGGATCTGGTCTGCTTGATCGAAGGCCTCAATATTCAAATCCACCTTTCTGAAGAGGGTTCTAGCAACCTTCTTGGGATCGAGTTCTCTGAGCACAGGCTGAAGGACTTCGTTGCTCGCCAGTACCTGTAGCATGTTCGTGATGTTCTGAACTTGGGTTGCATTAGTAGCCTGTAAGCTATCCACGTCGAAATCAAAATCGAAGTCACCTTGGATGTCTGACTTGTCATATTTAATAGCAATACCTTTGAGATCACCTGAAGCCTGAATCTCCTCTTCTATATCCTGGAACTGTGCTTGGAGATCTGCAACTTTGTTGATGTCTGAAAGCATGAATCTCTTGACAGAGTCTACAAAGAAGGATCTACGTGCCGTAACATCTCCTTGGATTAAGGCTGCTTCTGTAGCAGACTTACGGGTTGTAGATACCCCACGTTGAAAATCTGGAATACCTAA
>Ga0098033_1000935_pt1 | contig 12556 bp, 13 predicted proteins | sample 1_EtaG_FD_75049 | JGI IMG/M metagenome (GOLD analysis project Ga0098033, IMG submission 75049) | Marine viral communities from the Subarctic Pacific Ocean - 1_ETSP_OMZ_AT15124 metaG | ecosystem: Environmental > Aquatic > Marine > Oceanic | place: Pacific Ocean | collected 2015-01-07
CTGCCGAACCTGCATAATCTGCAACAACTGCAGTTCCGCTACCTCCTAATGATGTTCCTATTTCACTAGCCATTATACTAGTAGTTCCACTATTTTCATCTGTCAATTCTTCAATTGGCGTACAACTAACAGAAAATTTTATTGAATCAGCCATATTATCTCCTTATGCTTCGGCTTGTTGTGCTGGTTGAGCTTGTGTCAATCCAGACAAATATTGATTATAAAACAATTGGTATCTTTGTGTATACCATTGATATTCAGAAACACTCTTATTTAACTCTACACTATATTTCTGAAGTTCAGCTTGATACATACCTGCATCAGCTTGATACTTTGCTAACTTAATTTCATAAGACTTAAACTCAGTTTGAAATGAAGCTAAATCAGCTTGGTACTTACTTAAGGCAGCATTATATCTACCTAATTCTTGTGTAAATTTAGCAATATCTAAGGAACTTTCCTTTTCAAATTTACTGACATCTGCAACATACTTCTGTATTTGTGCAGTATAAGAGGATAACTCAGCACTATATTTTCCTATATCATTTTGATATTTACTCACATTCTCTCTATAGGTAGTTAATTTAGCTGTTACTACTCTTTCATTATTCTTATCTAATCTATCAAATTCTTTGTTGAACTTATTTAATTGTTCTGTATAATTCTCTCTTGCTAGTTCCATATCCTTATCAAATTTGGAAAAATTCTTATCTATCTTCTCAAACTGCTTTTCTATTAAATCCATATCTTCATTAGATATTTGAGTATTTACATCTGTCAAACTATATGATAATGTAGGATTTGCAAATACTGGTATAGCAGGTAATGTTATATTTCCTGCTTCAGTAGGTACACTTAAATCTACAGGAGCTGTTGGAGGAGTAGGAACTGTTATTGTTGGTTTATCAATTGGAACTATTGAAGGAGCAGTAGGTAATGATTCACTAAAACTAACACTAAATGTTGGAATACTACCACCTTCAAATACTGGTACATTAGGAAATGTAAATCCATCAAGTGTATTATGTATATTAGAAGCATATGCCAAAGAAGCCATTGCAGCTGCATAATATACTATAAGTCCACTAAATGTTTTAGGGAAGTTTGTTATCTCTACTACATTATAACTAGTTCCATTAACAGCAGATTCAGATGATACATAACTTACCTCAGCATAATCTGTACTACTTGAAGGAGTAGGCAGTGTATTTACCACTCCATTTAAAATATAATATACTGGATTATAATGTGACTGATAAAGTAAACTTTTTACATCAGCAGCCCTTCCTCTTAAACTAGCATCTATAACAGTAGCAGGATTTAAAGTAGTAGAAGACGCAGCTTCATTCCTTACTACAGAAACTAAGAATCCATTATCTATAGAAATACCAGTTCCGACATCTGTCTTAGTAGTAGTTAACATAGACAATACATTTGGATTCTGTGTAACTAAAGCTCTAATAGTAAAATCTCTTACTCCATCCTTCAAAAAGCTTGATATATCATCCTCACTTAATGGAGTTGAAGAAGAGGTGATACTTTTCGCTACTAATTCCGATACTCTTTTACCTAAAGTTTGCATTTATCTCCTAAGTGAGTCTGCCTGCCGAAACAGGCAAACTCGATTAGTTTATTATTTACTAAGCAGCTGTAAAGCCACTAGATATTGAATCAGTTGGTTTAGCCCAAATTACAACAATTCTAGTTTCACCTGTAGTTGCTGCAGTTCCAACAAGTGTCATTTTACATGTCACCTGTCTAATTGCAGCTTGATAACCACCTATTAAACCATCATCATCTGTATTTCCAGAACCCTTTGTTCCACCATCATGACCAAATGATAATACTTCACCAGCATCTAAATCAGCACTAGTCAAACTATCGACTGCTGTGTAATATAGATCATCATCATCTGCATCGCCTACTATAAGACTTGCACTAGTACCAGGATTCCATACTACAACACCGTGTACTTGTACATCAATTATATATGACCCTGCAGGAACTTTGACACTAGCTTCGTAGGTACCTGCGGCACCAGCCCCACTATCATCATCGAACTTCAGAACCATTTCAGCGACATTCGGATTCCAACTTGATTTGTATGTTTGTCTATCTAAGTTAGCCATTGTCTACCTCCTTAACTTACAGATAAGGCACCAGTAGCACCTGTACCTTGCTGAACATGATTTATACTAACTAACCACTGACCATCTATAGGGCAGAAAAAGTGTATTACACTTCCTACTCCTAAGAAGTTATTAGCAGCAGTAGCAGTATATATCAGATTAACTGAAGTAGGAACACTAGCTGTTCCTGCTGTTTCTATAGTATTACCTGCAACACCAGTTGCTGAACCTATTGCCTGCTTTGCTAATACACCACCAGATATTAATGTAGTACCAGTACTTAACAAAGCACCACCATTAACTGCTATAGTAAGGTCATTAGTTCCAGAATCATGTACATCAGCAAAATCTAGACATAAATGAACACCTCTAGTAGATGTAGGAAGATGAATTGTTCCATTAGCTCCAGTAGTAGCAGAAAAATTAACTGCTCCTGCTATAAGAGTAGCTGCATAACTATCACCTTGGTCAGCACTACTAACAGCTGCTAGAGCTGCTACAGCTTCTGCTTCAGATACACTAATACCACCTGATGATAGATTCCCTTGATATCCAGCACAGAAATCTAACTTAGCACCTGCATATGCAATACCATCGTCATATTTATTTTGTCCATACATTGGATTTGCCATAATTAACCCCCTTATAACCAGACAGCGTGGGATTCAGGCATAGACCATTCGCACCCAGCTTCGGTTAAGATTAAATCAACTCTACGGTCGACACCCGAGTTTTCGAGGGTTTGAACACCCACGTAAACTGAAGTATCTCTGTTGACACCGTTGCCTACAAGAGGACGATATGCACAATGCTTCATATCAATACCTAACATCTTCACATGAGAATTATCAAGGTGGATATTTCTAGCCACATTCATGTCACCATATGGAGTTGAGAAGGTTGTGATATCTACACCAAACACTTTCTTCTTACCAGTCATTGCAATGTCTGACCTATAATTAGGAGATATTTCAAGATTATTCTTGAAGTAACCACCCATCTTATGTAGCCAGTTCCATACTGCAGTTGAGCAGAAGTAAACATTTGCACTTTGTGAATTATATCTTGGGTCCATATAAGCTGACATATCATCTAAGAAATCATCTGAAGTCTTAGTATTAATATCTAACGAAAATGAATTACCATAATTAACGATATAATCTACAGCACCTTGAGTAGTGATATATGTATCACTTTGAGAACCAAACAACAAGGAAGTTTCCATATCCCATTTATGTTCAATAAGCTTTTCTTTCCACACTCTAGCCCACTCATTTCCTTCATGCTTTAATTGAGTAGCTCTAGCAGTGTTTGTCATTGCCATTGAAGTCTTCCAGATTTGGGTTCTTCCATAGTTGGTTGAGTAAGGCTGGTCTTTCCATGTTTCGGGATAACCGCTTCCCTCAGCATGAGCAGTGCCTACAACATAACATTTGAAAGGAGCTAAATCTTCCTCACTATCTGTTGTAGTTCCATGACCTTGAGATATTGATAAAGGTATACCCATAAAATATCTACCAGCAGCACAACCTCTTACAACTATTCCAGTAACATTCATATAGTTTGCGTCAGAATTAGCTGCTACATCAGTTATCTTAATTATCTGATAATCAATTACAGATGAAGCTCCAGCTATATTATTAGCAGAAGCTACAGGAACTCTTAGTAATTGGTCAGGTAAAAAGAAATTAGGTGCAGTGTTATCATCTCCTTCTTCATATTCTGGAGTTTGTCCAAAACGATTCTGAAGGTTTCCCTGATTTGAATAATCAGTACCAAACTTACCATACCATGGGTCTCCTACTGCTTCTGCATTATTGGAACCTATAGTTCCTGTTACAGCAGTAGCAAAGCCACTTCCTATACTTTTTAGATAAGCATATCTTTTATGGTATGAACCTCTCTTTTCAGTAAATTTGAACTGAGGGTCGTCGGTTGGCCTTTTACTTGCTTTACTTAAAAATCGAAAAAATGGGTCTGAAGCAATTGCGAGTTCGGAAACTCTGTCACCAAAGTTATACCGTCTACGCATATCACCAGTACTTAAACCTGTACCAGTACCTGGACCATTACCAGTTACATCACTTACCCCTAAGTTCGATAAATTGAATGAGTCTGCCATAAGACTATCCTTTCCCCCACTTGGGGGTTTGCGTTCAACTAGATAGTCTTTTTAAAGTTGTTTTATCTAGTCAAACATGTTATCGAGATTACCGTCGACATCTAATAAGGTATCAAATAAGCTATCATTTGGATTGGCTTTTCCGTCACCTGCATTATTAGAGCCGCTTTGACTAGTAGGCATTTCTCTCACATTCTTCATCTGAGAAAGCATATCTTCTTTAGTAGCATTGGCAACATTCTTATTGACATTATGTTGATTCATCAACATGTACATATCATCGAAAGATAAAGGTTCAGATTTAAACCTATCCCTTGCAGCTAAAACAAAATCAGCAAACTCATCTTCACCCATACCACTACGCTTCATGAAGTCTTGTGCTAACTCTCTTGTTCTTTGCTTACGAGAATAAGCTACATTCTCTTTCTTTTCTCTTTCAAGAATCTGGGTAGCTCTTTTATTAACTACCTTATCTACCATTGCATTGAAGACTTTCCTAGAGTCTGAATCAGGATTACTCACCATTTCATCGGTATCAAACATAAAATCTTCACCAAGTTTCAGTTCATCTTTTACGTTATTGGGCACTGCCCCACCTTTTTGGAAGTAACCACGAACATGGTCTACTAGTCCACTATCTTTTTTCATCGCATCAAGCACAGGAACAAAAGGTTTCAACTCATCTAGTTGGGCTTTTAATCTCTGGGCCTCTCGACTGGAATCCCTATAACGCTTTTGAAAAGCTTTATTGGGAACCTGAGGTTCTACTTTGGCACTATTGGGGTCCACTTGTTGTGGAGTTTCCTCAGCTGTTGTTTCGCTCTTTTCTTCGGATACCATACCATTGACATTATCTTCAATAGCATCAAAGAATGAATCGGAAGAGCCAAATACTGCGTCTTCTGCCGCAGTTTGTTCTGGGTTGCTTCCTGTAGTCATTTCATCTGACATCGGTTACTCCTTCTTTTATTTAAAAATCTAATGTATAAGTTATTAAATAACTTACTCACTTTCCAAATTATTTTTTTCTTGTTTTTCTAGAGAATCAATCATAGCACCAGTATCTCTTAACTGTTTCTGCAATATTTTCTGCTGTGCTTTACTTTCTAATTCTTCTTTATATATCTTTGATTTTGTATCTACAGTCTGCCTATTAACTTCCATAGCACCTTGCATAGTTTTATTTTTAATTCCAGCTTGAACAAGTTGTCTAGATAAAGTTTCAATAGTACCTTCCTTATCTTTAAGGGATTCTTCTAACTGTTGGAGTTGTCCTCTCAATTGTGAATAAACACTCTTTCTTTCTACTATCTTATCTTTATTCCTAATATCAGTTTCAGCAAGTACTGCAATATCATCTACAACTCCTAACTGCATTAATTGTTTCAATTCTTCTAAATAAGCCCATCTATTAACAGGCAATGTAGAACCAGCTTGTATTCTTATATCAAATTTGGCTACAGAGTAATCCATATATTTATCTATCACTTTACCATAATCATTATATATTGGAACATTAATTTCTACTTGCTTTTCGCCTTCGATACTTTCAGGCTGAACAATTCTAAATACTTTATGTGCAGTATAAACTGCTTGGGAATATTGTTTAACTAATTCACCTACCTGTCTTAGAGCAGGTTCAATGCAATTCTTTAACCAGTACTTAATTCTTCTTGTTCCATATTCATCCATTGCAAGCATACCACGATAAGGCATATCTCCAGATGCAGATGTATCTCCTTGCATTGCAGAATAAATACCTGCTAAATATTCCATATCACCCTTACCTTCTTGAACTAAACTAAAAAATGCATTATTAAGCTGGAAGGGCATTACAGGTTGTGGAGCTTCAAACCCACTTCTCTTAGGAAGTAACGCTCCTGGAGATGAAGAATACTTTTCCCAATAGTCAGTATCAATACTACCCTCTTCATACATCCAACGTAGACTGCTACCTAAAGATGCATTGTGCACCATGAGCTGGTGAGCTTTATTAAGCTCCCTCTGCTTTCCTATAAGGGGAGCAACCGCTGACATTGGAAACGGAGTACCTGTCCATTTATAATGAAATGGAATGATAGGATACTCTGTAACTGGTAAGTATTTTTCATATAGTGTTTTATCTCCTACAATACAACATAACTTGATTTTATTTTCATGGAACTTTATTGCCTCTACAACTCTTTGTGCAAACGTGTTATCTTTTAATAAAACTTTAAATTCTTTATCAGACATAACTTCATTATCTATTTTAGAATTTTCATCTTGCAATCTAGCAGTAATCTCTATTTCAAAAGATTCTAATTGCTGTTGCATCATTTCTTGTTCTTTTTGAATTTCAAGCTGCATACGTTCAGGTAACATTTGACCAGCCTTTACAGCTTCTTCCATTTGAAGACTCTTTTCTTTTAAAACTACAGCCATCTCAGCTTGCATCTTCTGAACTTGTTCTTGTGCTTGTTGCTTTATTTGCTGTAATACTTCAGGGTCAGGTGGAACTTTCATAAATACATTTCTATATGCAATACTTTCCTTTTCATATAATTCGTAGAACTCAACTATCTCATCTCTTTTGTCTCCATATATATCATTATTAGACATTTCTTTATAATGGAAATCATGCTGAGTAGTGTCTCTTGCTTTTTCAGACATATCATCCCAGCTTGAACTATTAGAGGTTGCTGCCATTATCTTTCTCTTACTATCTGGATACTGTTGGATGAGGTGTGATTTTGGGAGGAGTTTGCGGACTAAGATAAAAGCAGCATCTCTAAATAAAATATCTCTTGACTTATTGTCAACATAAATATCAAAAGCATCAGGTTGTTTTATAACTACTTCTCCCATACCTCTATCAGCATCAGGGTCTACGGAAACCATTAAATAACCTAGTGATTTTGTGATTGAATCATTAATAGCATTTGATAATAACGTCTGTCCATGTGAAGTATACCATATATAGTCAGCTATATCTGAAAATACTGCAGCAACATCTGTATCGCTACCATCACTACCTACTGCTTGCCATCTTGGGTCTTTAGCAGTTGCATAAAAATTTAACATTTCTACTACAGGAATAATTCTGTTAATAGTAAATGTAGGCATTCCTTGTTCTTCAAGACTTATACGTTCTGCTTCTGATAATTGATTATCATTTGCAAAATCAAATCCTTTTTGATTAATGTATTCCCATTGAACTCTCTTCTCGGTTTTACATTGTTCGTAAATTCTTTTTACCTTGTCTGCAGTCTTATCAACTCTCTTAGCCATTAAAATTCCTTATGGTATTTAGCAATATAATATAATATAGTTTACCAATCATCTTCTACATCTTTTTTATTTGTAAATTTATCTCTAAGACCATTTCCACTTAAAGCTCGCATTATTTCTATAAGCGTAGAAATCTTAGTAAAAATTTTTGCTTGATTCTCTTGCATCTGTTTTTGTTGTTCAATTAATTTAATTACAATACTTTCGTGCCTAGCAGCAACTTCTCTATTTTCAGTCGCTAATTCATTTCGTACCCAATCCATTTGTTTCTCAGCACTCTTATCTTTTTTGGAAATATAGAAACCTAATGCAATAACCATTGCTACAGGTAAACCAAACGTTTCAAGTATAGTAAAGAAATCCACTAATCTTTATCTTCATTTGGTTTTGGTTCTAAATCATCTAATGTGATTATATCATCACTCATGCGATTACCCAACTCTTTGCCTTTGGTTTATGTTTATAATACTCGTTATCCTTATTTTCTTTTATACCTATAGGAGGTTGTGCATACTTACACGCATACGCTAACGCATCTATAGTATCATCATGACTCATACGAGGTCCAAATGTAATTATCTCTCTATGCAAGTCATACATATCTTTCTTAATATGTATCTGCCCTATGGCAAATCTCTGTGCAAGAATACCTTGAATCCTATCTCTTTTAGATTGTCTGGTTCCAGGTAGTTCTTCTTTAAATCGTACTCCAAAATCATTACGTCTACGCATCTCGGCTCTTAATGCTTGGAATACTGGCTTACTCATTGCAGTATCTTCTATTGTAAATAGCTGTGGATGATACTTAGACGTAAAATCAAATATATAATCTACAATACCTTTCTTATCTTCACCAGGAATACCTAATACTGGTATACCTCTTTTTCTTAAATACTCTAATATATAAATATTATTATCTAAATCAACAGCTACAGCAAGTAGTACACTATAGTCTGCTTCTCTTCTTGCACTATCAGTTGCTGGGTCGACACCTACATATATATTAACTGGTTGTGCATCGCCATCATCAGGAACTAGGTATCCTATACCTGACTCATCATCATGCATAAAGTTCCCCTTCCAATATTTTATATGGTCACGAGTAAACATTGCATCTTCTTCACTCTGTACTTCCATCATATATTCTTGGAAAAACTTTTGTGGCTGTCCACTATCTGCGTAAAACTTCTTTTTTCTTTCCATCTCTTTAGCACCAAACCATGAATCCCATAGCATAGTGCCATCATCATCTATTGCTTTTTTTAGAACCACCTTCCACGAGAAGTCTTTTTTTTCTTTCTTAGATTGTTCATGGTTGATAATAAGGTTATTGATAAAACTATCAAAGTGCACAGGAGTCCCATTAATACGTAACCTACCAGTATGAGGCTCAAGTGCAGGAAAGACAACAGCGGTGATAAGATTGGAATTTTTTGAACGTGCTTCAGGGGTGATGGTATTGTTCTCATCTTCAAAGTCGTCCAGAATGATGAGGTCATACCTCTTATGTAATTTCGCACCACCTCTGATTCCTGAGATATTCGATTTAGAAATGAGTTTACATCCATTTGTTAGCTCCACATCGGTTTCGGTCCACTTATTACCTTTTAGACTACCAAAGTAATATTGAATCCTTTCGTTAAATTCAATATGGTATTTTATATAATCCATATTACCAGTAGCAAGTTTCGCAGTAGCAGATACCCAACCATAAAATAAAGGTTCTTTAGTAAAACAGAAAGATTTCATTATATCACATTTAGTCATTACCGTCTTACCGTGACCTCTGGGCAGGATAACAGCTACTTGTTTATTATCCATATCTGTAATAGCATCTGCTATCTCATAATGAAAGGGAGGAGTTTCACTCCTCATAAAATCATCTTGTAAGAACAGCTTTCCAAATGCAATTAAATCCTTACTGGCAAGTTTTAATGCTTCTTCGGCTTTGGATACGTTATTAAAATTAACATTAGCCATTAACTAATTATCTCTGCTAACGGACTCTAACTTCTTTCTAGCCATTAGATACTTTCATCTCCTAAAGATTGATATTCAGGTAATTCTTTTTTCTTTTCTACAGGCTCTAGCATCTCATCGGTAAAGCCTTGAAATACAGCTCCTGATATCTGTTGTACCTTAGTAGTAGTTTTATCTTCCAAATCTAGTATATCAGATAGCTTAAATAAAGCTTTAAGTCTTGTATCTGATTTCTCAGCATTTACAGCTTCATCTTTAATTCCACTTAATACCATCCTATCATCTATACCCAGTTCATCTAAAGTAGGTTTAAGTTCTTCTTTCATACGAGTCCTTACCCTCTCAGTTTGTATAAGGTTTGCAGCCTTCACCCTAGCATACCTCTTATTATTAGTAGGAAACGCTTTTACATACGCTTCTTCTGGAGAATGTTTATCAAGCGTTAGAAATCTAACAAACATCTCTTCATTCGCATTTAATTCTTTTCTATTCTGTACAGCTTCCTCTGGAGTATCATGCCCTCCAAATGAATATATATTAGGCCTTCTATCTGTATCCATCTTTGTTTTAGGTAATACTAAAAAGGTACCAGTACATGTCCCTACATAATACCGAGTACCCTTTTTCCTTAACATCTTACCTTTACGGAGTATCTGAATAACACATTCATCATCTGCTCTTACCCAGTCTCCTATATTACCTTTACGCCAATCCTCTACTACCTTAATACTAGGCGGAACTTCCCCGTCTTCATATACAGTATGTTTAAATCTGTTAACAGTATATTGTCTCATTAATCCTTCTCTATATCATAAAGCTTCTGTATAGCTTCCATATCCTCAGAAGTAATTGCTTCACTAAAATCTACCCCTAAATCAAATGGGTTTATAGACGTAAAATTAAAATCATCATTCATTCCTTCAGCTATATATTCAACCTCGTCAGTATCAGGATTAAAACATATCTTTAACGTATAAACAATATGACCTTTTTTATCTTTTTCCATAACTTAAATATACAAAAAGCAAATGAGATTCTCAAAATCTTATTTGCGATAATCTTATGTGCGTAAGTATCCCCTGAGAAGAAAAACTATTTAATTTTAAATTTCCTTTTAGCCAGTACTCTAAGAGCTTACTTTCAGTAAGCCAAGCTTATTTAGTCTCAAGGGGACATCTCAATCTCATCTTGACTTCATAGGGTAAACTCTATCGACCCATACTAAAATTTATATTAAAACAATTTGCGAGGCTGTAGGTGAAAAACTCTTTGTCCTATATGGAGAGTAAAACCAACGTCTGACCCTTTAAGCAGAACCATTGCAGGGGTACTTGAAGGGTGATAGTCTAAGACTGCCTCTACCTTAATATATAACTCAGTGAGTACGCAATGTTGACTGTCAAGGTATATATTGAAGGTCCCCAAATATAAAGTAAGTAGTATCACATATACAAGGTCTACTTTTGAAAATAGTTACAAAATGTTATACAGCTATATTCAGAAGCTATACCCACCCCAACTGCTTTTTGGCCTTCCAAAATGGGTTAAAAACAGTTGAAAAATGGGGTTAATGCTAACAACAAGGAGATGTAAACTATGGTAAGAATGTTTCTAATACTTAATGAATGGGTTGACAAGTTAACAAGCGAGGCTAAGTCTTGCTATTGCTTCATGGCAAACCCAAAGAAAAAGATAGCTCTTGCTCACGGGCAAACTGGTGTATGGTCACCTGTAACTACTCAAGGTGCAAATGATGTTGCTCCTATTTGGATGGGAGAGATGACTGAAGAGATGTATGACATCTATGTTGATGAGGGCTATGATGAGTTGATGTTGAACACTAAAACTGGGGACACTACCTTTTGTGGTGCAAACCTCAAGGCTGAGTCTACTAGCGAGGCAACGCAACCCAACGCTTAAAGCTCTTGAACTACTTCCTAGCATCCTTCGGGGTGTTAGGGATTGTAGTCCAATATACGCATCACACGTGATATATATAAACAAACGTGTCCCAAACAATTAAACTAGGAGAGAACAAATGAATCCATTACAAATGAGGATAGTAAGCCTCTTATTACTTGCTAGTGTAACAATACTATTAGTGTCTCATTATCTATTAGGATATAACTACAATCCTTTGTTATTTCTATGGATATGTGTATTAGCTATAACTATTGGACCTGTATTAGAACTAGTCTATGGTACTACATATGATGATGATGACTATGATGATGAGTATTTAAATTAAGAATTGAACGGGGCTATAATCTTGAGAAAGGGAATAGCCCCACTTTAGGAGGCTAACGTGAGTGACCTGAGTATGTCACAAAGATTTAAGTATTAAACTACTCAATATATAAATGACTAATAGTAGGTGAAAGTACTAGCTTGCAGTGTGAGTAGCCTACGCTAGCTAAGGAGTAAGAACAAATGAAGAACATATCAAACTGGATAGTTCAACGACTATCAAAGCCAAAAGGTTATGTTAATCCATATGGTGCAGCCGATATTAAATCACAAGATGTCCTAAAAGATGTCATTGATGTCCAATATATGGGTGCAGCTGAGTATGAATGGGGAGCATTACCTGAATGTCTAAAGGTTATGTGGGATGAACCTCTTAGAATAACTGAAACAAGAATAAATAAACAATCTATATGGATTGTACATCCTGAAGCAATGAAAGTTCAGAAACACTATGATGAGAGTCCTGTTAGGAGCTTTCAAGAATATATCACAGCTGTTGTTAAAGTATATAAAGCTGCTCAACCATTAACTGATGACGAGTCTATGACAGTAGAACGTAAAGAGGTAAGTAAAGCAGACTTTGGTTCATTCTATAAAGCTATGGTAGGTGAGGATGATAGAACTACTGGATGGCTTAATATAAGACACTTCTTTGCTTGGTTTATAGATGAAGAGATGGCCACAGAGTTTTATAATCATTTAAATCAAGACAATTAATAATAGTGGGTGAACGTATTGTGGAGTGCTAGTAGCCCACTCAATTAGGAGAGCAGAACAATGAAACAAGGTTGGAGAGATAAAGTATTAA
>Ga0098033_1000936_pt1 | contig 12541 bp, 11 predicted proteins | sample 1_EtaG_FD_75049 | JGI IMG/M metagenome (GOLD analysis project Ga0098033, IMG submission 75049) | Marine viral communities from the Subarctic Pacific Ocean - 1_ETSP_OMZ_AT15124 metaG | ecosystem: Environmental > Aquatic > Marine > Oceanic | place: Pacific Ocean | collected 2015-01-07
ACTTGGAACGAGCTCGACAGCTCCGATCCCTCGGCGCCCTATGAACGGGTAACCCTCACCGATCCGCGCGGCGGCTCAGCCCTTGACCTGACGACCGACTATTTCGGCGAAGACCGGATCGGCGACGCTTACCCGTACCGCAACGCATCGGGCGATCCTGTTCTGCCGTTCGTGCTTTGGCACGCTGAGAATACCGCCTATATGTGGGATTCCTGGGCGAATTCGGAGGTCGTCTACGGCAGCCTGACATCAGCCTGTCTGTTTTCCATGTTCGTTCATGCTGTGCGAGACTGTTCGTGGCCGCAGCGGTGGGCGGTCGGCGCGGTGCCTATGGGTCTCGGCATTGACGGCGCGGGGACATCGGCCCGCCAGACCGTAGCAACCGATCCCGCATCGATCCTGTTGTTCCAAAACGAGGGCGAGACACAGCCCCAGCTGGGGCAGTTCAGCCCGGGCGCCGATGTTGAGAAGTTACTGGAGTCCATTACAAAATTCGAAAACCGGGTAGCTGAGTACGCCGGGATCAGTCCGTCGAACCTGACACGGAACCACGGTACGCCCCGCTCAGGCTATGCCGTGACTGTCACGCAGTCGGGCCGAAGAGAAGCCCAGCGCAAATTTGAGGGGACCACACGCGCGGCTATGCTCGAGACGCTTCGGATCTCCGCGATCTTACTCAACCGGGCGACAGGTTCAAGCCTACCCGAGGACGACTACACGATCCGATTTCAATCGATCCCGCTCAGCGAGCAGGAGCGAGAAAGCCTTCGTAAAGACGTACTCGAGAAGATCGGCGCCGGGCTCATGTCGAAGGTCGACGCTTACATGGAGCTTCACCCGGGGATATCCCGGGCTCGGGCGCTCGAAGAGTTGCAGCGGATCCAGCTCGAAGAGTCTGTCACTGTGCCGACGTCCTCTGTCCTGGGGGTCAATGGTGGCGACGGCGGCGCCGTTATCGGCGATGCCCCCGAGATTGACAACGAGGGCAACATCAAGCCAGGCACGGGCGCCCAGGTGGTGCTCAACGGCGCACAGGTCACAGCTGCACAGGGGATCGTTACCTCGGTCGCTTTGGGAGACCTGCCGAGAGACTCCGGGCTATCAATGTTGGTCGAGTTTTTTGGTATCCCATACGACGCCGCTAACCGTATCATGGGCACTGTTGGTCTTGGCTTTGTGTCCGCCACCGCCGCCGCCGCACAGCCGGCCGGTTCATCTGATCAACCATAGGGGAGAAAACATGGGTCTCGACTGTCCGCACTGTAGCAAAACGATCGACGGGTGGATACCCGAGGACCGCCTAAAAAAGGCGACGGCCGACAAACGAGAAGCGACCGCCCAGGCCGCCGAGCTCGCGTCGAAGCTCGAAGAGCTGACCGCATCGACCGGGGATGTCGACCAGCTCCGCGCGGACCTGGAGAAGACACGGGGCGATCTCGACATAGCTACCCGCGGGCATTCCCGACAGATCGATGTGATGCGCCACGGTATCACCGATCCGGACGAAGTCGCGGACCTGCTCGCCATCTATGAACGGCGGGCCCCCGAGGGGATCGCTGTGGGCGACTGGCTGACAGACCGCGATCAGCTGCCCCGATCCGTCTCGGCTCTCCTCGGAGGCACACCCACACCCACCACGCCACCGGCCCCGGCGGCGATCTCCCCCGAGGCGGTCCCAACGAACGGCGGATCCACATCGAACGGCTCGACCCCGGCCCCGATAGCATCGGGCAACAACGGGGCGATCCCGACGCCACCGGCCCGGGCGATGCCTACCCCGTCAGAGATCGGCGCAATGACGACAGAGCAATACAAACAGCATCGAGATTCAATCCTCGCTGGTTTGACAAACAAGGGCCGATCTGTATAGATTAGAAGCTGTATAAATAGCCGCGGGTCGCCCCCGTAATAGCGTTTGACGGCACCGAACCCACAACGTCAACGCTAGGGGCTATCATGGCCGTAATTACTCACGCTGCACTCGAGACCGATCTACGGCTCGCAACTGTTCTCTCTCAAGAGATCGCCCTCTTGCTCGCCGATCGAACGAGTATTCGCACAACTGGGGCTGTCACCTATTTCGGCTCGGTCAATTCGGCGGGGTCCGATACCCTCTCGGTCTCTCTTGCCGGGCTCGATGGCCATGATTCGATGGCATTTGTAGCGGACGGTGTCGATCTCACTGCGACCACCGATATAACGGACGCCAGCGCCGCGATCGCTGTGGCCCGCTACAGCATCCGCCGCGACTTGACCGATCTCGCCGAGCTCTCAGGTGGGCACCTCGCCGATATCTCCGTTGAGCGCTTGGCGGCTTCCGCAGTAGGCGAAGCGGAGAAGTGCTTCATGGGTCTCGTTGGTACGGCGATCGCTGGATTCGGTACCGATGTGGGCGCTACTGGCGTTGACATGAGCTGTGACGACTTCTTCGCGGCGACCGCACAACTTGAATTGTCGAGCAACACCGGGCCATTCTATTGCCTGCTGGCGCCTCGCCAATGGGCCGATCTCCAGAGCAGTGTACGGGCGGAAGCCGGGGCGCTCCAGATGACGACGAGCGCCCAGTCAGCGCTTGACGTTAAGCCGGCCGGCTGGGTTGGAGAATTCCTCGGGGTTTCCGTTTACACATCCTCCTCAGTCACTGCCCCGGGCGCCGACTGTAACGGCGGCATGTGGGCCCAGGGCTGTCTAGGCTATGCGGACGCTCAGCCCTTGATCTCGTTCGGCGATACCATTCGCCCATCAGGATCGCCCGTGGTTTGTGAGCTCCAGCGGGACGCAAGCGCCGCATTGACCGAGGTAATTTCCTCGGCCTTCTTCGGGGTCAGCATTATCCAGGACTCAATGGGCGTAGGCATTGTCACAGACGCACCATAGGTTGTGAGGTTTGACGCTTCGGGGCGGTGGCGTTGGCTCGCGCTTCCCCGGGGCATCGTCGGCGCCTCGGGGCGTCTTTACCAGGGAAGGAACAAAACATGGCGCATGATTTCAGCAGCGCGGGGACAGTCGTAACCGGGGCGGACGCATCGACGCGGCCGGGCGCCGGCCGGCTACCTGAGGGGCCCCGGGCTGATTTCTATTTGATACACAACCCAGAGAGCTGGGAAATTTACGAGCGCCCAGATGGGGAATACGAGTGGTTGCCAAAACTTAAGCCCCTATACCTGACCCCGGGCGTCAACGGCTTGCGACAGGTCAAGGGCGGTTTTGATGACGCCCCGGCCCGTCTGGCGGTCACTGATCGCGGGTGGACGGTCCTCGATCGGTCGTTGGGATACATCACAAAGTACCCATGTCGCCGAGGCCAGTCTGCGTTTCTGACGTGGAACACCCCAGTAGCCATGGGCCGCCGTGTAGTGGTTCGGCATGATGTCGAAGGGTACGCCGCATGGCGTCGCGAGCTCGTCGAGAACGGCACGATCGCAGCGCCCGAACCTGAGGCCCTTGACGCTGTGCTCCATCGACTGGAGCAAACGATCAACCGGGGACAGAAAGCTATCCATATCCCGGGCGTCAAGGCCCGCATTGATGCCAACGAGAAGAAGAAAACAGGAGCGAAGAAGGCCGCGAAGAGGGCCACGAGTCGCAAACGCGCGCCGCGCAAGAGGGCGGCCCCGAGTGCCTGAAGTAACCAAGCGCGACGCGATCGATCGGGTTGCTGTTCGGATCGTCCGCCAGGGCGAGAAGACAGGCCAGAAGATCTCACAAGCCCAGGCCCGCGAGCGGGTCCGCCGCGGAGTTGTACAGTCAGAACGAAAACAAGCCAGACGCGGTTAGCGTCTATTTCCGGAGGGACTCCAAATGGCTAGTAAATTCGCATTCAGATACCGTAAGCCTGTCGCAGCTGTGGGAGTGGGCGTTCGTTCCACGGCTACCCAATACGACGACGCGGTCCCAACCATTACAAGCTCGGCAGGCGTTCCTACCGCGGCGGAACCGAACGGATCGATCTTTCTTCGGACGAACGCGACAGGTGCTGATGCGGCTTTGTATATGCGGATCGCTGGGTCCTGGGTTGCGATCGACGGTAGCTAACGGGCGGTGAGCAGTGAGCGCATCCGATACATGGACTGAGCCATATTCAGCGGCTATCCACATCCCGCAATACCTAGAGCGCGGACGCGCCCAAACGGTAAAGCTCCGGGTGTATCGATCGGGTGCGCTCGCTGAGCCCTCCGCGGGCCAGTATTCTCTCTTCGACTCGTCAGGCGTCGCAGTGGTTGACGCCGCCGCGGTCACCGTCACCGGGTCGATCGCCGAGTATTCGATCGGCGCTGGTCTCTTGCCGGCGACGCTATCAGTCGGTGAGGGCTGGTGGGAAGAGTGGGCGTTGACAATGCCTGACACAAATTGTCACACATTCAGACGCCCGGCCGCGCTGACATTACACTCGCTCTATCCGTGCATATCCGACAGCGATCTCGAGGCCCTATACAGTGACCTGGACGATCTCCGCCCGGCGGGGATGGCGTCATATCAGAGCTATATCGATGAGGCATGGACCCAGATCCTGGGCCGTCTCGTGGCGATGGGCGAAGGCCGCTTCCCGTACCTAATCTTGGAAAGCTTCGCCCTTCGCGAGCTCCACCTGGAATTGACGCTTGCGATCATCTTTCGGGACTTCGCGAGCAGTATCGGCGAGGGTAGGTATCTCGCTCTATCTGAGAACCACAAACGAGAGGCCGCGTTCGTCTGGCGGTCGCTATCGTTGCGCTACGACGAGGACCACGACGGCCAACCAGATAGCACTGAGCGCAAGTCGGTACAGCCTGTTGTATACCTGAACCGCGCGCCGACTACCCGCTGGTCGTTCTGATGTCGTTGGACGTTAAAACGATACGGCAACGGGTGGCGACAGCGATCGACGCTGTGACGGGCTACTCGGAAGCGAAGCAGCCCCACGGGCTATTCGGGCGCGATCCTACCTCGGTGCTACATCAACGGTTCAGTGTAGGCACGCCCCGAACCACCACCGTTAGCAGTCGGCAACGGCTCAGCGATGGCGCCCTAGTTCGGACTGAGGTGGTCGTTACATTCTCGCATCGGGTCAAACCGAAAGATCAGATCACCAGTTATGACGCCATCCTCGACGCTGAGGCCGACGTTGTGCACGCTGTGATGGCTGACACATCGGGCACGCTTGACGAGCTGCAATTGTCCTATGAGGGCACGCCGTCACGCGCCGTCGATCCCGCGGGCGAATGGGCGCTTGTTGAACTGCTGTTCTCCTCACTCCACACCCTGGCGATGTCGTAATGGATCGGAAGACCTGCATAGCGTATCTAGACGGCATTGCCCCCGGGTGGAGCGATTCGGACGACCCCCGGCAATTCGTAAAACGGATCGATCCGAAGCATCGCCAGGCCGCCGCGCGGGCGGTGTTCTGGCTGTCTCAAAACCCACCCAAGAAACACACCCCCAAGAAAACCAAAACGGCGAAAAAGGCAGGTTAGACCATGGCTCCCATTAGTACATTCGTAAAGAATTTCCGCGACGGTGATATATTACTGGAAGATGGCACCACGCCCACGGCTCTTGACTTGACCGTCCAATATGAGGGCGGGGATTTCTCCATCTCCGGGCTCGGTGACGGCCAGAAAGAGGTGGCGACTTATCTAGACCGCGGATCGCTTTGTTCCATACGGCACACTAACCAGACATTTCCAACGATCTCGTTTTCGGCACATCTGACAGATCTCAGTGATGGTACCAGTGAAACGCTGCCCGATATCATCCGGCGGACCACGGGATCACCATTCGCCGCCGCGGTGTCGACATACCACGCGGATGCCGACGTCTACACACTCAAGGTAACCTGGACGATCACCGAGCCCGGCGGTGGTACTCACAAGGTCATTGCCGACGATGTCCACCTCACGATAGACATGAGCGAGGGCGATCCGTCGTCATTTAGTTTGAGCGGGACTTGTTTCGGCTCGGTGGCGCTCACATGACAAACGGGTCACAAACAGTCACGTTACAGGGCAGGACATATAAAATCGCCCTGCCCGGGTACGCAGAACGCGAGGATATCGCGGTCGGATTCACCGCCGAAGAGAACCGCCCACGACGGCGCCAGCGGGCCCTTCTGGGCGCGTTGGGGCTGTGTATTCCTGAGCTCGGCGGTGGGCTGGCGGCATATGAGGCGGCCGATCTTGATCTGGTCAAATTCGGCGGCCGCGTCTATTCGGCGCTCATGGCCACCGGACACGATCGCGACGAGTTGGCAACGGCCGCCGTTGAATGCTTCCAGGTTGCGTGCCAGTCGCTATTCCCTCGAGAGAAGGAGGTCGCAACGGTCGAGGATTTTATCGATCCCGCCGCGGTGGTTGCGACCTAGTTGCGCTCCATCTCGGTCTGAAATTCGCCGGGGATCCTCAGTGGTTCTACGGCTTGACGAAGAGAGAACAGATCGCCGTGTTGGCATACAACCGAATCGAGAATAAGCCGAAGAAGTCGAACCGCGGCCAGCTGCCCCCCGGGCTCAAGGTTGAGAGCGAAGAGGCCCGCCGTTTCTGGATGAGCGAGTAGCTATGTCGACTGTTGTACGCTCCGGCGATGTGAGCATACAGATCTCCGATGGGCTCCAACGGATGTTGGATAGTGTCCTGGAGCGGGCGGTGCCAAGCCTTCGGCCGGCGATGGAGCGGCTGATAACCGAGGCCGTCGAAGAGGTCCGCGCGAGCTGGCCGGACCCACGAGCCCGGGAGAAATTCGACCGGCGCCGCGAAGTCGCGATCGGCAAGGCAAACGCGGAGCGCCGATCCCGCCGATCTCAGGGCCAAACCCCGATCGGGGTTACCTATTGGGATTACATGGATCCGCCGTATCGCCCTGAGGGCTGGCGGGCGACTGGCAAGTCTGGCAAGGCCTGGCGTGCAGTCTTCTCGGTCGAGCCCGGGCCCGTGCTTGTGGCGTCACTTCATAACGACGCGCGGCGTGGTGGCGCAAAATACGCTTACATGGCGAAGGCCCCGATCAGCGCGCCGAGCTCGGGCAAACCGTACTGGCGCTTATACGCGCTCAAGGCGATCAAGAGCCGCGAGAAGCGCGCGGTCGATGCCATGATAAAGGCGTCTCGTGACATGATGGAGCCGAAGTAATGGCCCGCGGTCACACAGTAGATCTTGAATTCAGGGCGAACCTGGATCAAATGATCGCCCAACTCCGGACACTTCCGGACGCCACCGGTAAAGAAGCAAAAGCGATGGCGAAGGCCATCGAGAGGCAACTAAAGAAAACAGTCAAGGAGGCAGAGAAAGCCGGGAAGAAGATGGGATCCGGTTTCAAGAAAGGCGGAAAGAACGTCAAGTCCATGTCGGATCAAGTCGAGCGGGCCGACAGCGCTCTCAAGCAATTAGCGGGCGGTATCGGGCGCATCAGCCCGGCGACAGAGACAGCGCTCTCAGGTCTCGGCGACATGGCCGGATCGCTCGCGATCATGATGAGCCCGATCGGCGCGGCGGTCGGCGCGCTCGCTCTGCTATCGGCCGGTGTGCTCGCAGTCTCGGCCGGACTAATCGCGGCGACGCTTAAAGCTGACGACTTTATAGAAGAGCTGGACGAGCTCCGAACGATCCCCGGGTTTCTACCTGAGATCGACCAGTCGAAGATCGACGCAATGGAGCGGGCGAACGCGGCGATAACGGGCATTAAGAAGGCCGCTATGGCCGCCGCGGTCATCATAGGGATCGAGTTTGCCCCAGTGGTTGAAACGCTGGCCACGGGTCTCCTGAGGGGCGCCATCGTAGCCAAACGGCTCGCCGATCGGGTGTCAGAGATCGGCGGGACACTGTTGGCCGTCACCCCACACATCGAAGGCGCCGCCGTAGCCCTCGGGGTGCTCGCCGGGCATCCGCTCGCCATAGCCCACGGTCTCGGCCGTCTGGGCGGGAAAGCCCTCGGCACGGCGGACGCTTTCCAGGGCGTCGACGCCGAGGCCGCCGCGCTCATCGCCCGGATCCGGGAACTCACAGACGAGACCGAAGAAAGCGAGCAAGCGTTCGGAAGTGCCACGGACGCGATCGACGAGCTCATCACATCGACCGCGCGGATGATCCCACGCCAGGCCATTGATAAGGTCTCGCAACTGAAAGCCCAATTGGACCTGCTCGGTCAGGCCGCGTTCGACAGCGCGGAGAACGCGGAACGGCTCGCCCCGTCGATCGTTCAAGTGGCTGAGGCGATCAATACGATCCAGGCCGCCGAGGCTGCCGCGGAGATGTCCGCGCTGATCGAGCAAACGAACAAGCTAGCGCCGCCAGACGCGATCGACCGGCTCGCCCAGCTGCGAGACCAACTCGACAAGATCCACGCCGCCATGCGCGAAGGTAAAGGCGACGCCGACCAGCTCGCGGCGGCGGCTCATCGGGTCGGCGATGCGATGGCGGCAGAGTGGGATGAGGTGGAGGCCAAAACCAAGGACATGGCCGACAGCGCCGATCGGGAGGGCAAGCGCTGGGCGGATGCCTGGCGGCGCCACATCCAGTCGGTAGCGTCTCAGATGCACCAGGGCCTAACCAATATGACATCGGCGATCTCGAATTTCGCCTCTCTCGCGGTTCAGAACGCATACGAATCTGGATCCGAAGAGCTCGAAGCGCGGGCCGAGACTATCGCCGGGCTTGAAGCTCAACTCGAAGAGGCCCAGGCCGCCCGAGACGAGATGTACGCAGACGAAGCCGAGGGCGTGACCGACCGCGACAAACAGGTCATTGACGACCAGATCGCCGGAATACAGGAACGGCTCGGGGCTGAGAAGGCGGCATCGAAGACGATCGAGAAAGAGAAAGAACGGGCGATCTTGAAGGCTTGGAATGTCCAACAGGCCGCCAACATAAGCGAAGCGATCATGAATACGGCGCTTGCCATCACGCAAGTAATGGGCATTCCTCCACCAGTCGGCCCGATTTTAGCCGCAACAGTGGCGGCGCTCGGGGCGTCCCAGGTGGCATTAATCTCGGCCGCGGAGCCGCCTAGCTTCCACAGTGGCGGAATGATCGGCGACCAGATGATCCGGGCCCGAGTCGGTGAGGGCGTGCTAACCCCCCAGGGCGTCAACGCTATCGGCGGGCCCGCGGGGCTGGACGCCGCGAATCGCGGCGGCGGAGCTCAGCCCTTGATCGTACAGCAGGTTTACAAACACCGGGTACTCGACTCTGTGCTATCTGATAGCATTACCCGCGGCGGGCCGATCTCCCGGGCCATCAATAGCCGCACGGCTCGAGACCGCGGACGCCGCAATCCATACCGGCGGGCAGGGTAGATCATGGCCTACACTCAACCATACTATCGCGGGCTATTGCTTCGCGATCCGCGGTTCTCAGCAGAGAACGCGACGATCACACCGGCGACCCAACAGGGCGGGCCCGGGGTTGACACATTCGCCGATGGCGCGGGCTCCGAGGGCTATATGTCCTTGGAAGCCACCGGCACGAGCACGGCCGGTCAAGGTTACGATATCGAATGTGTCAAGCCCGGCGCCGGGTGGTCTGAGGATACGGCCGGGCGATACGCTTGGCGCAAGACCGCCGACTCAGCCGATCCGACGAAATATCACGGACACTGGCCGCAGAGTTTCATCTCGGGCGCGTATCTCTTTAAGGAGAAGACCGCGGGACAGCTGACCTTCGCATGGCCGAGTGCGATCTCGACCTCTGATAACTACGTGCATGTATCCTATAGCTGGGTCGAGGAGTCCAGCCTGGGCGTCGCGAATGCGGGTCACATCTATGTTGCAACGCTCGACCCTTCGACAGAGACCTGGACACATCAACCGGTAGACAGTCAAGCGCTCGGCGATCCTACGCTCAGCGAAGGCGGCGTAAATCAGGTAGGCCCGACTGCGCTCGTCGAGCTCCCGTCAGGTCGTTTGCTGCTATTTACATCGAAGACGGGCGGGACTGGAAATACCAGCTTCCGCGTCGAACGGTTTATCTCAGACGACCGCGGTGCGACCTGGAGCTATGGATCCGCCGCCCAGGATACCGGGGCGTCCAGCGGGATCCAGGACACCGACTTCGGCTGGGGCGCGACTGAGTCAATTATCAATTTCCAGGTGGTCCTCCACAACGGATATCTGACGATGATCCGGGAGTGCCGGAAAGACAACGCGCCATCTGCGGATAATTATGAGCTCGACCATTACGTATCTAAGGACTGGGGGGTCAATTGGACGCTCGTTGAGCGCTTCCAGATGAGTTTGTCAGGTGGCCTAACCGGGCTGGGGACAACGCTACTTGACGCCCACGATGCCAAGCTCATCGCCGACGACAACGGGACAGTGTTCCTCATCCATCGAGACGTCGGATCGTATCCAACGAGTGGCGCCGATCACCAGAACGGCCGGGGCCGGTACTACCGCAAATTCGCGCCATACGGTAAATTCGCGGACGACCCATATGCCGACACAGATAATAACTACCTGGGAATCCCCGGCGGTACTGCTGGCACCGGGACACACCCAGAGCCCCAGGTAGGCTCAACGTCGAACGCGGCCTGGGGCAACCACGTTGTCTGTCGTGACAACGACGGGCGCATGGCTATCGCCGTCACCGATGGCTACCATTCTACCGGCGGATCCGAACGCAACAGGCTTGGCCAGGGCGTGCTTTTTCGGTATAACTTCGCCGATGTGCGCTATCTGGCCGACGACTATCGAACCCACCTAAAGGGCTGGTTCGACTGTTCAGACAATGGGGACGCGGATACCCAGTGGAGACCCTTCGATCAAACGGGCGCGCCATCGGCCGGGACCGGGCGGATCGATGACTACACAACTGTCCTGAATCAGTCGTGCATGGTCGCATACAAAGATCGGCTATTGATCTTCTGTGCGTTCAGTACAACGGGCGGATCGGCCGCATTGCAGAGCGCCGCCGATGGCGCGGTTATCTGCGTGGAGCTCGGCGGCAGCTCAAATTACGACTTTGAGCACGGGAAGAGCACATCGGCGAGCAGTGGCGACTCGACCGCGCGCGCGGGATTCACCTATCTTCCGATCGATGATCCACTTCAAATGGTAGCGGACGTCGCCGGCTTCACCGAGGTCTTTCTGGGCGGTGGGCCCGCGGCCGGGGAGATCCGACTGGGTGCCGATGGTCTCGAGATAAACGACGCGGGCGTCACAAATCAGCGCGCCTTTCAACACGCAGGCAATTGGATACACGCCCGGGTTAGAAGCGCCACCGTAGCGGGCACAGGTGGCGGCGATATAAACAGCGATTACATCATAATCAACGGGGGCGGGGTACAGGTTCGGCTCGGGTCCTTGAACGCTCAGGTATTCGATTACACGTCGGGAACTACCCCCCCGTCGATCTCTGACATTGTCGTATTCAACGATGCGCTGGCGCGTGACTGGATAGTCGGTATCGAAGCTATAACCGTGACAACCTCTCGGGCGTTCGTCGCATATAAAGGCATCAACGATCGACTGTGGACGCGGGTTGCTACAGTCGGGGATGGCTATTCGGGGACATCGCTTACCACGCCCGCGGGCACTGGTACGTGCAGGTGGGGCCATTATCACGACTTTAACCGGGTGAGCTACTGGCAATTCGCCAACATATATACGGGCGATCTGGGTTACACCGGCGAGAATTGGGGCGCCACAAAAGTGTCAGCCGCCGCGCCCTACTGGGTGGACGACTACCACCCCCGGCGGCTCATCGGCCGGCCGTTTTCTGTCCATCCGCTATACGTCGATGACGGGTGGAAGATAGCAGCGAAGGGCTCAACCGCGTTTGTTGGCGATACATGGACCGCGTCAACGCGGTACGAATACCCGATCGAAGCGATACACCCCGAGGTCGCACCGACCCCCCGGGTGATGTGGCAGTCGGCAGACGATAATGCCGAGGTCTCGATCGAATGGACGCCGAACAGCCTAGCCGACACGCGCCCGCTTGCGCCCACATTCGGGATCCATCTATCAAATATCAATTTCGGGACCGCCTACTTCGAGGGATGGAACGGGGCCAGCTGGGCTGCGCTCGCCAACATCGTCACCGATCAAGACTTCGATGGGCTACAATACGCGCTCACCGGCGACATCATCAAGCGAAACACCGCGGCGGCGGCGAGCTGGGGCGCTGACCGATACATCAAGCTCGACGAGCTCAAGGGGAGTTATTGCTTCTTCGCTGGTCTGGTCGACCGGGTGCACAAGATCGCGGCAAACAGCGAAGGCGGGTTCTTCCGCACGGCTACCAAAACGCCAGAGAAAGACGCCGAGATCAGGATCGAAGGCGACCCCACCGGGCTGGCTGCAACTGGGACAATGACGATCCGACAGTCGGCCGTGACTGTTTTGGCCGAAGCGAGTACAACTGTCTACGAAAAGTATCGGCTGAGGATACCCGCTCAGGCGACCGCCCAGGGGTATTTCCAAATTGGCGTTATCGTGATCGGGCCCGTGGCACACTTCGGGCAGGATTACAGCTGGGGCCGGGTGATGACGATCGAACCGAACCAGGAAATTAATCAGGGCCGAAGCGGCGATCGGATTGTCGAAGAGTTGGGCCCACCGCGCCGCCGAGTG
>Ga0098033_1000937_pt1 | contig 12537 bp, 14 predicted proteins | sample 1_EtaG_FD_75049 | JGI IMG/M metagenome (GOLD analysis project Ga0098033, IMG submission 75049) | Marine viral communities from the Subarctic Pacific Ocean - 1_ETSP_OMZ_AT15124 metaG | ecosystem: Environmental > Aquatic > Marine > Oceanic | place: Pacific Ocean | collected 2015-01-07
ATACTAGACATTTTTTAATACCTCCTATAATGTATTTATTTTATTCCTGCTAGTTTTTTCATCCGATCTGTAAACGGATCAGATGGTTGTGCTGTCTCTTTACGAGTTGCACGAATAACAGAGGATGGACGATTAATTGCTTCGCTCAGCGATTGGGGCCCCCGTTTAACGTGAGTTGGCGCTGCGCTTTCAAGCGTCTTATATATTGTCTTTGCCTCTGTTACTGAACCAGCCCTTGAAATAGCTTCGGCAATTTTATTCTTTTGCCGCTCATTTAAGGAGGTATTTCTCAAAACACGGTTCGTGTAAAGTAAGCGAGCATTGGAAATATTTACTTCTTGTAAATTCTCCCTCAACTCTTCAACTGCTTGCTCATATTGTTTGTTGCGCTCACTGAGTTGGTTATTTTCAAAAACCAATTCTTCTTGAGCTTTCTTCAAAATCTCTAATTCTTCATAGGCTTCGGTGCCGCGGCGATGGGCCATTTCCTTTTCCATCTCCCACACGACATCATAAGCTGGGCGGCCGGCCCAACCGGACAATTCAGCACCCATATCAACTGTAAGTTTTTCCATAATAGCGTCCACGAGGCCATCGGGAATATCAATTCCCTCGTTTGTTTTTACCCCTTCTTCGCTCTGTAAAGCGTTGGAGTCGGCCTCTTCGGCTGCTGCAGAGCCAGCGAGTGCACCGCCTCCACTAGTTTGAGGAGCATCTTCTTGCGTTCCAAAAATCTCATCCGATCCTGTAGTGATGTTTTCTTCGATGTCGTCGTCGTCCTCGTCATCGTCTTCGGAAAGAAGATCTTCTAAATTTAAACTGCTCAAATCGATTTCTTCGTCTAAATCTTCCTCGAGATCGCGATGAAGCGCTTCCACGGCTTCCTGAAGCTCATCTAAATCAACCGTTACTTTGGACTCTTCTCCGTCGTCGGGGCAGCCACAAAGTTTCTCGCCTTCTGCGGCGCCGAGGGGCACATCTTGTGCAACATCCTCTGCGGGTGCACCCTCTGGGGTGTCACCTAACGGGTCGGCTGCAGCCATGGGATCTGCGGCCATGGGATCTGCGGCCATATCAGCGCCCAAACCTAGATCTTCTTCCTGCTCTAAAAGGCTATCGAGGGCGGCGCGCACCTCATCAGAGTACTTTTCAATAATGGTAGATTCCGCATTTTTGAGGGCTGCTTCTCTTAACGCTTGAGCATCAACAATCGCTTCTTTAAGCAAAGTGGACATAAATTAGCTCCTAATAATATAGTAATTCACAATAAATAGTGATATCAAATTCTAAAAGACCTAATTTATGAACCAGTTTTTCCAATAATCCACCATTTTTTACCATCTGATTGCAACGTAAGCGTAGAGTACGTGGTTTTCATCTCCACACTCTTCCTAAAATCTATTTCCCCTTCTTCAACTGTGACTGTAAGTACGTGAGAGTGCAACTTAAATTTATCTTTGTTTATCTTTTTAATAATCACAATACGTCCTTTGTGATTACAAGCCGGGGGCAATGATACGTTCATGGGGCTCTGAGAAGTATCACCTAGTAGAGTGTAATCGTTGTCAGCCACTTCATAAGGCGAAGATGCAACAGTTTTAATATTCTGTGTAACATGACTTTCAAACTTTGTGTTGCCTGTGACAATTAGAGCGTCAGCTACCACTGTTCCATCTACATTTAAAACTTGCACTTCGGGGTCATACGTTAAATCCCCGCAGCCCTTAAATCCCCGGGAGCCCTTTACTTGAATACTATTAGGGGGCCCCGTCGGGTGGGGAATTTTAGAATTAATATAGGAAGCATATAAGTTACTCAAACTGGTGTTACGAACCTCACCCCTAGAAGCATCATGAATCACCACCATGTCATCATCACTTAAATTTTGCCCTTCTGTCGCCACATTTAAGCAATTTTTAAGATCGATACTTACTCGCTTGCTCTTAATACTCAGCCCGCTTTTGGGAAGGAGAGAAACTTTAAGTTGTTTGTCTTGGGTGGTCAGACCGTCGCCGGCGTCTACTTGTAATGTGTTTCTTACGTCCTTGAGGCCATGGCCCAAGTTTAAAAAACGAGCATGAATGGTTCCGTTAAACTGATTGGGGGGCAGGTTGATAAGCTTTGCGCCGTCTCCTTGAAAACTTTCTGCTTTAATGTGTTTGGTTATAAGGTTTTGTCCATCAAATGTCAAATTAATGTTTGCTTTAGCCGTGGTGCCCTGTTGATAAGTTACAACAGCGTTCTTAACACTTCCCTCAATTTCCGTAATCGCGGTGGGTACAATGGGGCGCCCATCTTTAGCGAGGAGATCTCCGACAATTATTTTCGTCCCCCTTATTTCTTGGTTGGCATGTGCATCTACCAATTCGGGGTGTTGTGTGGTGCTATAATCCACCACTCCATCTAAGACATTGTAAGCCATATTTTGCCTCTCGCTTATAATTAGCCTCGTTGTTGTATTTAAGGCAAAAAAAGAGGATGCCCCCCGTAAGGGAGGCACCCAATAGAACCAAAGATAATAATCTCTAGAGAACGAACCAGCTTTGAGAATCGTATGCAATAAGCATAACAGCGGAACCAGTCGATTCTAAACGAATAGAAGCAGAGTTCTCCACCAAGGTGTTAGCGGAGGCTGAAAGAAGCGCATCGCCAACACTTGAAGACAACTTAACATAAAGCGACTTGCCAGCAGTAGGCGACGGCAACGTTATAACTCCACCATTAGCAGATGTAATCAACGCGAAGTCTGTAGCGGCAGAAATAGTTGTGCCTGCGGCTCGACTTTCAACATCAAAAGCCACGTTAGCGCCAACAATACTATCCACATAGATAGTCTGGAACTTCTTCGCGGAGGTACCCAAATCATAAGTGCTATCAGTCTTAGGAACCAAGTTAGATGCAGCATAACCATTAAAAGTAAGATCATCAGCAGTTGCATCGCCAAGAGTAACTGCGCCATTTAGCGTAGTTGCTCCAGTTGCATCCAAAGCAGCGAAGTTACCAGCACGAGCGGTACCAGCACCAATGATACCATCAATATTAGTACCAACTAAATCGGTAGCAGTGATCGATGTAGCAGCCGAAACTGTACCAAGATTGTTAATTGTTTGTCCAACAAAAGTACAAGATTGACCAAAAGTAATTAACTCACTAGCATCAGTCGTGGCGAACTTTATATAAGAGTTGCCAGCTTCCTTAATATTAAGAGCATCAGCTAGGTTATCAGTAAGACTGATTAAGTTGTTACCTGTAGATGAAGCAGCAAAGCTAATGTTAAGCCCTGCGGCGGAATCATCCACACTAACGCTATCGCAGTTAATATCTCCAACGTTAGTAATGTTGCCATCGCCTACGCTAAGACTTGTACCAGCAAGAGCAGCAAAAGTACCAGCACGAGCGGTACCAGCACCAATGATGCCATCAATATTAGTACCAATTAGATCGGTAGCCGTAATTGACGTAGCAGTTGTGACTGTACCTAAGTCAGCAATGGTACGACTAGCGTTTGTCCAGTTGCCACCCATAGAAGCGATAGTAGCAACGCCAGCAGTAGCTATACCATAAGAACCCAGAGTCAACGAATCACCAGAAAGACTGGTAGACGCAGACACGGTTGTTGCGGTAGTAGCCTGCAATGCAGACGTGCCTGCAGAAACAGTAAGACCACCGGCTTCAACGGTAATCCCATGTTCTTGTTCGAGTGCGCCGCTCATCACAGCGTTCCCGAATTGAAATTTATAAGCCATTTATTAAACCCTCCATAAAATAGTTTTTTTAGGCGAGATAGGAAATCCCCATCTCAAGCGAACAAGATAAACCTGCGCGCTCAATTATAAGTAGTTTACTCGAGAGGAATGCTTTTTAGCATACGAAGAATTTAGTGACCCCATTACAATAAACCTGCACAGATGCATAAGGTGATTCTAAAACTATTTGATTTGCACCCTCGATTGTTTCCGCATCTACACCAGAACCAGTTATAATAATGTTGTTGGAGTTGGCGGCGCCGCCCTCGTCCTTGACCATCCACGTTTGCCCATCCAGGGCTGCAGCGGCCGCTGGCAACGTTAGAGTGACGGCGCCCCCTGCGCTATCAACTCCAATATAATAATCCGAAGTGGTGATACTATAGTTCGTTGTTTTGTGAACTCTCTGGTGTACTATTCCTCCGCTTAGCTGTGAAATACCCACCACTGACAAGGTATGTGAAGGTGTAGCGGATGACCCTATATTAATACTGCTTGTAGTGTATGCTGCGACGGCACTGGGTGTCGTAAAAATACCACCACTTCCCCCACCACCAGTCGCTATGCCAGTGAGTCGACTACCATCGCCCATTAAATATGATGCAGAAAGACCCGTGCTCGCGGTCAGTTCCCCTGTAATCGAGAGGGCCGAACCATCAAATGTTAAATTGGATTCACACGTTAGATCATTTGCATCTCCACCAACATTAGTTATGAGAGCATTATTGGTGGCATTGCCAACACGAGGAACATAGGTGATAGAAGAACCATCAGAAGTACTCAAATTACCAGAAACAATGTTTCCAATTATGAGGTCTCCAGGGGTATAATCGTTGGCGGCTAATATTGTGCCCGATATCGCATTGTATGCCATATGGTATCAACCCTCCATTAGAAAATCCACCAATTGTCACCATCGGAATATAAGTTGATGGCTGGGAATGTGCCCGATAGGACATAATAACTAGCGCTATCAATTAGTTCCTGCGATGTTCCTGTCGACCCAGAGACATAAATTTTAGATGAGGTGCGCGTAGTCTGATCTTTGATTACCATTATGGCGCCGGCGCCGGCTGACGAAGCGCTAGGAACACAAATGGTCACATCACTATCGGCCGTATCAACGCCCAGCACCATACTGCTCACCGCACCGGTGTAAGGGGTGCTAGTGACTCGTGCATAGCCGCCGCGAAAACCCTGCAATCGTGTTTGGCTTGTAAGAACATTAGCCTTCAAAACTAACGCACTATCGGAATAGATCTCCAGACTTCCCGTTCTAGCGTGAATATCTGTCTGGTCGTCTCCAAAATAAGTTGAACCCGTCGCATCAATGATTGCGATGTCTTCAATGTGATAATAGCTAGCGCTAATACCGCCAGTTATTATAAGGTTACCGGATAATACTATCGTACTGGGGTCATAATTATACGTCGAAGCAGTATAATATGTCAAGTAAGCCGAACCGGTAGTACCACCCCCGGATTCACTAACGAATTGTAATGAATACGCCGGACCAGCAGAACCCGATCCGGCGCCTGTATCGGAGCAGTTAATATATGCCCAACCAAACTGAGCCATTTTAACCTACTCCTATAGAACCCGACCAGTTAGGACCACCGGCTTCGTATGTCCCCTGAACACTCCTTCCTGTGGTTTCGAGGCGCCCCGCCGGAATGTTAGTGAGGCCGGCCACGATGTCGAAGGTGAATGTCCCTTCGGTGTTCACGTCTCCCATAAACCACAGTTCACCGACTTTAAGGTCTAAAGGACGACACAAGCTCGAACTCGGATGGAGCCTGAAGTTTGAACCACCCTTGCCGTGGAGGCCGTTCTCGCTAAAAGCAACACGCAATTGGCTATTCACTTCGCTTTGGTGGGGTTCGATTTGAACCCACTTGGTTGTAGAGGGAAACCTCACCACAAGCGACGTGCTTCCACTAGCGGGCGCCAAACAAGAACCCGATGCAAAGGGGCGGCCACTAACTTGAAACGAGCCGACATTGTTTAAACCGGGTGCTAAATTCCATGAATCTCCTGGCATAAGAAATCTCCTAAATTATATACTTTCACAATAAATAGTCAATACTTTTTTCTATCGCGATTTTCTTGTCCTCTTGAACGCTTTCGTTCTTCTTTTCTGCGTCGGCGCTCAGCACGAATGCGCTTTTCTTTCTTGGCAACAGAAGGCTTTTTATAATAACGCTTTTCTTTAAAGTCTTCAATGATTCTCTCTTTCTTTACTTTTTTACTAAATCGCCGAATCATTCGCTCAACATTACCACGACATTGTTTTAAACTAACCGATGCGTTCACACCTTTCTTCATTTTACACCTACTTCATTGACTGCCAAATTTCAGCAGAATTACCGAGAATAGAACTTAAATCTACACCCGCATCACTGGGGTCTCCCAAGTCGGGGGCCCCCGGTTGAGGTTCAACTTGTTGCATGGGCTGTGTGTCTTCGAATAAATCGATGCCGCCATAAGCGTCTTTTCCCACAGCCTCCATTAACTTCTGCCGATGCTGCTGCATTTGGGCTCTTGAATCATTATTTTTACGCTTCATTTGCAAATTTTCATTAAGTGGTGCGCCTCTTGGTTTTGGTTGTGTTTCTACCATGAGATTTCCTTGTAAACCTTGGGCCACCTCCGCCACCACATTAGAAAGAAGCCCTTCTTCTAAAAGGACTTCGTGAATACATTCTTTAACTAATGGCTTAATTAGTTGCTTAAGATCTGACTTCTTCATTTTATCCTCGCACCAATTGTTTCCAACGTGCAATTCTTGCTTCCGCGAGAACATCTTCTACAGTACCAGTGAGGGCCATTTCGTTAATCTTGAGCCCTTGTGCTTTACCCCAGGCGGCCACCATATCCATTAGTTTTCCTAAATCTTCTCCCGTATAGCCGGCATCTTGAAGTGTTTGATTGAGACTGTGCTGCTTTCCTGCGGGGTGATTATAAACCCCCACCTGAGGGGCACCAGAAGTTCCGGCCCGTTTTTGTTGGAGTGCCGCCTGAGTGCCTTCGGGGGCGCTTCTCCGGCGATCAGACGGCTCAGCAGTGGCCTCCGGTGCGGTCTCGGGGGGAGCTTCTTCTTCGGGAGGAGTCTCTGGAGGAGTCTCTGGAGGAGCTTCTGGTTCCGGTGTAACTTCCGGCTCGGGACTGGGAACTGTGGCTGCTGCAGCTTGTCTGGCGGCGCGACGGCGCTGGGCGCGTGCAGAAGTTCCGGAACCTTCGCCGCGGGCCGCGCCTTTCTTTTGGCGCGCCTTTCTTTTCTTACTCCTTTGTTGTTCTTCAAGCATTTCATTCAAAAGATCGGCCGGAAAACCATATCTCTTTATCTCTTGAACAGTAAGGCCTTGCTTCTGAAGCTGTTTTGCAATATGCTTCAGGACAATCGATTTAATATTTCCAGGAATTCCACCTTTATCTAAAGTGCTTTGAAGGCCCTTTCCTGCTTTTCCTTTATAGATAAAGATACCTTCGCCCGCGGGATCCTCCGGTTCTGGTTCGGGCTCTGGCTCAGGCCCTGGTTGTGGTTCTGGTTCTGTCTGTGGCGCCACGGCACTAGGGGCCGGGCTACTGATGGTAACAGAATTCATTTTCCCCCAAGTCATCAACGCGTCGATCAACTGGTCTTGCTGTGCTTGTTCTAAATTTAAATCTTTTATAACACCTAATAACTCTTGGGTATCTTCCGGTGTAAAAGTACGATGGGGCTGACCTAGGTCAGCTTCTTCTAATGTAATGTTTCTTCTCTTTACTAACTCTCCTACTTTCTGAAGTACGGCTGCGCGAGCAGTAGGTGGTATATTAATACCTTTAAGAATATTTTCGAGTTTTCCGCGAGAATATTCATTCGATGGCGACGAGGCCTGACGTGGAGGTTGTCCCGCTTGGCGCCGCTGTCGTTGACTCTGGGCGGTAGGTGGGCCCGGTTCATCAGCGCCCGACGCTATGTCGGCCCATTTCTTCTCTCTTTCTTTCCCAAAACCGAAAAGTTCCTCCATTTTTTCAGTTTCTTCGTTCAAGTGGCGGCGCCATGCCTCCATCAACAATTTATCTTTTTGAAAACTGGACCATTCATTACTCATTATCTAATACCTCATTTAATAATCGATTAATTCTATCTGCTTTAGTAAATACTTTGTTTTGAAACTCTTGCGCTTCTTTCATCATATAAGCACCAGGAGTTGAAGGTTCGGAAACAAAATCAAAACAAATCAATTGGAAGTCTTCTTCAACAATCGTGCCGCCTTGATCTTCGCGTACGGAACCCATGCCACGAGAAGAAATACCGAGGCTCACGCCCGACTTCACTAGCTCCTGAAGAACTTTACCCGAGGGCGTATCCAATACTTTAACCTTTCCCATCACATCCTTATCTTTCCACCAAATATCTGTCACCAGGTGGGAGGCATTCCTAAGATTAATGACAGAGTCTTCAGGGTGATCAAGCTCACCTAAAGCTCGACGTTCTTTTACGAGCTTCCCATAGTTCTCGACTTCCTTCATCAGAACCTTATGGGGATATACACGGCCGTTACCATTAATAGCATCAGCCTTCTGCATAATGCCAGACAAGATCATGCCGCCGTTAGCAACATATTGCTTTTCTTGTTCGGTTAGAAGGTCTTGACAGACGCCGCCTTCGCATAGTTCGTAATATTCTCGTAAAAGTTTCTTTGTCATTGTTTATTCCTTTAATAGTGCGGGCATTACCCGCGCGCCTATGCAGCCTTTTTTGCACATTCTAACTGGCTGAAGCATCCACTTAAGTATCCAAGTGTTTCGTTCCATCGTTCTCTCCTATTCCTAATTGTATGCCGTCGTCTCCGAACACCATGTTTAATAAATATGACGTTCCCGAGGATAACCATCCTAAAAGAAAGAAATTAACCACAGTCACATCAAAATTAAATAGTTCTGTGAAAGGCGACAGTAACATTAACAACCATCCCACATGAAAACCCATACACATGGAACACCCGGTGAAATCTTTTAATTTTCCTTTCACAGGCCTGAGTTTATTAAAAATACTACCGTACACCAGAATTTGCGTAAGGCCGTATGCTATCAATATAAAAGTTAATAATTCCATTTTCTTCCTAAATTGTATACAAATAATGAAGTGAGTAGGGATCTCTCACCCATCCCTTACGAATGGAACCCTTTTGAACTGCTTGGGGAACCTCGCCAAGTTCAGTGGAATCAGCCTTATCGGGATGTATAAGTTCATCATCGTCCATTGCAATAATGGCTTCGGTGGATTCAAAGTAAGGGCGCTCCTCATCAATAAACTTTGAGATATTAATCAGTGTCATCTTGGGGGTGTTTAATTTATCGCTATAGGGCTTTTCCATAATCGCTTCAAACGAACCATAAAAAGCGCCTCCTTGAATAGATTCAGGAATCACTAATCCTTTCTTTTTCAAAAACGCAAACAACCTATTCTGCGCTCCATAAACTAGATCAGAAATAACTTCCTTCGGAAAAACGGTCACTTTATTCTTTGAAGCGGATAAAACAATATCAATATCCCCATGATCAAAGATCATCAAATCTCCGTTCATACTCTTACGAATGTCTAATTCTAGTGTAATAGAAGGCGATGTCGCTTCTTTACCAATTTTAATCGTGACTGCCATCAGTATTTATTTCCTTCACAAGTGCTTGTGTTCTTAAAACTGTCATTAGAACGTCTTCGGTGATTGTTTCCTCCGCAAAAGTAGTTAAACGGTCGATAATTTTATTAGTTTTAGTAAACATATCGCTGTCGTTTTTAATTTCTTTTTTCTCTTTAGCTTTGGTGAGTTCTTCTTTCAAGCGTCCAATCTCATCATTTAAATATATTTTAAGCTCCAGGGCGTTGTCCATAAAGGAGGTGATATAACGAGTTAAAAGCTCCTTTTGTTCATGAAGAAGGCCATGTTCATATTTAGTATTAAATTTATCAACAAAAGTTCGATATATAATGTGATCAATCGGAGTGGAGGAGGTGTGCACCTCTCCTTTTTTAAGCATGTCACTAATAATAACATTCTCTAAAATAACTTGATTTTTAGGTGAAATCTTATCTGAAAAAATCTGGGATATTGTAGCCAACGTTTTATAGTTGGGCACAAAATTATTAAAGACGGCCGGGGAAAGATCTACATTAACATCTCGAATAAGCTCACTTTGAGCCTGGAAAAGACCATCGGGATCCAATAACCTTTTTTGAAGTTTCACTTCTTTAATAATCTTTTCGGACGTTAGTCTGTCTAAATTTTGGTTTTCATATAAGGATCGATAACAATCCAAATCCTTTCGAAGGAGTGTCCCTGGTTTAAAATATCTCTTAATAAGGCGCGACGCGGTTTCCTTTCTCGCAGTGTCCTTTTTCATAATAGCTACGGTTGCTTCTTTAATAAGAGCTTCGTAGACGAAGGCACTATTTCGCTTCTTGTTGTGTCTCGCTTTCATTCTTGTGCTCCAATGTTTCCTTAGTTTCCTTTTTCTCTAAATCTTCAATTAAACTTCTAACAGAATTATTAACTTCGAATAATTTCTTTTCCTCTGTTTGTTCTCTCAAACTATAAATAGATTCCTCTTTTGCATAAATACCTTCTGCCGTCGGGACAAATCCCTTCCCAAGAGATTTTAAACCATCAGCGTAGCCGGGTAAGATATTTCTAAACGTCGCGCTCCCTTGTTGCTGGCCGTGTGAAGAAGCATTCGCGCGCCGTCTTGGGCCACTGCTTTTGCGATTATCTGATTTAACGGGATGGTATACCTTTCCTTTTGCTCCTGGGGTGAGACGTGGCGCAGATCTAGAGCCGGGAGGGGCCGCCAAGAGGGCTGATTCATCCCCGCCTCCAGCTTCGTCGGGCGCGCCAGCTTCGCCGGCTGGCATTTCTTCCGGGCCGCCAAGTTCTTCACCACCGAGGCCGGCCCCAAGATCTCCCCCCATGTCTCCACCCAGGGCGCCCCCCATAGCGGCAGTTTCGCCGGCTGCAGCGGCTTCAGCCACCCCTTGAAGAGCGGCATCATGCTTACGGTCATAATACATTTCGCGCTGGCAACGAAGGAATTCCTCGTGAGACAAACTAAAAACGTGCTCAGCCACCCAGCGACGTGAGAAATATCCCTCTGTGGCAGCAGCGGCCGTATCAAACTTCGTCTTCCAATGTTCAAGCTCTTGAAGCTCTGCAATCCTGGAGGGATTGTTCAAAGAAAGGGTGAATCCAAGTAAATCGTCGCCGCGGAAACCTAAAGTATAAAGGTGAATAATAGAAATCTTCGTAAGTTCTGTGATGATAACTCGTTGAAGCCTCTGAATGGTTCGCGCGAAGCGAATATCTTTTTGAGCGAGAGTTGTTTTGTCTTCCTCGGCGCCTTCTCCCATTGTTAAATAAGATTGAGGGATTTTAAGGGCAGAAAACATCTTGTCGCGCAGATACTTGATATCATCAATTGCGGAGATATTTTCAGCACCAGCAAGTGAAACAATGTCTGTTGCAGAGCCGGCGCGCACAGGAATGAAATAATCTTCTTCAATACTCATGGGATTATAACGCAAGTCAATGCGGCCTGACTCCGGGTTAACCACTGAGTGTCGTTTCAACTGTGTTACAACCTTCTGCATATATTGCTCCACATCTTGTGGGGGAATGCCTCCAACGTCAATCTTAAACACTCGACGTTCTGAGGATCGGATGACACGATACGCCATCATAGCATCTTCCATAAGGGTTAGCTGCCGCCATATGCGACGGCTAGCCTCAAGTATAGAGGTGCCATATGGCATGTACTTATCATTACCCAATATTCTGAAATGGGCTACTTGCCAATTTTCAAATGTCATACCGGCAGAATTCCATTGATATTGAATATAGTTGGGGTTAGTGCTGTCTTGGCCTTCTAATCTTTCTACTTCTTGGGGAGGCAGAGCGATAACCGATTTCACACCGTACTTATCATCGATATCCAAATACAAAAAGAAGTCACCATATTTACACATTGTGCGACTCCACCCAAAAAGATTATATTGAAGGTTCAAAATGTTGTCGAATAGGACCGCAAGTACCGCTTTTATTTCTTCATTGGGGCATTTAATGTTCAACATTGGCCGAAGCTCAGAATAGGTTGTCATCTCATCTGAATAGATATCCAATGTCGAAGCTAGCTCGGGCATATATTCCATCTGATCAAAATCAATGTAACGCTCTGAGCGACGCTGATTGCTTATCGCATTGTTAGCGAGAACATCTAGAGGATTATAAAGAGTCTTCTTAAACTGCTGACCCGAGGCAGTTTTAAATCGGGACGAAAACTTATCTAAATGCTGCCTTCTTATTCGGCGCCCCGACTGTGATCGGTAGTTAATAATGGGCCCAGAGAAAAGGCGTGTTAGCGCCTTAAATAAACTAGTGTCGGGATTGTTGGGGTTCTTTGTAACAGGGGGCATAATTTATCTCATTTTAAAATCCACATGAATTCGGTATACATATTTTTTGCTTCCGTCATTTTATCAAGAATGCTATCATCTTTGTAGCCATGCTGTCCTTTAACGCGTGTATTAAAAGTAGTATTGGTTGTAATAATGGAATCCACAAAAGCTTTTTGATAGTTTAAGTCTCGCGCATTTGCCTGAATCGCTGTGTCTCTGACCCAGCAGCCGATAGCTAACGCCATTATTAAATCATCATTATAACCTTTCATTGCTTGTGGCTTTCCATTCCTCCAAATAAAAGTTTTCATCTCATTAACGATACGCGTAGAATATATCTTAATTAGTTTATTTCTG
>Ga0098033_1000938_pt1 | contig 12520 bp, 16 predicted proteins | sample 1_EtaG_FD_75049 | JGI IMG/M metagenome (GOLD analysis project Ga0098033, IMG submission 75049) | Marine viral communities from the Subarctic Pacific Ocean - 1_ETSP_OMZ_AT15124 metaG | ecosystem: Environmental > Aquatic > Marine > Oceanic | place: Pacific Ocean | collected 2015-01-07
TATAAGAATATTACCATTAGATTCATCTATTCTACTTCTCTTTCTTAGATGATTTTTTAAAGCCTCTTTCCCTTCATCAGATTCAGTATCACCATCATATCCACTAAGTTCAGCTAAACACCCCCTAACTTGACTTGGTTGACCGCCTCTAATTCCCATTTGAACAATCATTTTTCCATCACCACCATCAATGTAAGTATTATAATGCATTGCATCCATAACTGTATCCACATAACCCTGTGCGTGTTTTCCATTATCTTCTCCTGCTCCAGGCTTACCACCATCTGCTTTATGAATATCATCCACTACTTGACGGTGAGCTTTAGATACTGCAGAAGCTTCTGCTTGTTTAAGATCTACACATTGTGCAAGACTACTACCTTTTGGTGCATTCTTATTATCTTCTCCTAATTTTGTAAAAAGTCTTCCAAAAGAATTATAAACTACAGATTGATTATTGGGCGTTTCTACAACTTCTCCTTTTTCTGTTTTGAATACCTTACGCATCTTACCATCTGCGTCCTTATATTGGGCTGGGGGATTATCTGTTGTCTTCGCACCACTCTCTATTGCTGCATATAACCTTTCATTGGCTTCATCAAATTGTGCTTGTCGTTTCTTAACGTATTCATTTCTCTTTTTTAATTTCCCTTTTATGTCTAATTTAGCATACTCAGCTAATCCATCTTTACCCAACGTTTTTCCAAAATCAGATTTTGGACTTGGATCTTCTATATCTTTTAGATATTTTGAATCAAGCTTTTTAATCGCCTTTACCAAATCATCATCAATCATAACTTCAGTCCCACCCCTTGCAGCAGTAATTTTTGTTTCTCTAACTTGTTTTATACTAGTGTTAAGTGAACCAGTTACCTTTTCCGCCACATCTTGTCCATACTTACCTTTGATTACTTCAAACCTCTTAGCGGGTGTAGTATTATTTTGTGGATCTTTTAGATCACTACCTTTTTTATTTGAAATTGATACTACATGAGTTCTACCCTTTTTATCTACTCCTACTGTATAAGTATCATGATATTTTCTGAAATGCTGAAATTCTTTTAATTCATTTTTATAATAGGCTCTATCCTCATCTGTTTTTGCTGCTTTCATTTTAGATTCTAAATCTCCAGCAACTTTATTATCAATATCTCCTTCAGATTGTAATGTGGTCATTGGTTTAGAAGTATCCATATCAGTATCTTCTTTTAGTATTTTCCTTGTAGCCAATGCGCCATCATACCCCGCTCTCATCCATGATTTGTAGTCTTCTTCTTTACCTTTAAACCCATTTTTCATATAAAATACATTTTTGGATTTTGGTGTAACTGCTTTAATCCTTTCAAGTTCTTTCTCTGCATATACCTCACGTGTAGCAAGATAGTCCTTACCTTCATCTGAATCTGAACTAAGACCAAGTGCTTCCAAATCTTTCTCATCTTGTGATTTAATATCTAAAGATTTCTTTTTTTCTTCAATAGCAGTAGCATTTTCCTCTTTTAACTTATCATTATCAAGAGTGTTCAATGCATTACAATAACGAGATTCGCCCTGACTAGCCTTTTGTCCACCAGCACCAGCGATACCTTGATCTCTTTGGGACTCTCTTGCTTGTTGTTCTTTATTGATACCTTCAACTGATTCTGGATCTATACCCTGAAATGGAACTAATGCTGGACTTCCACCCGCAATATTTTTACTTGTAGATGTTACTTTTTTTGATTTCTTTAGTTTCTTTGGTTGATTTTCTGGATCATCTGGACTTACAGCGAGCAATTTTGATGGATCTTTTTTTGTAGTTCTAGCTACAATTGGACCATCTTTTTTTTCTTTGTATCTACCTTTACCAACATGAATCAGTCCTTTTTGAGCAGCTTTTTCTGCACCTGTTAGTGGTGCCTCTGCAATAGACCGAACTGCCTCTTTCCAACTTTGATATCTCATCTTACTCCCAAAAAAAGGTTATATGTATCTACAATATTTATAATCAAGCAGATTGGGGGGCGGGTGGATCTGGATCGTTTTCTTTTTTAAGTCTTTCAACAGTGGTTATAAAGACATCTGGCATAAGTTGATGCCAATCTTTGGTAGCCCCTTCTTCCATCTTTTCAGCAAAGATGTTACCAAATTGGTCTTCCATGATATAGGTAGGTTGTCCATCATGGGCATGAAATTTATCTGTGAGGAAAACACAATGAACCAGTACGCCTAAATCTGGCCTGATATAGTATTGGCCGGGTTCAAAGGTTAGGGCGGGAGGATATACTTTTTTCTTTTTCTTACGGAAGTCATCAAGACTTATTATGTTTTTATCATCAGGTGGGTTCACCACTAACTTTCAAAGGATATTCATGATGCTTCGCACATTCCGAAACATCAGACACCTTTTGTTCTGCTATTTGATAGTCATAAATTCCAGCAATCCCATAACCTTTTTTATGAACATCAAGTGTGATTGAATTTGCTTCCTCTTCTGTTTTATGGAAAAATTCACGTAAAATAAAAACTACAAACTCCATAGGTGTAAAATCATCATTATGGAGAATAACTTTATACTTTTTTGGAGGTGATGGCTCTGACTTTTCCTTCTTCCCAGGAGGCTTATCTACAACATCTACACCACCAGTATCTTCAGACCTACTCATACTCAAATTTTCCGAAATCTCGTTTCTTGAATTTTCCACCAGTTGCAACATCAAAAGATGATGTGTCATCCTCTTGTCCAGTATCAACCAATTCATCTTGAGCAGATTGTGCTACATCAAATAATCTCATCTTAGCCCTATTAATACCAATTACAAATTTACGATTTAGAGTAGGATCATTATATCTGTTTTTAAGTTGTTTTACTAAAAGCTGTCCAAGTTCCTCCATCTGCTCTGTAGATATAATTGCAAACATAAGATCTGCAGTCGCAGGTAAACCGAAACTCTCTGAAGTATCTTCCAGCCCAACATCAGTATTTGAATAGCCTGCCCTAGTGGTTTGAGTAGCAGATACAATAGGAAGCTTATTTTCAACAGCCATACCACGAAGTTCTTCCGCAATTGATTTGATATAGGTATATGAATTGACATTTGCTCCTGTCTTTATTCTAGAAGATGTACATATATTCAAATAATCTACAAATATTATATCAGGTACAAATGATCTCTTGAGATTTAATTCATTCAAAAGAGCTCTAAAATGATTAACATTTGCCGCAGCAGTAGGATATTCTTTAACAATCAATTTCCCCTTGATTGTTTTTCTCAAATTATTTATTTTGCTATCATACAAATCTTTTGGAAGAGAATGTAAATCATCAACTGCAATATCCAGAAGGTTTGCATCAATCCTTTCAGCAATCTTCTCTTCTGCCATTTCCAATGTAATATAAAGTACATTCTGATTCTGAGATAAACACGCAGCCGCTACATGGCACATAAACAAGGACTTACCAACTCCAGTTCCTGCAAGACAAATATTTAATGTCTTTTGGGGTAAACCGCCCTTTGTAATTCTGTTAAAATAGTCAAGGTCAAACGGAATACGTTCCTCAATCCTATGATAAAAATCAAACCTATCATCAGAATCATCAAGATAATCATGGCCAACATGAGGATCAAAGCTAACAGCGAGGGCACCAGACAATAGATCAGGAATATATCCTTTATCTTTGCCAGTTTTGGGGTCATCGAGTATGGATATTGACTCAACGACTGCATTATAGATTGCTTTGTCTTGACAGAATTTTTCTGTTGTGTCGAGCAACCATCCGAGGTCTGTATAGTCTTCTGAGTCCGAATTAATCGCATCCAATAACTCCATTGATTCTTTGAACTCTTCTTCATTCATTTTAGTCTCTGAAAGTTCTATCACCAGAGCTTCCTTTGAAGGAAGAGAATTATATTTAACTACAAAATCATTTATTTTATCATAAATGGTTTTATCAGCATGTTCCGTAAAATAGTCAATTTTTAAAAAAGGCAATACCTTTCTTGTGTAATCTTCATTTAGTAATAAGTTTTTCAATATCGCTGTTTCGGTTCTCATTCTCAGCAGACTCCCATAAAAGTTCTATAATTGCTTCACCAAGCTGTTTTTCAAAAATTTCTCCTTGCTCATCTGTGATATCTCTATTTCCAATATCATCTGGAGCCATTACAATATCATAACTATAGTCACAATTTAAAGTACCATCCTCATTAGGTTCTTCATGTGTTTCAAAATTTTTATATTTTACTACAACATGACAGAACGGTCCTTCTATAATTTGAAGACACCTTCCTTTATCATTTGGATCAGTTGGATTTGGAACAACTATAAACCAATTATCCTTCAGTTTTTTCTTCGGCTGATTCATTGGTGCTAAGTTCGGCATCACTTCCCTTTCCATATAAAAATTCTTTATCAGCAGCTTCTTCTAATTTTTCCATAATATCTGCTGTGAAATATTTTTCTGGATCACTTAATATTTGTTTTCCAAAGATTTTAGTACCATCTGGCATTTCATACCTTGTTGATACTTTATTAATTATACCATACTTCTCAGCTAATTCAAGTAATCCATAATATCTACTTAACCCCTCATCATAAGTCAAAAGAACATCAACCATCTTATTTTCTTTGGTCAATCTTGATTTGAAATTCTTACAATGAATAATATTTCCAATTACATCTGTTCCTACTTTTTCCTTTCTTTTGGAAAGAAATATAATAGTTGATGCTGCATATTGAAGTCCACTCCCTCCGCCCATTACGTCTTGAGGAAACATCGTGCCCACTTGTTTGTATGTATGGTTTGTAACAATTAGAGGAATACCAGCTTTGGCGAGTTTGAGAGTTAAAACACGAAAGGTGCCCTTTACAATACGCGCCTTAGTCATATCTACCTTATTTGCTCCCTCAGTAGTATCACCAACTTCTTTTTCAGTTGATAACATTCCCAAACTATCTAAACATAATAAAAGTGGAGCACCACTCGACTCTATATGTTTATCTACCACTCTTGTTGCTTGTTGAGCAAATTCTTGTATAGTAGCAACTGGTAATTGAATGAATCTTTTAGTATCAATGTTTCTCTCCTCAATCATTTCAGGAGTAAGAGCAGATTCAGACTCAAAATAAAGAACACCACCATCAGTATTATCAGCGAGGAATTGCTTGACAAGTCCCAATAGAAAAAAGGTTTTACCAGTTGCCGACTCGCCCGCAAACGCAGTAATTTTATTCGACGGCAACCCTTTGTATATGCTCCCCGAAAGGAGTCCATTAAGTATATAAGATCCAGTATCGATATGTTCATTTACGCTCCCTAGCATTCCATCTGAAACTTTAGATGCATATGGATTTCCTGTCACACCAATTAATTCATCAAAATAATCTGCCATATATTTTCTCCTTGTTATGTGAAGAATTCCATAAGGTTGTTTCTTTTTTCATAATCCCAACCAATAGTTTCAAGAATCCCCTTCATTGGATTTAAAAATGATTTCTCAAATTGCACTTCATAATTAATATACTCATTCAATCCAAATTCTTTTGGAAGAGTATTTAACACCGCGATAACTGAATCTCCAGTAGGATTAGGTTCAGTTAAATAAGCATACTTAATTTTTTCACCTTCTTGAATCTTTGGATACTTCTTTGTCAATCGGTTAGTTTGAAGTAACTTATTATATATCAAAGATCCTTTTACATGAAGTGGAGTTGACTTTTTATAGATAGTCGCGGCATCAGAATATTTTGCAAGTCCCTTAACTGAACGTGGAAAAAATACATCTTCAGGTGGAAGTTTCTTAAACATACTCTTGAACTCTTCTATAAAATCTATCACATCTTGTTCAGTTCCATTCATGATAAGTTTAAATGCTTTCTTGAGAGCATTCCTACATGGTTCTGGAGTAGAACTTTTAACCGCTTCAATTCCCATAATCTTCAGTTTAGGTTTCTCATACTGGACACCCTCTGAATTATGAACATTCAGAACATAATGTTTTTTAGCAGTCCAAATTCCAACATCAGCAAGAACTTCCCTTTTCATTACCATCTTTTGTTGAAAGACATTCATGTATTCTGCCATTTCATTGTAGCACTTATCAATTACATCTTGAAGTTTTCCATCACAAACATCATCCATGAATTTAATAGTCTTTTGTGTGTCTTTTAATCCCACCCGCTCAACCAAAGGATCAAGAGTTACATACAAAGAATCTGTATCAGATGCCAGCACATAATCAATATCTTCAGTTTCTAAAATTTTATTCATGTACTTATTGACTGCCCGCTCAGCCCACCTAATAGAAAGTTGGCCTGCGACAGATACAGCCTCAGCATTTCTGACATCATAGAAACGGAACCATTGATTTCCTAAAGCACCATACGCTGAATTAAGAGCAATTTTGAGATTAAGTTGAAGATTGTAATATTGAGATAATTTGTTTTTATCTGCTTCTCTTCCCTTCTTCTGTTCACTAATTAATAATTTCTTATATTTTACCCTGTCATCATACATTTTTTCCATAAGAGAGGGGAAGAATCCTTTATGGTCTTTGGTATATAAAGAACCATTTGGAGTCATTGTAATATCATTCTCCTTGAGAAAAGTAGTATCAAATTCTCCATTAAGCATTGGTTCTACTAATCCAGTTTCTTCATGAGTACCCAATAATGTTTCTGGAGAAATATTATATTGCATAATAAGATGTGGATACAGAGAATTCAAATCAAAACTACAAACCCATTTATGTCGACCCAATTGTGGTTCTTTTACATAAGCACCTTCATATGCAGCACTTTTTTCTCTATGTTTCTTTGGAGGTATTACAATATTATTATCTCTCAAATGGTTGTAACAAATACAATCCCACATCTTTACAGGACTAAACACATCATTGAAATTACACTTTGCCAAATATGCCAGAGATATTATTATCTCTAGAAGTTTCATTTTTGTTTCAAGATTTTCAACTAACACAACATCATGTACATTATAATCAATAAACTTCTGGAAGTCCATTCTGTAAAGTTCATGTAATGTATCTACTTCAGAATAATCTAATTTTCTTTCTTCCAATTCTACATAAGCGATGTGATTCAATGAATATGATTCCTGATTTACATATGTAAACTTTTTATATGCATCCATATAATCAAGAGCGGAAATTCCTACCAACTCATAGACTTGGTGCCGTCTTCCACCAATTCCTGTAATACTACTTTCTTTATACCACCCCCAAGGCGAAAGTTTCTTTGCTGCTTTTTCACCAAACAGATTAACAATGCGATTTACAAGATATGGAATATCAAAAAAGCGGATGTTCCATCCAGTTACTATGTCTGGATAATTTTTAGACCAACCTTCAATAAATTCTGTCAACAGGGCTTTTTCATCAGAACATTTAATGTACTTTACACCTGGCGAAGGATTATAATTTCCACAAGCATAAACTTTAAAATCATCATTTACTTTAATAGATATAGCCAATACTTCTTCATTAGCATTTTCTATATTGGGGAATCCATTTTCAGAACTTGTTTCAATATCAATGTATGCAATTTTCATTTTGGAAACATCATAACTAATCATACCAGGATATTGATCAGCAATGAAAGCATATTGAAATTGATCTATACCAAATACATCTCCAGCATAGTTTTTAATTGCTTGATAGGATTCTTTCATAGAACCCCATTTGACAGGAGAAACTTTCTTACCGTCTAAGGTTTTCCATTTGGATGGATTTTGAGAATGAACATATAGGGTAGGCTCATAAGGAATCTTTGTTTGAAAAGTTTCCCCTTGATTATTCACTCCTCTTATAGCAATATTGTTGCCAAAAGGTTGTACATTAGTATAATACATTAATAATATTTCTGATATGGGATTTCTAGTTTGTCAAATGTATTATAACACCATTTGATTTGTTTGTCAACCCATTTAATTGGACCAGAATAGGCCCCAATAAGGAATAGAAATTGAAGATAAAATTTAAGGGTAATTCCTATTAAGCATATAGATATTTTTTTCACATCCTCCCCCTACTTGAGAAGACCTTTTTTATATTGTGTCTTCCCTCTAATTCTTAGTGCAGTTAATATATTTCCTCGATTCGAACCATCTTTTTTGTAAGAACAATGTATCCAACCACTGTGGGGGTCTTTACCATCATAAAATTCCAAAATCAGCTGGTCAAATTCCAAGCTATCTTTGATCCATTCAGCGAGGTCTGGATTTGATATTCGTGAAGATTCAAAATCAGCTGCTTCACCATTACAATGCTGACTCGTTTTGGAACCACCCACCTTTGCATTCAATGTAGGAGAACGATAGCCACTATTAATACGTATGGGTCCAAATTCTTCTCTTATTGGTTGTAGAATATGATTACAAAGATTTACTAAATTGATAATATGTTCTCTAGAAGCGTCATTTGAAACACCAAGTCTCGCCGCAGTAGAACTTTTTATCATTTCTTGATATGAAAAATTCTTTGTCAAATATCCATTATATATTTCTACCATAATATCCTCACTCTTTTTCTATATCAACAGATCCCGTTGTAGGATCATATGTAACTTTAAATGATACCTCTACAGGTTTAAGAGTCCCATCTGCTTTAACTATAGGTAATTTACCTTCGACAGCGCCCGTCAATGCATCTTTAGCATTTGTAAAAATATGTGCTGGGTCATCTTTTATAACTTTATCTAATTCTTTTTTAGCACTATCTGGAAGAAGATCATCAATCATATTTTCCACATGCTCAGCTGCTAAATTAGATGCCTTGTCTATAACAAGACTAGAAATAACATTAAATAATAATGCTGGTAACATAATATCCTCTCAAATCAAAATTGATTATTATATTCTTCCCACAAATCAATACCACGCTGTGACATAGGTCTAATGCCATCTGGTGCTAAAACTTGCTCATCAAATTCTTCTCTTGAAAGACGCTCTTCACCTTCATCGTCATATTCTTCTTCATCCTCTTCGTCGTCGTCTTCTTCTTCATCCTCTTCTTCGTCTTCTTCTTCATCCTCTTCTTCAGGCCAAGGTTCTACTTCTTCCTCTTCTTCGCCCTCTTCAATTTCTTCTTCTAAAACTTCTTCCTCAGCCATTGTAATCTCCTAATTGATAACTTGTTGGTCTTCAGGTTCAATCACCTCAGATTCTTCAGTTTCTTCGGTGCCTACTACTTTATTTAGTATCTCTGTAACCCATTCAGGCCCACGCTGAGTATCTGGAAAACCATCTTCTGATGCTCTCCAAAGTATCTCGCCACCAACTTCAATAATAATATCATCTTCAGAAATTGAATGTTTCTCAACATCTGATGGTTTACCTACGAGTTGTGGTTTATGATTTGCAATACCTGCAGTGATTTGAATACCATGTGGAAATCCATATTTCTCATTCATCATAATACGAACTGTTTTTCCACCTTCAAATACTGGTGCTCTCATATTCTCAGGGATTTCCATATTTTCTAATCCCTTACCAGTTGATGTGTCAAGCACTACACCATCATCTTCCTCTTCTTCTATTTTAACTTCTCCTGGTTCTTCACCAGTATTAACTTTAAAACTTTCTTCTTCTTCGGCCATGTCTTTCTCCAAAAATAAAAGGGGAGCCTGAGCTCCCCCCGCGCCATTATTAAGAACCGATTTGAATCAGCCGTGGCTTTTTCTCATCGGGAATCACTTTCTCAAGATCAATAGTCAACATACCATCCTTGAGATCCGCACCCTTCACAATGATATCATCGGAAAGTGTAAAACTACGAAGGAAGTCGCGCTTAGCGATTCCTTTGTGAACAAAAGATTCTTCACTATCCAGTTCCTCTTCTCTTTTGGAACGAATAGTAAGGGCACCTTCTGTTACTTCAACCTCAATATCTTGTTTTGAGAAGCCAGCAAGGGCAATCTCAATTACATATTGAGCATCATTAATTTTCCGAATATTGTATGGAGGATACCCCGAATCGCGAGTAAGGTCCATTTCGAAAAAACGATCAAAGATAGAATCAAATCCAATGGATCTACCAAAATGTCTTTGAAGGTCTTGGGGTGTAAACGCAGAGTGTCGTGCTAAATGTAACATATTGCCTCCTTATAAAAAGCAAGGTTTAAAAAAATCTCACCCCATAGCACATGGCGGTGAGTAGTATAATGAGGTCATCACTATGATGCACCTCAATCACGCCAACCTTCTCCTCTCAGGAGATGTTCGCAGCGATGTTTAAAAATTATCCAAATTAGTTCAGTCAATGAATCTGCAGCATAATTTCCAGAGTCCTTGACTAATAACTTGTATTTAGTTTCCATAAAATCCTCATCAATCATCCAATTTACATCATGAAATTTGTTCATAAGCAAAAGAAAAAGGGTGAGGTGGGAAGTAGGAATCGGCATTACCTACAACATTGGGGAACGAACTTCCGTTAGCTTTGTCCCTCCGTACCAGAACCCCCGCGGGTATGCGGGATGTGACCCCCCTTTATTGCTAAAGGGGTAGCCGCGGCACCATCCGTGAACTGTCTGAATATCCCGGCTCTCGACAGGATTATTATCAGTATTCCCAAGGACCGTCATCCTTTTGTTCACCCTTTATTACATTATAACATATTTATATCACTTGTCAAGTATTCTACTTTTTAGAATAGATACCCCACAATACCCAAATTGCTGCCAATCCAACCAATCCTTCGGATCCTAATTTGCCGACCAGTGCTACGACTGACCCAACAATATCAAGACCTATAAATGGAACGGTTGCACCAAAAATAACTTGAAGTACGACTCCAAGAGCAATAAGTGCTAAACCAACTTCTGTAAGGCTTCTAATCCAGCCTAAAACTTTATCTACCATGTAAAAACTCCTTAATGGTTAAGTTCCTGTTGAACCAAAACCACCATTGCGCTCGGTCTTCTGAACTGGCGGTTTTTTGATTTCTTTAAAATCATATTGAATTTTTTCCACCAATTCAGCTTGACATATTCTATCTCCAGTATTTATACTCTTTGGAGACTGCGACAAGCTTGTCATCATAACATAGAGTGGTTCAATATAGTCCGAATCAATTATACCTTCACAATTAGTTAAGTATAATCCATGTTTCCATACTAAACCAGATCGAGAATGAAGGCGTACTGAATACCCTGCTGGAATATCTAAAACTAATCCAGTCGGGATTAAAACTCGTTCCATGTTAAAAATCTGAATAGATCCATTTTTCAGAGGTCTTTCAATCTCTCTATCTAGTGTATCTTGATGAACTTTATACTTTTCTATTCCATCAAAACACGCATGGAGATCAAAACACGCAGATCCTCTAGTGGCAAAAATAGGTTCTTTTGCGCTTGAGTGTGCTTTATAATACTTTAATGATAACATCATGATTCATCTTCCACCTTCTTACTTCCAATATTATATTTAGCAGTTAAACTCCACTCATCTTTTTCTTTGAAAGAAAGAATTTTCAATTGATTTAAAGGAACTACCAATTCCTCAGTTTCTGCTGGGCTTACTAATTTCATAAGACCCCATTCAGCTAACAAATTAGCAATAGTATTTCTTCTCGCTTGATCATTTTCGGAAAAGTTTGTTGGTTTTCCATCTAATGCAAAAAGTTCCTTAAAATGTACAATGTAATATCGCCCCTGCTTATGTAGGATATGGCAGGACTGATATAGTGTTTTGTCCTTCCTGGACGCAACCCCAATCCGAGTCAGGGTTTCTCTTACCTTCAGAAAATCATCTGGATTTTCTAAAGTGCATTCTATCATAGTGTCTACTGATACTGTCATTTTTCCACTCCACCTTGATTCAGTTTATTTCTGATATAGGCCAGTTGTTCCAGAGAGAGTATCTTCAGAGCGTCTTTGGCCTTTTCATTACCAAATCCATAATACTCTTTGACAATATCCAAATTGTCAAGTTTCTCAGGCTTCAACCATTTACTATACCTCTTCTTCTTTCTGATACTATTTATAAAGTAGTCAAATTGAAGTCGAGAATCTAGGTGGTAGTTTCTGTTCATTTCATTACATTGGAAGATAGTATCCATAAAGAAAGACAGCCCTCTATTTACAATAAAGGAGCTGTATTTCTTCTCACTAACTTCATCAATCATCAAATCTTCTTTAGATTCGTTGATAGCTTTTAAGTATTCAAATGGACTCATGATATAATATATAGGTGGAGCGAGCAGGAGGAATCGAACCCCCATTCTCAGGTTGGAAACCTGAAGTATTACCTTTATACGATGCTCGCAATGTTTTATGCTGCTAGTTTCATCTCTTCAGACAAGAGTTGTTTAAACTCATCACCATGCATATTTCCTTTTCTCAAGTTATTTGCTCTTGAAGTAATTACCAAGTTATTATACTTTGTTACTCCTCCGGCTTTAATTCCCCAAGAACGTGGAATATAATGATCGCCAACAGCATCTTCCCATTCTAAAGGAAGAGTTGTGTAATAATCCGTTTTACCTTGTTCTATCCATTTCTTATATCTATCTTTTTCTATAAAAGA
>Ga0098033_1000942_pt1 | contig 12485 bp, 3 predicted proteins | sample 1_EtaG_FD_75049 | JGI IMG/M metagenome (GOLD analysis project Ga0098033, IMG submission 75049) | Marine viral communities from the Subarctic Pacific Ocean - 1_ETSP_OMZ_AT15124 metaG | ecosystem: Environmental > Aquatic > Marine > Oceanic | place: Pacific Ocean | collected 2015-01-07
ACTATAGTTTCCTAAAGCAGAAGCTGTCGTTCTCTGTATATTTCGGATATTACATGACCTTTTTGCTGTCTCGTCGCGATAAAATACAGCTTTCTGCGAACCCGTCATTGGATATGGCGTAGCTCCTACGGCATTGGCTTCTGGCCAAGGATAGTCGGCGCCAACCATGCCGATGGCGCCCGTTATCATATTGCCGATCCCAGGATCACACTTACCTAACACTATCTTCCAGGCTTCAGGACGAGTTAAATAATTGTCTAAACCACTATCAAATAGAGTTTTAGTAGAGCCACTCTTATTCAGTGCAATATGGCGCGACTGGTGGCCGCCGACGGCAAATTCTGTAAATGGACCCTGCATTGGCTTTTCCATATCTAGACCATATACATCATGATGCAAGTTTGTAATTTCCACACCACCGGTAACCCTTTCTACAACCTGCTTGTTATACCCGGTTGTAACGGAAGAACTAATAATATTGAAAGGAAAGGCGAAAGAAGACTTAAGATTGCTATATCCCAAACCATCTTCCCAATCTCTACCATGTTGAACCTTCATATATCTTTTAATATGATCTTTATATTTATTGTTCACTTCCCATTGCGATGTTTCTTCAAGTAATTCCATATCATCTGAAAATGCCACTAGAATATTTTGAGGGACAAATTTACCGTCCTCGGTGTTAACCGGGCCGCCGGGATAAAGCGCATTATGAACAAAATAAATATTTTTTCTATGTTCAAAGTTGGTGCCGCCCTTAAAAATTCTAGCTTTGTTTTTTCGACCAAAAGGATACTGTATTTCAAAATTGTGGTTTTTAGCAAATTGCCGATCTGACAACCAACTACCAGTATAATAACCAGTGGAAGCACTAACAACGGGAGCACTTTGAGTCATTGTTGGCGCCGACCATATGGTATCGCGGATTGTTTCCCTTTGGCTATCAACTGTAGGATCACCTGATGTGATTTCTGCTGAGCTACGGAGGGCGCGCTTAAGCCAGAAAAGTCGTTTTTCGTTTGTTTTTCGTGGAGAAGCTTCTATTCCAGATGAATCTTGTACTGCATCCCAAGAGGCTTCTGACCACCCAGTTAACAGGCCATATGGATCTTCTGACTTAAATTCCATTGTTGGAAATTGAGTTTTATATTTATTTCTTTCTAACACATGACTTTCGATAATATTAAAAGAATCACTTTCAAAATCTGCTGAAGCTGGCAATAACTGACCAATAATTTCAGCAAGAGAATCATCAAACCATTTGTAGTATTCAAGATATTTTTCAACATCTTTTACTTCTGTCACTCTTCTATAGAAAATATTTCTTAACTTTTCAAGCGCCTTGTATCTATGACGATATCTATTAACTGGTTCTCCGATGATATTATTAAAGTCTATAGCACCAGCAAAGAACTTGAGCATTTCTTCTGAAATTGCCCCATACATGCTTTTTTCTAAAGTAAATTTATAGTCCGGTACAGTCTGTGTTGTGCCAAAGGCCTTATCATCATCATCCAATATCCGAACCATATCTGATGAAACAACCATCTCTGGATTTACAAACTTATATGCATTTATTGCTTGCTTGTTCACAACATCAACTGATGAGGTACCAAAGCCAGAGCCGGATCCAGCAAGTTGATATCCTGCTAAAGTCCCTACCCATCCATAGTTGTCCCTAAGTAATGCAGAACCAGAACTTACATCCATCACACTAAAATTGCCAGCGGTATCAGAGCCGGTAACATTATCAAAATTCCAATCAAGTGCTAGTGTGTTCCAGTTCATAATATCTAAGCCCTGATCATTGCCACGTACACCGGTGTTTACGGGAGTCCATACAGAAAGATATTGATTGGAACCAGAAACTCCACGGTTATTTAAATCAAAAGCATGTTGTTCAATATCCGTATCATCAAGATACTTTGTCCAATATCTAAAATTATTAAATAAAATATCAGATTGATTTACTACGGCGCCAGTAATATTAGTTTTATAGGCGCCGGCATATAGTCTTTTTGATGATCTTAAAATTCTTCGGCCAGACGGCTGTGTTATAGACGAACTTACTGTAAAATTATTTTGTACATCTCCTAATATGATATTAGTTCCCTTAAATATAACATCATAAGTGTATGTGGTAGATCCAGTAACAACTTCCGTTAAAGGATAATTACTTGGCTTTATTCTAACAGAGAAATTCCACTCAGTGTTATCATAGACATCAAAAAACAAACTACTTGTTAATGTTGGAAAAAGGAAAGGATCATTTGAAGATGTTAATTTAAAATAAACATTTTTAGAGTATTCTGTATCTCTGATGGCAAACACTTGAAAGTTAGCATAATCCGCTGAGGAAGAAGCCGCGCTTCCGGTTAACCAAGTTGTGTTAGTGCCAGCAAGAGTGCTGGCTGAAAATACGTCTACAGTGGTGCCACCAAACAAAGAAGAGGTTATAAAGATCCTATCAAAAGTATCGGTTCTTTTTTTAAAGCTTGGGAATAACACATCTGCTTCAACAGTAAGTCCAAAAGTATCTTCATATGTTTTAGCTGATGAACTAAAAGCGCTTCCGGAAATATAGCCCAAGCTTTCATTATTTGAACTGCTAAGCGCCTGATAAACAGTACCAGATATGTTATTCTTATGATTAAAGTTTAAAGCTGTTTTATTAACAAGGGTTTGAACAAGGTTATTTTTTATTTCATATGTTCTTCTTTTTGAATAAACATTTAATTTAATTAATCTTTCATCAATATTGAAACATCTAAATACATTGCGAATTGCTTTCTCGGTGCCCTTTGCTTTAAAAATATGAGCCAAGTTGTTATAAAGATTTAGATAAATTAAATTCTTTGTTTCTGTTAAATCTCCTTCAAACAGCATAGTTTGATTTCGGTTCATAAAACGCTCAAGCACATCTGAGTCAATAAAGGTTGTTGGAGTGTATAAACCTAAAGACTGCGGCATGTGTTGTGCAAATGGCAATGGTGTATACGAAGAACTAGTATATGTTTGGTTTCTAAATCGTGACATTGCCCCAATTAAAAGATGAAGCTTATCGAAATAAGTACCAATAATATGAGATACTATCTTTAAATTATTGACATCAGCGCCTGCATCACCGTTTTCTTGTTCTTCAACAACCCAACTAGGAATCATACTCAGCATAGAAGTATTATTCTTGGAATCGTAATAAGAGCCGCTGTTTAACAAATTTGTCTTTAGCGTTACAACATCTGGATGATCTGTTCGAATGATTGGATCTCTATACTCTATTGTTGCTGCGCTAGCAGATATTATCGCTGAACCAGTATTTCTAGAGTTCGAACCATATCCAGTCCAAGTTCCATTGCTAATTCTACCGCCATAATCTAAAACTACGCTATCAACAGATGAGGTTTGTGTTATACCTTCGTTAAACTTATAATAAAGTCCAAGCGTCGTATTAGAAATATCTGTATTTATTCCACCTCTTATATGTGTAAAATAATGTTTGGCAATCTCATGAGAGTTTCTCCGAATGTTCCAAAATCTAAATTCATCAAGAGAACCACTTAGCTTGCCAGCGCCAGAATATAAAGCACTGGCCACCGTACTAGTGCTCCCAGATTCGATTGCTTCTAAAGCGGCAGTAGACGCAGATGGCTTAGTCAATAGCGCGCCAATTCTGCCCATCATATTTTTAGAATTTAGCTCATTTAAATTTGCTGTAAGAACATTAGTATCATCCAACTGTCCATCAATATGTAATTTAGTAATAAAATAAGATCCACTATTATAGAATGAAAAAGCATAATGTCTCCATTCTCCTATAGAACTGGATCCAGCACCGATTGATTGTTGAAAAATCCCTGTTGCAGCATTGGGGGTGGCGCCATTGTCATTGCCCGATTGTGCTGTAACTATCCACGGCTGATCGGCAGAAGTGAAATCAAGCCCAATCGTAATACGACCAAAATCAGCACTAGAGCTTAGTTCGTTGTTCCAAAGATCAAAAACTACTTGTTTTTGGGTGTCTGTGTTAGATAGCGATCCGCTTTTATACCAAAATTCAACAGTTACGCCATTGTCGAAATCTGATTTTAAATTTGATTCTCTTGAGCCGGAACCATAGTTGCTTATCAGCCCTTCATTTGTATAGATATCAGTATCGTATATATTGGCTATATCTCTGTTTGAGGAACTTGGATTTTGAAACAATTTAGCATGAGTTTTAGTACTAGCATCTGAAACTGTATTTGGGCCGCCGTAAAAAGTAATATATTCTGCAGTATCTGATAAACCATAGCCGCCGCTTACGGCAAGTATATTGGTTTTAGTTCCCCATCCATCAATACTTACAATCGCATAACCAGTGCTTTTGGGATAAAGATTATCAAAAATATATTTATCGATATCTAATGATTTATTGCGGTATTCATTAACTTCAGCATCAGAACCATCGTATGGATAATAATCCGCTACTCTCTCTAATGATGATTTGTAATATAAATATGCAGAGCCATACTTAGCAAAATTAGCAGGCTCCGTATAGTCAATTTGAGGAATATACGTTTCTTGTTTTTCGCGAATCGCTTCAATATTCTTTGCCGACTCTACCTCTTGAAAAGCTTCTTTGTTAGTGGTATCGGAAAGATAATTGTTGGGGTTGTCTGTAGATTCGAAAAGCTTCTTAATACTCATAATCTTCTACTCGAAACTTAAATGTTTCGTTTTGCTCCATCCAAGAACGTAAGGCGGCATCATAAAATGAAAATTTAAATGCATACTCATATCCTGGTTCTAATAAATTCATATCGAAATCAAAATAGTTTCCAGAAACATCATGTGATAGATATGTGTGGTAATCGCTTCCGGTACCATAAGGTATCGCCTCGTAAGAATCAAGCACTCTATAAATTCTATATGAAGCGCTATGAATTGTTGTGGTAATTGGTGTAGTGTTCGCGACAGTATAAATAGTAGGACTCCAATTCTTATTTCTCACATACAAATTGATTCTTGCTGTCTCATTTTTACGATATGTATTGCGTAAATTAGTTATATTTATATAATAAATCGGTTTCGCAGCATTGTCGGCGCCTGTTAATGTCTTTGGCTTAATTGATGCTGTCGCATATTCTGTAGTGCCACTATGCCATACGTCATATAACGTTTTTACCGGCGTCGAAGCAGCGGTAATGGCAACAGAAGCCGAATAAATACCAGTAGAAACATAACCGCCAGTTATATTAAGATTGGTATCATATAAAATCAATTTTGAACCAGAGGGCGCCGAATTGTCTGAAGAGCCAGAATATAAGCTAACCAGAATGCTTCCTGTGAGTGTTTCACTCCCGGTGCCAGCGACGTTAGATAATTGGCCGCGGACATAGTTATAAAGATAAATTTTATTTAAATTATCAGCAGCTTGAGCCAACGAACTGCTATAGTAAAAGTCTCCGCGTTGATCAACAACACGATCATCCCATCGCGCTTCAAGGACAGGGCGCTTGAAAAAATATTGTGAACCGCTAGCGAAAAAACGTTTAGTATAATAAGAAACAGTGGCGCCACCAGTAAGTGGTAATACGGGCGCAGAGGCGGTATTACCACCCACAGATGCGCTAGCTTCTAAACTAGATGAAAAATGTATACCAATACCATTATTTGCAATAGTGGCAGCCATCCAATGTTCTACTAAGGGCGTTATATCAATTTCTAAATCTTCAAGGCCTGTTGTGAAGCTTTCTGTAAATTGTGGATCGCTAGAACCAGTACGATAAGAGCCTCCAACACAATCATTGGTAGTATAATTACTGCCAGTCCAGGCTGCTGAATTTGATGCGCTCATCCAGTTGGCGCCAGTATTGCCCTTTGTAACATCTTTATATTGTTCTAAATCTAAACCGATTCCTTCTTGCCATGATTGTGCAACAGCAAGAATTGATAATGTGTAGTCAACTGGAACAGTTTTAGAATGTACAGCATTAAACATACGAAGATAGAAACTAACACTGCCGCTTGCTGGAATTACAGAATTGGTTCTATCAGTTGATATACCGGTAGTTGGAAACTTAATTAAAATCCTTGAAAGCTCTTGAGAGCCTTCGGTTGTCGATGTGTTTTCAGTTTGCCTTCCATAAATCGAGAAAGTCTCAAGCACATCGGCGGCGCCTGCGTTGGCGCCGGTGCCACGAGTTTTCATATCCATTTGATAAGCATTAACTATAGTGGTATCAGCATCAGATTTATATCTTTTTAGAGCCATTACCTAATTTTCCCCTTAATATCGACATCGGGATACTTAAGCTCTAAAATGGCATTTTTTGGAACAATTAAATAACTTCCATCTGGGGATAAATTCTGGTTTATATTTATTTCCACACCAGAATAGCTGCCGCCACTCTTATTAATTAACTTTACTTTTACTACGTCTAAAACGCCTGTCACTGCTTTCAAAGCCTCATATATATCACTAATATAAATCGTTTCACCAATAAAAAATGCTGTGGAATATTTCTTCCTTAATGCTTCTACACATGCATCCAGTAATATGAATTTATCTGCATTTGACGCTGGTTTAACAATAAAATCAATTCCAAAATTAATGATATAAGGATCAAGAATATCAATTGTATCACTAATCATTCTAAAGTGATTTAACCAAACTTTTAAGTTGTTTTTTATTGTTGAATTTGTAGCTGTCAAATAACCGTTTTGATCTTCAGAAATAACATATAAATTCAAATTTCTTTTAAGCGAATCCGGATCTCTTTGTACCGAACATCGTTTAATCGAACCATATTTTGCTGACATTCTATATGTTAAATTCTCATAATCCGCTTGTGTAACTGCTCTATTTTGTGTTGGAAATGTATCAAAAATTCTTCTTTTGATTTCTGATGTTGTGATGTTGGAAACATCTCCTGTAATCGGATTCTCGTTTGACACCTCTAAAGAAGAAATAACCGTTCTTACAGTTGCCGGATCTAATGTTTCTCTATCAGCAAAGTTCATACTTACACTAGAAACCGATGTAACGGTGTTAACACCAGTATTTGAATTTGTTGAATTAGTAACTCTATACATAATCGTTAAAGTAGTGTTAACCGGGACGATTCCATAATTTTCATTCCTCGAAAGACGTGTTGGATCAAAAGTAGTACTCGTAACATAATCTTTTCCAAATACATCTATAGCTACCGATTGGGGATCGGCAACAACATTTGATTCAGCAGATTTTCCACTACCAAATTGTAAATATACACTAAATCTATCTCTCTCGATAACAAACTTACGAGACACGAGATACGGCTTAATAATAGAAGGAACATTATCATTCTTGAAATTATTATTTGAGATCTCTTTGAAAATTATATCCTGTGCTAAATAATCTACTTCGAAATATTCATTACCTTCTGAATCTGTAACACTAATAATTTCTGCAACATTACCTGACGATAGTTTTATCTTTTTAAATTTTTGGTAAGTTCCAATCTTAATTTGTTCTTGACTAAAAAATCCTGATACAACGTTGCCATAAGCTTTAATAGCATAATATGTGGGGGCACCGGTGTCTGAATTTGCTCTAGCTACAACTACAGGATTACTTACTGATGAAAAATCTACATTTTCTGTTAAAACGTAATTTAAGCCAGTAGTAGAAGTAAAACGAGAACCTTTCTTTAAAATTGGAATATAATCTGTATCCGGGCCAATGCCAGTAGAAGATGCTGGAATAAGAATATATAAAGCTACTTTGCCATATGTTGAGGCGCGCCCAGTATTTTTATATCCTAGTATCCTCCCATGACGAACAACATTGCTATATTGATAAGCAGTGTCTAAAAAAGACTCATTAATATTATAATCCAAATAAAACGAAAGCTGATCGCCCACATAGGCAACGGCATCTAACATCATGGCGCCAAATGATGCTTCACTAAAATCCTGAAAAGTATCTGGATAAAATCTTTCAGCAATCCCCATTAAATCGCGGCGGATGCTTTGAAACTCTCTATGAGTATAATCAATTGGTACAATCTTTTTTTGTTCATCTGACATAAAAAACCCTCATTTTAAATAGTAATTTCTATGAAATCATTGGTGCCCAGATTCGGAATAGAATAAATCACCGAAAAGGCTAATCGGTTATAATCCGGATCAGCTATCCCAAAAGCAATATTTAATATTGAGACAGCAGGCAAATAAATGTTTACTTGTTGCCTAATTTTACTATCTATTCGTGCTTCAACTCCAGAGCCATAATTCTCGAAAAGAAATCTCTTTAGACCAACTCCAAAGTTTGGTTCCATCACTCGTTCACCGGGATCAGTTAGTAAAAGCATTTTTAAATTTTGTCTAACTAACTTCTTAATACTTTTTATCATAACAAAGCCATCGCCAGAATCTATTTCAAGAGGAAGCGCAACACCAAAAGAAGACATTTTTTATCCTACCTTTCTATAATTAGGGTCAATCTTCTTTTTCACAGAGTTCTCCCTTAGAATTAAAGGGGTTAGAACGAAGCATTCTTCGCTTCCACCACGGAAGCAAATTCATACCAGGAGAGAATTTAAAGGATTCACGTAAGCTATTCAGAATAATCTTGCCAGGTTTATCTGCTGCAGCGTCACCAGGATCGAAATCTCTTGAATTATAGTGTGTTTTAAAGAGTTTTTTCAATCGACTTTTTGATTTTCTCAATAAAACTTGATCCCACTCGTCAAAAGTCAAGACAAAGGGAGTAAATCTTTTAGAACGATCTTTAATGTTTGCCCAGCCCTCTACACCATCTGTCCCAGATGGAACACCATCTGAAAGCGTCACAGACATTCCTGGTTTTGTACTCAGTTCAACATCAGACTTACTACCAAATGACACCCCCTCCTCAACTGTCTTTTGGCCAATAGACGGTAAAAATCCCTCACTATTATAAATAGCCAACAATGCTGTCATCTTTTTCATCGGGAAAATATACTGAGCTACAAGTTTGTATGCGTCATCATTAACAAGCATATTAATCAAACATAACAACAATTTACTATCCTCTTTAAATGGAGGTATCTCGCCAATCAACGTATCTAATGCATCTACTTCTACACTAGCAACAGAATAAGCTGTTCCATTAACTACTACTGAAAACTCCAAGCCATATCTCACTCCAAATTCACCATCTAAGCCTACAACCTGTCCACCAGTATCAGTAACCAAGTCTAAAGTGCCAAGATAAACATCTGATATCAATAATCCATTATCATTTGATTTAATAATATCTATCGCATCGTCCGAAGAATATTTTGTACCATCAATGCTAATGTATTTTTCAATCATAAATGGTTTTTCACTATCTGGAGATGCATCTCCATAATCATCTACATCTCCAATCGGAACAATTACTTGATCTGCCACAGGGCGCAGCAACACATGATCTTCTTCTACATGAAATTCTCCTGCCATATACACAGTATCGCCATCGTCATCGGTTGTAACGTGATAATATCCAGTATACATTTCGCCCGTCTCTGTATCTGAAAATTCAGAACCATCTGTGTATAATTCCTCTCCTTCTGTGGGCAATGAAACTACTTCTTCTTTTATTTCTTCAGCCAGCGTAAGGCTGCTACCTGCCGTTAAATTTTCTAGAACATAGTAATCTAAATTAAAAACATCCGGCTTTATTCCAACAATCTCTAAATTCTCAACAAACTTTTCTCCCATATAGTTCAATTGTTCATTAACCAACTCTTTAAGAATCAATTTAGCCAACTCTTCCGTTTCTTGTACTGCTTCTAGATTTTTATTTGAACGGTAATTTTTTAATGTTTTGAACCTGCTCACTTCATCTAGATCTTTTGCATCTTTTAAACTATCTGCGCCCGAGTCTTTATAAGGATAATCATATTGTTTTATTTTCTCACTCAAAGAAACTAATGCATCATAAGCACTTTGTGGAGGTGTAAAGCCTTCACTTTCAATTCTTCTAGCATATGTTTGAACTGATTGTTCTAAAAATGCATACCAAAATTCACTATCTTTAAAGGGGTTAAAAAATTCCCATCCAGCTTTTTGGGCGCTTTTAAAATGTTTTTCCATATCTTCAACAATATATTGTGCAAAAAGCGAGCTATAAGTTTCTGTGAACTTAGGATAGAATTTTGTAAACGTTGCCATAGCTTTTATGAAATGTACACTTACAAACATTCGAATACCAGCCGAAATAAGTCCTTCAATTGCTGCGGCAGATGCCCTTTCTAAAATTCTTTCATAAGGCTTTTCTATAATACAATCTGGATCAGATTTTAATCTTTCATCTTCCGGTAAAGATGGATAAGTGCTGTCTATTTTACTTTGAATATCTTCAAAATCAATCAAATCGGTTCTTTGGGGTTTACAAGGGCTTAACTCTGGAAACATTACATCAATAAACCCTAGCCAACCTTCGTTTGCTAATGGGGCAATATAAAGTGGAGGATTCATATATGAGCCGCCATATTGTACAGGATCTAAATAGAAAACTCTATTATTATCCGGATCTTCATATTGCATTCGACTAATACCCAAAATCATATCATCATTTGAAATATTATCACCATCATCATTTGTAGCATCAAAATAATCAACACCGTCCTCAGTGACATATTCAACATCCTCTTTAGATAGATCATCAAATACGGCGCCATATGTAAAAGCTGCTTCGTTTTCAGCAACATCAGCAGCCATTGTTTCCAAAACACTAGACATGAATTCATCATGGTATGATTTTAAATCTGAAAGTGATACACTTCCGCCGGCATTATTAATAATTTCCTTCAAAAGTATAATTTGTGGAATATTACTAACTTCAGAACTAAACGCTGATAAAAATTCCGTGTAATTAGAAAAATCAATACCATCGAGCGTATCATCAACTGTCAAAAATTCAAATTTTCTTTCATAAATTACTCCGGCTTCTGCTGCTGCTTGTTCAAATTCCTTTTTTTGTTCTTTCGACATAAACTCTGTTAAAGAATAATCAAGATTTGCTGCAACATTAAACTTGTTTATGATTTTAACTCTTGCATTGTCGTCTGGACGATTGACGAAATTGCCGTCATCATCTTCTACAATATCGGAAAGGAAGAACTCCATATCAAATCCAAAAGAAAAATCTTGTTCGGTGTCGCCTTTTGCATCATCTTGAAAAGAAAACGTTATATCGGCGGTCTTTTTACGAGCTTTCTGTGTAAAATATAATCTATCATTTTCATAATCTACATCTATTGTGAAATTATATCCAAAATCAGGCAACGATAACAGATCTATATTTTTTCCAAAACGAGTGATGTTCAAATCCTCAAAAGATTTAGAAAACGTTTTGTCTTCTACAACATCATTGCTTGAAGCAAAAGTCGTATCTAATTCAGATAGTTCATCTTCCAAGTGTGCCGCAATTTTCTCTGGATAGGCGCCTTTTTGTCTATGAAGCTTTGCAATACTACCGCCCAAGGTACCGGGGCCGTCGTCGGGATCGTCATCCTCAAATTCAGAAGTATCAATATAAAAATTAACCCATCTTCTTCTGCTGAATACTTTTCTTTGGTGAGCCGTGAAAGGCATTCCCATCGTGTCAGAAAGAATCATATTAATAAGTCCCCATTTCATTCTACCGGGGCCATTTCCGAGCATATCAAACGAAAATGCAATCTTAAGCTGTTCCATATCTCCACCCAAAGCTGCTGATACAACCGCTTTTTGCTCTTCTGAGTCATATGGAACAAGTCCGTTATCACAACCAGGATCAGATACAAGTGGAGGCATATTAGCGGCAATGTAATTTGGAATACCGCCCTGAAGAATCGAGCCTAAATCATCTAAATCGTCAAGTTTTTTGTCTTGAATATCATTAAACATTTGATCGATTTGTGGTTTAGTTGCGTTGGGAGTTGAGCCGGGCCCTTCAGGCTCAGATAATAGTGTTTCTCTTAACTCTTTAAATTTCTCTAATTGTTCTGGCGTAGCACAAAGAGAAGGATTAACTGGTATCTCTTCGCCTGGTGGTATTGCAGCTGCAACATCTTTCATTTGATCTTTAAAATCAGCCGGCATTAAATTGCCCATATTCTTAAAGAAGTTGCCTATTTTGTCCTTATTTGGAAATGCTTCTTGGAAATCAGGATACTCATATTCAATAATTGTATCAATAATATTCAAAAAGTCATTCGAAGGATTTCCCAACATCGCATTCATTAATTCAGATTGAGTTGTGGCAGATGCAAAATCTTCTGCCATTGATAATACTTGCTCATCATCAGCTAATGCGGCACCGCCGGCACCCAAAGATTCAAACATCTCAACAATTGTGTCGTCAACCTGTTCTTGATCGGCATCCTCGCCACATATAGATTCACGAACAACATTCGAAAATGTTGTTCGACCAGTAACCAGCGCTGGCAATGCTGCCGCTAGATCGCCGGCGACACCAAGAGCCGCACAAAGAGCATCTCCTAATAATTCGCAAA
>Ga0098033_1000943_pt1 | contig 12483 bp, 1 predicted proteins | sample 1_EtaG_FD_75049 | JGI IMG/M metagenome (GOLD analysis project Ga0098033, IMG submission 75049) | Marine viral communities from the Subarctic Pacific Ocean - 1_ETSP_OMZ_AT15124 metaG | ecosystem: Environmental > Aquatic > Marine > Oceanic | place: Pacific Ocean | collected 2015-01-07
AATACAAGAATCTCCAATAAGTGCATCTCTAGACTCCTTAACTGAGATAGTCTTAGGCATTGCTGCTCAGGAAGGAAAAGCAAGAGAAGCTGAGAAAGATAGACAATTTCAGAAATCACAGATATATCTTGAGTCTAATCTAGAAGCATTAAATAAATCTAGAGAAGAACATTTTAAATTAAGGGAGAGAGCTACTAATCTTGGGATAATGGAATTATCAGCAGATAAGGTAACGGATATCAATAAAACAAATGCTTTTAAAGCTATAGTTGACACTGAAGGAGAAAGTATTACTACTTCATTAAATGCATTAAATGAACTTAACAGTGAAATACAATCTAATATTTCTACTTATTCAAAAGGACAGACTATTGCTAAGAATATAGATGCTGATTTTAGTGGACATATTTCATCTGATGAACTATTAGTTTATCAGCAAAATGAAGCGAAAATACGTAAAGAGCAGAGGTTAGCTCCTAAACCTTTAGGGGAAGCATTTATAATGGGCATTCAGTCTTGGACTATGGACCCAGATAAGAGATTAGAAATGGCTCTAAGAGGCCTTGAGATAGCAGAGAAAGAGGAATTTGCAAAATGGTTACCTAAGAATTTACTGCAAAAGTTTGAACTTGGAGAGCTTACTAAAAAACAATTAACAGAAGAAATTTCTAAGGCAAAGCTTTTGAATGAGCATCAAGAACTTATTAATGAATATGCACCTGAGAAATTTAAAGATGAAGAAGCTTTTAGAAAATTAAGTTATACTGAGTTGGAAACTCAGATAGATGTATTGAAATTACAGAGAGAGAAATTTGATATGGAGAAGCCATTTCTTGAATCAAAATTTAAAGATGAAGAAGCAATAAGGAAACAATCAATAGATACGATGGGGCTTACGCATGAACAGCTTCGACATACAATTGATATAGCTAAAAAATATGATGGGAAGAAGATAGATGCTCAGCTATCTTTAATACAAGTTCAAGTAGATGCTGGCAAACAGGCGATAAGGCATGCACGGTCTGAAGAAGATAGAAAAGTTTTAGCAAGTGCAATAACATCACAAGAAAAAAATATTCAAAGTCAAATGGAGAATCAAGATGCTATTGGTGTAAAATTATTGACTGAAATTTCATTTGAATTAAAGAAAGGAGTACATACACCTCTTTCTAGTATAGTAACACTTTTACAAACAAATCCTGATTCTGATGTATTAGAAGAAAAAATAACTGCAATAAAAAAGAATGAGAGATATAGTCACATAGCTTCAGATATTGTAAGCTTATATGAAAGTATTGTTACATCTAAAACAGAACCATCAGTTCCTGATTATTCTGTATTTCTACAGAAGATTGGTGATATAAAGGAGAATCATGATGATAATCAGGTGCTATTATCTAAGAAATACATAAAAGACAGAATAGATAAATATGTTAGTTATGGAATATTGACAAGTAGAACTGCAGTAATGAGAAATACTATTAAAGCTATAAAGTCTTTATATAATGATAATACACTAACTAAAAAAGAGTATAATACAATGATAAAAGCTGTACAGTGGGAAGATAGTGGAATAATGAATAATCCAGAGTTAATAAATCAAGCTATAACATCTTCTGAACAGCTTAAATCTTTAAGAGTAACTTTAAATAGTCAACTTGCTTTAGATGCTAACTATGCCCAAGAGCAATCTTTTCCTATTTTTGAAGAATAGTTACAAGGATATCTAAATGGCTTTGTCTATATATGAGAAGATGAGGCTCAGAGCTAAAGCTCTTAGTGATACTGGAGTCTTATTAAATAGTGATGCAGAACTCGAAGCATATGCAAAACAGGAAGCTGCTAACCTTCAACAGGCATCACTATCTCAACAACAGCAGCAACAGGGAGAGATTAGTATGTTACCTGTTGATGAGCCTGATACAAGAAATATAGTAGAGACAGGTGTAGAAAATCTTTTTGATTTCATAGGTGGAGGTTTATGGTCTGCTATGGATACAGCTTTATTTGGTGCTCCAGGGATGGCATGGAGAGCTACAGATAGAGACAGTTATAATGCATTTATGCAAGAAATGAATGATACTACACTTGGAAGAGTAGGGTCAACAGTTGGTGGATTAGCAGGTTTCATGGCACCTATGGGGTGGGTAGGCAAGGGTACTAGTCTTTTAGCTAGGAGTTTAAGAGGGGTAGGTCAAACTGGAAAACTTGCTAGGGGAGAGAAGGTAGCAGGAGCTACTACTCGTGTATTACAACAGAAAGGTGCTCAAAAGATACTTAAGGAAAGTGAAAGAGCTGCGAGAAATGTTCATGGTCAAGCATTAACTGCTGATCAGTCTTTAAAGATATCTAAGTCACTTTCTGATGATGCAATGGGATTTGCATGGCAAGGAGGATTTCAGTCTAAAATTGGTCTAGGTAGAGGTAGAGCATATGAACTAGAGCATGGTGCTGATGCTATAGCTATGGTAAAGGAAGGGCTAAGAAATGATTTACCTACAAGACTTGCATCTCAAATGTCTAAACATGGAGTGAATTTAACTCCTAATCAGATGGGCAAGTTATCTGATAAGCTTATAGATATTTATTCTACTAAGCCAATTAATTCTATAGAATCTATAATATCAAATATGAGAATTGCACCTAAGCCTGTTATGAAAGTAATGGGTGCTATAACTCAAGAAGCTGTTAATTTTGGGATTGTAGGGACTGTAATGGATGCTACACAATATGCTACTGGAGATCTTGAAACTACGCATGATAGTTTTGGAATGGCTATGTTATCAAGAGTTCCTGGACATATGTTAATGGGTGGTGCATTTGGAGGTATAGGTTTTATACCTGGTGGTACTAATATGAAATGGTTAAAAAGTATTAGGATGGCTCAAGGTAAAAACATGGGGAAGATCAATGAGAAAATAAGAGGCATGTCATTAGAAGAAGCTAAAGCTCATGCAAGACTTGATATGAGAAATAATGCTGCATATAATCTAAAAATAGATGGTGTAGATATTACTGAAAGAATGCTTAGAGGAGGGAGGGCTGGCTTAAATGAATCTTTACTTCCTAAATTAAAAACTGCTATGGTTGAAAGAAATAATTATATGACAAGGCAATTTAAAGGTCCTGGTTATAGTAATATTATTAAAGAGATGGGTATAGATTTCGCACAGTCGTTTACAAGGATGGGTGTAGGAGCTACTATATTTAATTGGCATGCATTAGAAGGTGGTCATTTTGATAATATGCATCCTGGAGAAACATTCTTCCATTTAGCTTTAGGTGCATGGATGACAAGGCAAGGTAAGCCTTTATTTGAAAACAAAGATGGTGTTAGAAGAGATCTGTTCCATTTTGGAGAAAGACCTTATTATTATAACCATGAAATGAATCATTTATATAAATCTATGGAGTCAATGGGTATAAGGAATAAGAATATTACTGAAATAGCTAAACAGTATGAAGGGAATATATATACTGATTGGTTAAATAGAAATCCTATACAGGATGTCGAGAATGTGCTTAGTATTTTAAAGAATAAAGATATTGTTTATGATGTTTCACTGGAAGGGGAAAGATCAATAAGTAAAATTAGTAAAGTAGAAACTCCAGGTGAAGAATTGGTAAGTTATCTTGAGCCTCTAAATCCATATTTAAGAACGAGAAATTTAAAATTTAATCCTAATTTTAAGAAAGCTGAAGCTAAAAAAGCTATAGAGGAAATACAGAATCTTGAATCTGTAGAATTAAGCACAAGTGAAAGAAAGGTAAATTTAACATCAGGTAGAAAACTTGCATTAGCTATGATAAAAGGTTCTAGTAATAGTGGATTAAGGCTTATGACAGATCAATTTGAAGCATTTAGGCAACAAGTACAAGCTATTACTGGTAACCCCGATGCTATCAGTAAAGATGGTAGAATGCAAAGAATTAATATTGATACTTTAAAAAAAGAAGATGGTACTGAACCTACCCTTACTGAGTCAGCTGCTATTAAAAAGTTTATAAAAACACAAGAAAATTTTCACAATGTTAGAATAATTCAAATGGAAGACATAGCTGTTCAAAGAGAATCTAGTGTACCTGTGAAATTGACAACAGAAAAATTAGAAAAATTAATAGAATTTCAAACTGAATTTGAACACTCAATTGGAAGAGAATTATATGGTACTAATGCATCTGAAGCCATAGATATGAATGATCCTGGACTATGGAGTCTGATGAGAGAGGTATATTATGGCAAAAGTATTGAGAGCGTTTATGATGTGATGTTAGGTAGAGAAGTTCCTGGTTTAAAAAAGGAAGATAGTGCTAATATAAAAAGCCTTATAAAGGAAGTTCTTTCGCATAAAGATAATATGGATCATAATATAATAGGTAAGCTAGAAAATATCACTTTAAATCCTGAGGGATTTGAAGGTACTAATGAAGAGTTGGGAGCTCTGACGAATTTCTTAACACACATATGGTCTATTTCATCTACGAAAAGACAAGCTTTAGATTCAAGAAAAGTTGAAGTCCCTTGGAATAAGGTAATGGAATTAAAAGAAAAATTAGTTGAAGCAGGTATGCCTGATCCAATAAAGCATCATCTCGATGGAAGAATGGAAAATTGGTATAATAGGACTATAAATCATGGTATAGATGAGAATCTTGCAGGTAGGGATCCTGGTGACTATAAGGCTACTGTTATAAAGAGGTTATTATTAAATGGTATTATATCATCATCTTCTTCAACAAGAGATGGAAGAACTACTAGGCTTGGTATGCCTGAAAAGCTCACACATGATATGATTAGACAAATTGTAAGAGTAGATGGAAAAGAGCCTACAGAAAAAGAAGGTCAGCCATATATAGATGCATGGGAAAATGTAAGAAAAGAGTTAGACGGTATTATTACTTTTAGAGAGGATTCTGGAGTAGAAGGATTAACTGAAAAGCAATTGTCTAGCATTATTACTGCTGATAATATTTTAAGAACTAAGAAGTTTGTAGCTGATCATGAACAAGTTTCAACTATACTCTTAGAGGGTGCTGAAAGAGCTGGAGAGAGAGCTGAAATAGTAAAGGATGATGCTGTTAATACTTATGGAAGTTCTCCAAAGCCAAGCGAACAAGAGCAGATTACAGCTTTAATGGCAGGTGATAAATATATTCAATCTGAATACAATAATATACATAGACAATTTAATGCAACTTTTGCAGGTGGTAAAGAGATAGGAAGGATATCAGCTTTTTTACATTTCTTTAAAACTAGTAAAGATAAAGAAGGAAAAAATATATTAGAACTTCTTGATATGATGGAAGGCAAAGATGTAGAGACTATGAGTAAAATCTCTGAAAGAATAAAAGAGCTTCAGGCTGCTATTGGAGAACAGGTAGCCAATAGACCTGATATTAGATCTCAATTTTCTGAGATGAGAAATGAAGAAGTTCAAAGAAGAATGCATGAGGAGATAGAAGGAACTGCACCTGATCCTACTTCATATATAACTCCTGAAAAATTCTTTACTAAGTATGAAGTTATGTTAGATGATGCATTAAAAAATACTAGCTTATCTCTTTCTACGCAAGACTCAGCAGCTGATGTACTTTGGAATCTTTATAAAGGTACAGTTATAGATGGAAAAATAAAGCATACTGATCCTAATGGGAATATTAAGGAAGGAGCAGAAGCTTTTACTAATAGACTATTTGATATGGCAAAGACCAATAGAAAAGATGCTAGTGATTCTATAAGAGCTGAAGTCCAAACAATTTCTAATTTAATGGAGAGACGATTTTCTGTTAAAAGATTATCTTTAAATATAGATAGTGGTAAGGGAACATATGAAAATACAGAGATATCTAAAGGTTTCTTAACAGATATGTGGGTAGAAACATTTGGTGCACAGGATATGGTATTAGCTGATGGACAATTCATACAAAAAGGGAGATTCAGTTCTTTAGCAAATAATCCAGAAGCATTTATTAGGTTTCAAGAAGTATTATCAAATGAAGATTTTTTTGCTACATTAGGTGAAGGATCTACTAAATATGAAAAGCTATTAAAAAATGATAGAAAAACATTAATTGAAACTGAAGGTAAAGATCTTTCAGAGGTAGCTAACGAAACTGTAATTCATCAGGGCAATATACCGATTCATGATCAGTATATGAAAGGCAAAAGATATGTTATTACTGTAGATGAAAATATTGATTTAGTTATTTCTCATAGCCAATTACAACAGTTAGGAGAAAAATTTATAGAATGGTATGATACATCAATTACTGATCCTTATGTAATTAATGCAAGGAATAAAGTAAAAGGAGCTGATGATCTTTTTAGGAATAATTTAGATATTTTCTATAAGCATATTAAGGAATCCACGAATGAGAAAGGAGAAATAGATTTTAATAATTTTGCAAATAAAAAATTAAAACCACAAAATAATTATGAATATGTAGAAGATGCTGCCTTTACTATGTTTAATGTTATGTATGGAAAGAAGATAGAAGGGGATTGGTTACAAGATGCATATTTCGATGTTGCAGGGGGAAGAAAGCATTATAAATATAAAAGATTAGCTCAAAATCTAGGTTACTCAAGAAATGGAGATCTGAAAAGGCAATTCTTAAAAGAAGTATGGATTGAAAGTAACAATGATTATAATAGAGAACTTGTAGATAAGTATACAGATATGGATACGTATAAAGTCTTTACAATAAATGATTCTAATAAAAGTAAAACTGGAGAAGATGCTAAAAATCTTATTACTGATAATCGATCTGTAGCTGAGCATAGATTAAAAGAGATGTGGGATAGGAAGGATATAACAGATAAAAAAGTATATGATGGAATGATGGATATCTTAAAGAGCAGTAATTCCATAAACGCTGAACATGTTAATGCTATGACAGCAGTAAGACGATCTCATCTTGATTATTTATTATTACTTGATGGTAAGCATAATTTAATAGGAGAATCTCCTGGGCAAAAACCAGTAGGGCTTACATCATTTGAGGCGGATGGAAAGATACACGTTTTTTATAATAAAACTCATTATTTTTATGATTCAAAATTAGAGAAGGATGGAGGATTTTTTGAGCAGAATCCTGGTATAGAGATGTTAACATTTACTAGTGGTACCAAAAAGAATAAGATAATTAATAAAGAAACTCTTGAAAACGAATTTGTTCCTTATGATATAATACCAAAAGCTACATCTGGAGAAAATATGGCTTCTTGGATTAATAATATAAGGGTAAAGGATGCTCCAAAGGCTATACAGACAGTAAAATTTAACCAAACTCTTTCTGGTGTATCTTATAGTGCTCCTCATGATGTAAAAATATCTAAACAATTTGAAAACTATGGAAGCGCTGAACATCAGCGAACATTATATGAATATGCAAGAATGGATATGATAGAAGCATTTCCTGATGTTACTGTTAAATTTTTTAGTCCTGAAAATACAAGAAGAGCTTCAGATGAAGCTAAGTCTTTCCTCCCAGGAGAGCGAAAAGGTAATTTTGATAGTGAAATAGATAATGCTTCTTTTCAGCACATATGGATAGAAAGAGATGGAGTTCCTTTTAGTGCTCCAGTAATATCTGCGTATGAAACATTTATTAAGAGAAGATATATAGATGATGCAGGAGTATTTGATGGATATACTGATGCAGGAGGTTCAGCTATATTAAGAGGTAACTTAGCAACAAATTTAGATATTCCTATATATGAAGGTATTGGAAAGTCCAGAAGACAAATAAAACTTGGTGAAGCAAATATAGGAGCAGAATATTTAGAAAGAAAACTAAACTATTTGTCTCATTGGGCTCCAGGAGTAGAGGTCCCAGGGGTTAGGAAGAGATCAAAGTATAGGGAAGCTAGTACCTTAACTATGGTATATAAAGCTAAACCAGGGGAGGTAGCTATAGCTGAAGGCAAAGTAGGAGAGAAACTTTTTACACAAGGAAGAGATATTATAGTAGATATGAAGACTTTAGAAATAATTGATCCTTTTCATGAAGGAGCTAAGATTACAGAAACCAAATATAAAGGTCTTCACAAGATGGTAGATAATGTTACAAAAGAGTTAAAAGATGGCAAAATAGAAACCTATGGAGATGTTATACATGAAGTTAGAAAAGATATATACGGGCAGAAATTTAGTTTAGGCATTGTTTCTACCCCTACTCCTAGAACAGGGCCTCATGATGTATTAGTATTAAAGGTTAGATCAATACTGAATAAAAAAGATGGAGGATTGCTTGAAATGAATCCATATGATGTAACCATGAGAGCACAAAGAGATTATGATACTGATAAAATATATTTCTTTATGGATACTCCATTTGCTTTAGCAAAGGAAGCTTATTTAACTAATGGTACTATTTTAGAAGCACAACCTTTTAAAGCTGGTGAGAAAACTAATCCACAGTTTGATCCTTTCAATAATAATTCTTTCAAAGAATACAATAGAGATCTAAATAATTATAAAAGACTTAGAGGTCCTGTTATAAAGATGCACAGGAAAATTACTCTTGCTCAAAATATATTTGAAGGCTTTGAGGGTATAGATATAGGAGGAGGTAGGAGAATAGTTTTTGATAAATCTATTGATGCTAAACAAAGATTAGTAAATGATTCACAGGGAATATTAGATATATATGATGGAATTCCTAAATTTATGGAAGATGGTGTAGATAATTGGACGAAAAGAACATTGTTTGGTCATACAAGGAAATCTGATACTACTACATGGAGGTCTGAAGATAAACCATTCTTTAAGATAGAGTCAACTGATGCTCAAGGAAATAAAAACTATGCAATCATTGAAAATAAAGCTCACCAGTTAATGATAGAAAAATTATTATCTGATTATGGTAGATTGTTAAATTTAGAAGGAAGTATATGGGAATCAGGATTGGCTAAAGATCCTAGCTATAAAGAGATGGTAGAAGGCTATCGCCAATTTAAAGATATATATTCCGATAAAATGGTAAACTATAATTTCTATAACTATCTAAAGAAGCGTGGCCTAAAAGATGAAGCTAATCAATTGTTTTATGGAGGGAAAGCTACAGAATTAGAAGGGGAAGTTATTAAACCTATTATGTCTGATATTGCATCTAATTTGCTTAGAGATGGTGGAGCTACGGTTTTTATGAAATCATTAAATCAAATAGCAAGAAAAGATTACCTTACTGTACAAGAGACATTTAGCCCAGCAGGTGACCATTTTAATGCTGCTGTTAATAAATGGGTAGGGAAATATAGAGATGAAGCTTTGAAAGTTTTTCAGATGACTGAGAGTCCAGAAGGTCCAGTAAGTTTATTAGGAGAGAGAATGACTACTGGTGAATACTCACAAAGAGAGTCTAGATTACAAGACATGATGTGGGAAGCCTTTAGAAGAGAGCAGAGAGACGAGTCACTTATGGTACAGATAGGAGTTATGGAAGAGCAGATTCAAAGAGCTGAGTGGGGATTGTCTGAACAAAAGAAAAAGTCTTTTAGAGATCAGGCTGATATAGATATAAAGAATGAGAATTTATTATTAAAGAAAGAAGCACGTGATTTTCTATTGAGAAAGCTATCTATTGAACCTGACCCTGAAAACTTGAACAGTGGGTTAGTAAATCAGAAATATATTAGATACAGAGAAGGTAAAAATAATAAAATTGAGGCTCGTGGGACAGAGACTATTCTAATTTATAATAAGAAAAATGCTAAAGTAGTAGCTAAAGTCAGAGGAGATGTAACACATACATTAACAGATAAACAAATAGCTGTAAAAAATCCAGTTATATTAAAGGCAATTACTCAACATGACCTTATAGATGGTATAGCGTGGACATATGCAACTAGAGGATATCATGCATCATTCAGTGAACATAGAAGTGAGCCAGATTATGGTAAAGTAGAAACAGAGATTAGAGATACTAAGAAAAAAATACGTGATTTACATTCAAGTGAGCTTAGTAAGAAAGGACTTACTGATTGGCCTGCACTACAAGCTAAAACACTTTCTATTATAGAAAATGGTGTTGAGAAAGTGAATCAGATAGCACATGGTGATAATATAAAAGTAATTACCAAGGAAGGTCAAATAGGAGATAAATATCCTGAAGGTAAAGAGCATTATGGATTAGATTTTGTACTAAGTCTTTTAAGTCCTGATCATAGTGGTAATCTTAATGAATATTATTTTTCTCCTAAAACTAGTGGGTTCCATCCAGCTGTAAGAGTGCCATCCAAGTCAGTAATTTCAGGGGTTATGCATGCTATAGATGCTTATGACTTAATGCCACAAGGCTATTCAAGGAGAGAGTTTATAGGAGAGTTAGCTCAATTACACAGAGGTTTTTATGATGCTACTGTAGCAGGGCAAGGTTTTCATGAAGGAATGGCAAGAATAGCTCAAACAAGTCTAGAGGGAGCTATCCTTAATCATGCAATAAAAAAGGTAACTATTAATCCATTTATGTCAAGAAAAGATTATAAAACAATGAAAGAAACTATGGATATGTATTTACCTGTTAAGTCAGATATAGCAGAGTTGTTTAGAGAGCTATTAGAAGATGGAAGATTAGTTGATCCTTATACTTTTATGATATTAAGAGAACAACTTATTAAAGACTATGGACATGAGATGTATGATTCCATGATAAAAGAATCAAGAGGGCAACAAGTTTTTGATGGGCTAATGACTAAAACATTTGGTCATGGACGAGGAGAAGGTCAGTTAATAGGAGAGATTACATCAGATAGACATATCCTTAAACACAGGAATGTACCAACTCATATACCTAGTAAAAAAAGAGGGATACCAATTGATGAACTTCTTAGGGATACAGTAGGATTTGAAAATGGAAACAAGGATGGAGGCTGCTAATGGCGTGTTTAAAAGGAAGTGAACTATGGCGAGAAACGAAAAAAGTAAGAAATGCTTGGGTTGAAAATAAAACTATTCAGAAGTGGGGATTTGAAAATGATACAGGTGCATTTAAGCGTGTCTTTGAAACAAGTACAGGTAAAGAACTTTTAGCAGGATATGGTATTAATGCTAAGGACATAAAGAAGTTTCAAGTAGGTGTTGAAGATTTTATCTCAAACCTAAAATCTCCTGGTATATTATCTAATAAGCTTATGAGGAGTTTATTTGTAGGTCAGGCTCTCAGTATGAGAAGTCCTGTTACTCAAGGGTTTTTTGATAGTCTAGTAAAAGCAAATAATTTTAGAAATAGTCAGATGCATACTATGATGTCTTCATATAAGAATATGATTAAAAATGTTAAGTTAGCTATATTAGAAGCTAATGAGATGGATACAACAGGCCTTACTTCTGATGCTAAAATGAGATTAAGAGAGTTAACTCCTACAGGTCTTAAAAGAAAAGGTGTTGTAGATACTGTAGTTGGTAATTTAAATAAAATGGAAAAAGCATATCTAAAAGAATTAAAAGATGGTAGTGAGATAGGTGTGCAACATGAAATGAGTTTGCTACATAAATTCCTTAAGGATAAAGAAGGTATAATTTTTCAAGATCTTATGGAGAGAATAACACAAACTGATAATTCATTACTTATTCAAAAGTATAAAGATCCTAATGATCCTTCTACTGTTCTATCATCAAAAAGAGCATATATAAATAGAATTGATTCTGCAGCTTCTGCATGGAGAGAGGTACAGGATGCTGGTAAGACACATCTTGTACAATCTATTAAAAATATGAATCAAATTATAGACTTGAAATATGGGGAACGAAGTGCTGTTGCTGAAAAACTTACAGAGCAGTACTCAGAGATAGCTAGAAAGCTTGAAGAAAAAGAAGGAGGTTATGTTCCTTACTTTGTACTGGATATTATGGCACATTCAATGGAAATTCCACTAAAAATAGCTAAGAGTGAATCTAGGAATGATAGGGATAGAATACTTCAAAATTATATATCAGAAGCAAGGAATATCAATGTTGGCTTAACACAAAGATTAAAAGAAAAAGGCAAGCTAGATGAAGAATATTTTTCAAGAAATCCTATGTTGTATGCTACCGAATATATTAAACAGGTAGCTCAATTTAATCATAGTACATATGTAAACTTAGCATATACTAAGGGAGTAAAGAAGCTTTCTGAGGTTGCTCTTAGAAATGCAGGAGAGAAAGAAGGTAAGACTGCTGAAGTATATTCTAAAATATTAACAGATTTACATTCAAGAGCTACAGGTAAAACTAGAATAGAAGATGCTCCACAAGCTGATAATTTGGTAAGATTGTTATCATCCTTTCAGTTTATATCTAAACTTGGATTCTCAACTAGAGGAGCCCTACGTAATGCTACACAAAGATTATTAAATTTTTCTTATTTCGGGGCTATAGCACAAAAAGATGCTACTGTAGCTACAATGACAGATACTAATTATAAAAAAGCTATGGAAGTTGAGTTAGATAAACATGGATTAAAATTTTTAGATATAGCTCAAGTAACTGAAGGTATTGT
>Ga0098033_1000944_pt1 | contig 12482 bp, 13 predicted proteins | sample 1_EtaG_FD_75049 | JGI IMG/M metagenome (GOLD analysis project Ga0098033, IMG submission 75049) | Marine viral communities from the Subarctic Pacific Ocean - 1_ETSP_OMZ_AT15124 metaG | ecosystem: Environmental > Aquatic > Marine > Oceanic | place: Pacific Ocean | collected 2015-01-07
AATTTAAAAGAACGGAGTCGGGTCTTTTGCCCGATTATGTTCATTTTCGCATATCGGAAATATGTTGTCAATAACATATGTTAAGTCTTAGAAATAAATGTTGTGGCATTTATACAACTGGGTGGTGTGGCATTTATACAACTGGGTACAATCGACTGGGGAATACCCCCACCTGCCCCCCTTGGGGGACGCCCCCCGCCCTATCTAAAGACCACTCGTCTGATATATGTTCAGTTTGGTAACGCCCGTTCGCCCCATTTGGAGCTTGCTAGTGCGGTTGCCCTATTTTATGATGATATTACGAGAAGAACTTCGACTAAGCATTGGGGTTCAATCGTTGCGGGTCACCTCCCCCCGCATTACTTATCCCAGTCCACGGGGTTTGGTTATGGGGTACGACGTTACACGAAAACTTTCTGCCTGGCACGCCGCCATCGTGGACTGGGAACTTTTGTACCCTGATCGGACGATGAAGGAGGCCGCTCGGCATTTTGATGTTTCTGAAGGATGGCTAAGTAAGCTGCGCAACTCTGATATGTTTATCGCTTATCGAGAAGGACGGCGGCGGGACCATAATGAGAAGGTTTCCGATACCGTTCTGGAAAAAACGGAGACGGTTGCGAAAGTTGCCTTGGACGTTATGGCGGAACGCATTGACAACGAGCGTACAGACATGTCTATGAGTGTATTGACTGAGGCTGGTACTATGGCCTTAAAGGCTTTAGGTTTTGGACAGGCTCAAACTGGGCGTGGTGTGAATGGTAACCCAGTTCAAATCAACATTGGCGTTGCTGATCAAGACGCTTTACAAGAGGCTCGCGAGCATATGGCGCAGTTGCGTACCGTCGGTGAGACAACCGAGGTTTTTGAAAATGACGAGGATCAGAAGAAGCTCGAAGTGTTGTCGGCCCCCAGCTAGATTTCATCCTGCGGGGGATGTTCGACATGCTGAATTTTCAATCGAACCTCCTCCGTTTATTAGACCGAAAAAGGTAATTGGTGCGCGGGCTAGGGGTATTAAGTATGAAGAAAAGGCTCAAAGGCACATGGACTTTATGGCTCCGGGTAGGTACGTTCCTGGACCTTGGTTCAAATACACCAATGACGACGGGAAGTATTGGTGTCAGCCCGACGGTCTTTTGTTTGACTTCTCACGTGGGACGATAACCATTGTCGAGTTCAAACTCAAACACACAAGCGATGCTTGGTGGCAAACAAGGCGGCTTTACGAGCCGGTCGTCTCGAAGATTTTTGGTGTCACAACCTGGCGTTATACGATCTGCGAGATCGTCAAGTGGTTCGATAGTGAAGCCGCCTTCCCAGAGACCTTTAACATGGCGCGAGACCCAACGGACCTTACAATTGGAAGCTTCAACGTACACATATGGGGGCGGGCAACATGATTGACGTTGTTGAAGCTCCTGATGTTAATGAGTTGGTGAAGCTGTGCGCCATACACCCAAATCTCTTTGCCAAGACGTTCTTTCCCAAAACTGCTCGGCAAGAGCCTGCTCCCTTTCACGAAGCTATGTGGCGAGGTTTGGAATCTGGTAATAGATTGGTTAATTACCAAGTCTACCGTGGCGGGGCTAAAACTACCTTCTTGAGGATGTTCACAGCCAAGCGTATCGGCTATGGTATCTCGCATACAATTTTGTATATTGGTAAGTCTGAGGGCCACGCTGCTCGAAGCATAAAGTGGATCAAACAGCAAATCGTGTATAATGCAAACTTTGCTCGAACATTTAATTTGCGTAAAGGAGCCAAATGGCAGGACGTGGAAGCAGAAATTCTACATGGAACTGATGAGTACCCTATTTGGATTATGGGCATGGGGATCACTGGTTCTGTTCGTGGCATCAATCAGGATGACTTCCGGCCTGATTTAATTGTCATTGATGATGTAATGGATGAGGAAAATACAGCTACACCTGAGCAACGTCAAAAGATTGGCAACTTGATTTATGGAGCTATTAAGGAAAGTTTAGCTCCTGTATCAGAAGCTCCTGAGGCGATGATTGCGATGCTGCAAACGCCTCTTAACAAAGAAGACGCAAGTACTGAAGCCTTAGAAGATCCTGAGTGGCACTCAGAGGTATTTGGTTGTTGGACTCCTGCTACAGCCGATTTGCCTTTGCATCAACAAGAAAGTGCTTGGCCTGCACGGTGGACGAGTAAGATTCTTAGAATGGAAAAAGAAGCAGCCATCCGCCGTAACAAACTTAGCTTGTGGCTACGAGAAAAAGAGTGCCGACTGGTTAGCCCAGAGACTAGTGCGTTTGTCGAGGATTGGCTTAACTACTATGATCTAGAGCCAGAGCATATGACAATCGTTATGTCGATTGATCCAGTTCCGCCGCCGACGGATATTCAAGTTGCGAAGGGACTTAGAGGTAAGGATTACGAAGCCTTCGTAGTCATGGGGCGGCATATGGGTAAGTATTATTTGCTCGATTATTCACTTAATCGTGGACACGAGCCGGATTGGACTGTTAATGAGTTCTTTCGATTGGCGTTGAAATGGCGACCAAGGAAGATTTTGGTTGAGACAACGGCTTACCAAAAGACCTTGTCATGGATTTTGACTCAGGCTATGAAGACACGGCGGCAGTACTTTGTCATTAAGGAACACGATGATAAGCGAAGCAAGTTTGACACCATCGTTGATGGACTTAGCGGTATTGCTTCGAACGACAGCTTATTTGTTCGCTCAGACCAAACCGAGTTTATCGCACAGTTTCGAGCCTATCCTGACATCGCACATGATGATCTTATTGAAGGAGCGGCGCGGGCGGCGGCTGAATTGCAAGGGGTATTGATTGGTGAGGGTGAGGATGATTACCACGATTATATTCTTCATGAGGAAAAAGCCATTCCGACTCTCGCCTATGCTCGAGGGGCGCCATAATGCCTAGTATGTCCCTTAATATTGGGCCAAAGACCCAAATCCACAAGCGCATCCTTGAGGGCTGTAAAGATCGTGTACAGTTCTCTAAGCGGCGTATGCTGAACCATCACAACAAGTGGAAGGAGGCTGAAGACGCCGCCGAGGCTTATATGCCCGAGCGTGACGTTGACGCCAACCGTCGGCAGGCTCGTGAAGGTGGTTTGCCGCAGTACACAACTCTTGTACTACCCTATAGTTATGGAATGTTGATGGCAGCACATACCTATTGGACTACAGTATTCATGGCCCGCGCACCCGTAATGCAGTTTTCTGGTCGTCATGGCGAGAGTGCTCAAAAGACTCAAGCAGTCGAGGCACTCATGGATTACCAAGTCCAAGTTGGTAAGATGTTGGTGCCTTGGTATACTTGGCTGTACGATGTTGGTAAGTATGGTGTTGGTGTTCTCGGCATGTATTGGGATGATGAAGTCCACACCATCTCTGAGATTGCAGAACAGGAAATAACTTATCTCGGCGGCACAATTAGGACCGGTAAGTTCAAAAAGCGCAAAATCACGCGGAAAATCCCTGGTTATCAAGGAAATAAGGTCTATAATATTCGACCTCAAGATTTCTTTCCTGACCCGCGTGTTCCGATTGGTCGCTTGCAGGAAGGTGAGTTCTGCGCGGTCTATGCCGAATTAAGTTGGAATGTTATTCTTGATAGGGCAGAGCGAGGCGTCTACATCAATGTTGATGTACTTGAAAAAGCTACAATGGATGGCAACTTGGTTGGCGAAACCAACTCTCGCGAGCCAGGCTCCGACGCATTAGATTTGCCGGAGGGTTCAGACGCCGGAGCAGGTACCTCAGCCATCTTTAATGCAATGGGCAAGAAGGTTTCGTCAGTAGTTAAAGCTTATGAGGTTTACATCGACCTCATTCCTGAAAAGTGGGGGCTTGGTAAAGGAAAGGTTCCTGAGAAGTGGGTATTCACTGTGGATACTGGCTTCAAGTATGTTCTTGGTGCACAGCCGCTTGGTGCGTATCATAACAAGTTCCCCATTATAGCATTGGAATATGAGCCTGAAGGTTATGCATTAGTCAACCGTGGTATTCCTGAGACTTTGAAGCCCATTAGTGACACGTTGAATTGGTTGATTAACTCGCACTTCTATAATGTGCGAAAGGCGCTCAACGACCAGTTCATCATTGATCCTTCCCGCATTGTTATGAAGGATGCTCAAGACCCGTTGCCGGGTGGGCTTATTCGATTGAAGCCTGAAGCTTACGGATCTGATCCAAAGACCGCCATGAGTCAGGTTCAAGTTGTCGATGTCACTCGTGGGCATCTCGTTGACATGCGGGAGATGGACTTGCTTGGCCAAAAAGCTATTGGCATCAATGAGCAGATCATGGGCGCCTTGAGGACGACAGGACGTAAGACGGCGACTGAAATTAGGACCAGCTCCACGTTTGGTGTTAATCGACTTAAGACCAACGCTGAGTATTTTTCTGCGATGGGCTGGGGGCCAATGGCTTCAATGATGGTTCAGAACTCGCAGCAATATTACACAGGCGACCGCCAGTTTAAGATCGTGGGCGACTTGTTGCAAGAAGCTGGACAAGAATTTACACAGGTCACCCCAGAAAACATCGCAGGGTTTTACGATTTTGTAGCAGTTGACGGAACTTTGCCGGTTGATCGATTAGCGCAAGCTGCTTTGTGGAAAGACTTGTTTGCACAAATTAGGCAAATGCCTGAGATTGCTGCACAGTATGATACTGGTAGAGTATTTGCTTGGGTAGCGCAGCTAGCTGGGTTGAAGAACATTAATCAATTCAAGATCCAACTTGGCTCACAAGAGTCGTTGTTAAATCAAGCCGCCGCCGGTAACATTGTACCTTTGGGCGGTGGAGAGGGCAAGGCGGGCGCGGCTCCAAGTATGCCGACGCAACTAGCAACAGGGCCTGTGGCATGATAAATATCGAACCTGCGGTCGTTGAGGATATTCCAGATTTCAGTGTTGACGACCGCATTAGAACCTCCCGAGAGAATATGGACATGCTTTCATCCTTGCTCAACTCAATGGGGTGGAAGTTTCTACAGCGTATAGCTATAAAACAAATTGAGGCGCGTAAGAACGATGTATTCCTGAAACCGTTGAGCGACGTAAACGGTGCGATTGCTCAAGAATTTCTTAAGGGCGAAGCTACTGGCATGGCTACCTTGTTGGCGTTGCCTCAAACCTTATATGACGATGCGGAGGCTACAATGACCTCTTTAATCAAAGCAAAAGATGAGCACGCCGATGATGCCGAGGTTGAGTCTGAAGAAGGAGAATAAGAATGACTGATACTACTGAAGACGGCAGCCAAGTTGAAGCAACTCCTGTTGTGGAGGCTGTTGATGACGGCAAAACAGAGGCTGCTGTTGAACAAGCAGCTGTTGATGAGACAACCGAGGGCGGTACCACTGTTGGACCTAACAACATGGACGAACTCTTAGCAGAAGATGCTGACGACTTGGACATGGACGACTTGGACTTGTCCGATGAGTCAGGCCCCGAGGATGTTGAGGAAAGGGCCACTAAAGTTGAAACCCTGCCTGTGGTTGAGAAGACGGCTGGCGAAAAACCTGTGCAAGGTGACGTCAAGCCTGATGCAACGCCAAGGGAAGAGGTCAAAACTGACGAGGTTCAATCAGAAGCTCCCGCGCAGGCAAAAGATGGTGATACGCCAGCCACTGCGCCTGCGGAAAAACCGAAACTTGACGAGCCCATCGTTGAGCCTGCACCTGTGCTTACTAAAGAGCAGCAGTCTGAGGTCTACAACAAGTGGCGTGCTGAGTCTGAGGAATTACTTGCGACACAGCACTACCAGGTTTCGGAGGAAATGGCAGCCGATCTTGAGACAGACGCAGCGGTCGCAGTACCAAAGCTTTTGTCGAAAGTTTATTTGGACTCAGTGACGGCCTCGGTCGGACATATGATAAGTAAACTCCCAGCCATGATTGACGCGACTATTCGAGCTAGAGCCAATGCGGATGCTTCTGAAGAGCGATTCTTCGATCATTGGAAGTCGCAAGGGTTGTCGCCTGAGCATCGTGATACAGTTTTGTCGTTGGGGCAGGCTTACCGTGGTGTTCATCCGAGTGCTACTGAAGCTGAATTTATTAGGGATGTTGGAGCACAGACCATTGTGGCGCTTGGGTTACTTCCGGCGGGGCCGGACCAAGCACCTATGGAGGACGGTGCAAGTCCCGCATTTAAGCCAGCTTCTACTGTAGCAGCGCCGTCAGGTCGTCCAATTGGAAAGCGTAATCCGTTCGATGTCCTCACCGAGGAGATGGAAACGGAGGAGCTTGACCTCGACTGACTTGAAGGAGTAACGAGTAATGGCAGCAGTAGCAGGCCTGCGCGGAACAGGCGATTGGGCGACAGATGAACGCCCGAAAAATTTCCGTGAAATGATCCTTTGGCGGAACCCAAATGGAACTGCTCCGATCTTCGCCTTGATGGCGAGAGTTCAAAAGGAAAGCACAAACGATCCTGAGTTCAGCTGGTGGGACGAGCCGACAGGTATTCTTCGGCTTCGTGTCAACGGCGCACTCTCGGCTGGCGATCTAACGGTCGTCGTTGACAGCTCCGATCCAAGCGATTCGGCGCCGGGGAACAATTGGGGCGTAGCGACTCATTTAGTGACAGGCGATCTGTTGCTGGTAGAGCCATCGTCCGACAATGCCACTTACGACCACGAAATCATCGAGGTTGTGTCGGTGGCGAGCGCCACGCAGTTCACTGTGAAGCGTGGACGGGCAGGAACAACGGCAGCTGCGATTGCCAATGACTTGTTCCTACTGAAGATTGGTTCAGCTTTTGAGGAAGGTAGTGCTGCCGCAACGGCTGCGTCTCGCAATCCAATAAAGTTCACCAACTACACGCAGATCTTTAAGACCTCGTATGAGATTACGGGAACCGCAGGTGTGACCAAGACTCGCACCGGTGATCCTGTAGCGAATGACAAGCGTCGTCGCTCGTTTGACCATGCTAGGGATATCGAGCAAGCTCTGTTGTGGGGCCAAAAGAACGAAACCACTGGTGCGAACGGTAAGCCGTTGCGGACGATGGAAGGAATTAGAGGTTTTATTCCCTCCGACACCACAACGATCTTTGGCGGCGCAACTACGGTTTCAACTTTCCTCGACGCGGTTTATCCGGTTTTCGACTATGATACTCCAGCCGGTGATGAGCGTATTGGGTTCTGTGGGAACAACGGACTGAATATCTTGAACAAGATGATTCAAACGGACTCGAACACACAGGTTCAGTTCGGTGGAGTCATCAAACAGTTTGGAATGCAGTTCCGAGAGTTCCTGATGCCTCAGGGTCGGTTGTTGATGCGGACTCATCCGCTTCTCAATCAAAATTCGTTGTACCGGGACTCCATGTTTATCGTGGACTTCTCGGCGATTCGTTGGCGACCGCTGACAGGTCGTGATACAAAGATGCAGGACAACATTCAGAACAAGGATGAAGACCTGCGGCGTGGGCAGTGGCTCACGGAAGGTGGCCTTGAAGTTCGCTATGGTGGGCTGACATGTGGCTACCTCGGTGCGATCCAGTAGCAATCGTTGCTGGTAATACGACGGCGTAGGTTGGGCTTCAGGGCGCGGCTACGTTAAGACGAGGGTCAATGAGAGGAAAGTATTAACTGCTTTCCCCTCAACCCCCGTAATTAGAAGGAACAATAGTATGGGTCAAGTTAATATTCAAGGCGGCAGCATTGTTGGGCTCTCAAAGCTTGAGACAGTGGTTGCCGGGCATACGCACCTTCGTGGGCGTGTCACTGGTAAATCGGGGCTTTCGAAGCGATATGAGTTGGAATGGGTTCCTGGGGTGTATGGTATCCCCTCGGCCAACGCCGACATTTTGAGTGCGACTGAGGCAACGAATATCACCTGTGATCGCAATTTTGAAATCCTTGGTACGAATGCAACGACGGACGACTCTTTGATGTATGCCGAAGGCGGCATAAAATTGGTTACTTCGGGAGCGGATGGCGATCAGTGCATTTTGGTTCCGCATCTCGACGCCAATCAAACAGCATGGGAGCAGGTCACTTGGGGTACGGATCAAGAGACGGAGTGGGAATGCTGGATTGAGACAGGTGCAGCTATCACGACCAGCGTTATTTGGGCCGGTCTAAAGTTGACTAATACCTCAACCACATCTACCGACGCTAATCAGATCTTCTTCCGGTATGAGGATGATGTGAACAGCGGCAAATGGCAAGCAATCAGCTCAATTAGTGGTACGGATGATGCTGCCGATGCAGGCGTAGCCGCCGTGGTTTTGGGGACTAAGTACCACTTAAAAATCACGATTGATGATCAGAGAATTGGCCGTATGTACATTGATGACGTACTTGTGAAAACGACTGAAGCGCTGACAGCAGTCGATCTCAAGCCGTATGTCGGCGTCGAGGAAGATGGCGCTAGTTCCGCCATGACCTTGTATGTCTACGGCATGAGCATCAGTAGAGACCCCGGCGCGTAGGTATACCGGTGGGCGACCGGGCGGTGCCCGATCCAGTCACCGCCCGGTATTTTCAATCCTTGTGGCGCACATAGGAGCCAAGTCGATGGTCAAGAGTGAAAAGACTATGCGGGTTGACGTCAAGGACTCGGTTGTTGAAGAGCTCACCATCAACGACAAGGTTACACTTGCCGTCAAAGGAACCGTTAAGGAATTGGAGGCCTCACGCTCCTTTGGGGAGGATGATAAGAAGACCTATCCTGGGTCTGTTATTCTCCTTGTTGATAGCGTAAAGGTTGCAGCCCCCAATGCCTTTGCTGAATTAGCTGAGGCAGACGCAGGAGATGACGAAGATGCGTAGATATGGAGCGACGGGGGCGCAGACTCCCAACACAACGACCTACAAGTCGATCTTGCAACTTACTGGTGCGACGACATTCAGATTTGGATTGTATGATGTAGTCTTCAGTACAAATGGGACGCCTGCAGACAATGACATTACTTATGGCATCCAGAGGACTACAGCTGACGGTACGGATACAGCGGTTACTCCAGCACCACTCGATCCTGCAGACCCCGCGTCTCTTGTTACGGCGGGTGAGGATGCTTCGTCAGAGCCTACTGATGCTAGCATCATTCCTCTATTAGAGGTAGGTGTTCATCAGCGGGCTACTTTTCGATGGGCTGCGGCGCCTGGCGGAGAGATTATTGTTGCAGCTGTCGCAAATGAGGGATTGACTCTTCAATCTTTGTCGTCCGCCTTTACTGGTAAAACTTTGGCGACGGCCTATTGGCAAGAATAGGATATTACGATGGATAATAGTAAGAAGAAGAAGAAGAAGAAGGGCCGACCAGGCCCTCTCAATCAGATTTTTCCACTACCACCTCTTGATGAGGTGCCGTCTGCCTCTGAGCTAGATGCGCGGCAAGCCATCATGAATGCGGGTCATTACGGGCCCGGGCTAGGGCCTGGTCTTCAGCAGGGCGTTAAGATGAATAATAGTAAGAAGAAGAAGAAGGAGAAGAAGGACCGAGATTCACTTAAACGAGCTCAAGAAAGAGATAGAGAAAGGTCGCCTTCCTTTCCAGATCCAAATAGACCAGGTGAAAAAGGCTTTGTAAGAGAGCTTCTCGAGCAGTTAAAGAACGATAGAAAATAAGATGCGAAATCCTGGTGGCAACATATCTATGATTGGACCTGATGGTGAGTTCCATGAGCGAGATACTTATACCTGCGCGCATTGCCAGAAGATCACGATACTTGCGCCCAAGCAGTTGCCTCATGGAGGATGTAGGACTTGCGGTGGTAACATTTGCAGTCGTTGTGTTACCATCGGCACTTGCGCACCATGGGAAAGGCAGATGGATGAAGCTGAGGCTCGACAAGTGTTTCGTAAAAGTGTAGGGTTGTTATGAATGCTGGTGCTTATGGTGGCGACAATCAACCAGTCTTTTTTGTAAGCATTCCGGTGACCTACTTGGAAGCTTCGACTGGTGTAACTGATGTAGTATCAGTGGATCGGTGGCAGCTAGATGCGGCTGCAACTGCAAGCTGGAGTGAAGAGGACTCGCACGAATGTTAAGAGATGCAGCAGTCGCTCGTATTCAACAAGGTTTGGGTTTTCGTGGAAGTTCTTACCTGTCCAGCGAAATTGTAAATGCTTTGCAGGATGTGCAAACTCAATTGGAGTTAGGACCAACGCTGCCTTGGTTTTTGGAGTCGGAAATCTTTACCGTATCAACGGAGGACGAGGAAGAGCGGTTAGCGATCCCAACAGGTTTCATTAAGGAAATCGACGACGGAGCCGCATGGTATTTTGATGGATCGGCAACCTCTGCTGCCGATGTTTGGACTGAGTTGAAAAAGGACGAATTAGAGTATCTTCGAAAAACCTATCCAGGCGAAGGCATTCCAAGTCATTATAACCTTCAAGGTAAATACATGAGGCTGTTTCCAACGCCGAATGCTTCGACTTACTCAATTAAGTTGCTTTGCTACCTCAAGGATACTATACTGTCTGACAATGTTGAGAACAAGTGGTTAGAGCACGTTCCTAGATTGCTGATTGGTTTAGCAGGAATTGAGTTAGCTGGTGATACTCGTGACCAAGGTGCCGTGTCGAAGTTTACGGATATGGCTTCCACGGCAAGATTAGTTTTAGCGAATTTTGAAACTGCGCGGGAAGAAGCCGGGCAGCGCCGAGTTATGGGAGATCCCGACTGATGGCTCTTGAAAGTGGTTCATACATTGATGATCTGACCATCACCAATCCTGTAGGAACAGATAGTAAGTCTGCTGGTGATGATCACCTTCGTTTAATCAAGAAGGTGGTAAAGGCTACCTTCCCCGGTATGGCTGGCGCCGCTTGGCGTGTACAGGCGAAGGGAGCTGGCTATACTGTTGTAGCCAACGACAATATGACAGTGTTTAATTGCACAGCAGGATTGACGTTGGCTTTAACGGCGGCTGCAACCCTTGGTAATCAGCATATGTTTGTTGTGATCGGTAATGGAGGTGCTGTTGTCATTGACCCAAATGGCGCTGAGACAATCAATGGTGCATCCTCAATTACCGTACCTGATGGGGGCGTAGCCCTTGTGTTTTGTAATGGGTCGTTATTCCTTGGACTTTTATCAGCATCCGATGTCTCTGCGTTCATGCTCACTGTCCTGGACGATGCCAATGCCTCTGCGGCTCGTACAACGCTAGGCGTGGCTATCGGTTCCGACGTTCAAGCGTTCGGTGCACTCCTCGATGACCTCAACACGCTGGGGGCAAACTCTTCTGATTCAGAGTTCCTTGTTGGCACCGGATCAGGCGCGCTGGCGTGGGAAAGCGGTGCCACCGCTCGGACATCGATTGGAGTGGGCACTGGGGACAGTCCGACGTTTACAAATCTGACATTGACCGGCTTTGAATATCGTTCACTCACAAACACGATTACAGCCGGTTCGACGCAAACGCAAGGTGGTGCAACGGCGCTGACAAAGGAGGTCAATCGGGTAACAGTTAGCGGCACCGATGGCGACGGCGTGAAGCTGCCAACGGCTGTTGCAGGGGCGATGGTCACTATTATTAACGACGACGCAGCGCAGACCATTCAGGTTTGGCCGAACACCGATGACGCCATTGATGGCGGAAGTGCGAACGCCGTTGACTCGAATACGTTGGCTTTTGGATCGTCACGAGAATACATCGCTGTGGACGCAACGAACTGGTACACGGTGACGGCAGCTTCAGGCCAGCCGCTCAACGCGAACCTCACCGATATTGCCGCGATCACTCAGGTCGATGGCGACGGCATCATGACTGATGGGACGGACTACAAGGCTGTGCCGATGGCAACCCGCAAGAACCTTGTCATCAACGGCTCAATGCGAGTTGCACAACGGTCAACGAGTGTCGCAGACATTGGTGCAACAAACAGCGAATATCACGTTCAGGACCGTTGGGAATATCGTCAACTAAGTGATCCACTTGGCCGCTTCACGATGTCACAGGAAACATTAGCATCATCAGATGGTCCTTATGCAGAAGGCCACCGCATGTCGATGAAACTTGATTGCACTACAGCAACAGGTGGAATTGATGCTGCGGATAAAATGGTAATGGGTACTATAATTGAAGGGCAGGACCTTCAAATGCTTGCTTATGGTGCCGCCAGTGCTAAAGCAACCGTTATTTCTTTCTGGCATAAGCACACGAAGGCGGGAACGCACAACGTTTCTCTTGAGTTCAATAATGGAACCAAATGGGTTGCTGGCCAGTATACCCAAAGTTCAACAAATACATGGGAAAAGGCTGTCGTTACTTTTATTGGCAACACCGCCGATGTAATAGCCAATGATACATCTAATCAAATCAGAGTAAAGTTTCCTTTGGCGATGGGATCAAACTTCACTAGTGGTTCTCCCGATACTTGGACTGCAACAAATGCAAATGTTGCACCCGGCCAAGTTGATAGCTTCGACAGCACTGCAAACAATTGGGAAATCACTGGAGTTCAATGGGAACTCGGCTCCATCGACACGCCGTTCGAGCATCTGACTTATGCGGA
>Ga0098033_1000945_pt1 | contig 12477 bp, 10 predicted proteins | sample 1_EtaG_FD_75049 | JGI IMG/M metagenome (GOLD analysis project Ga0098033, IMG submission 75049) | Marine viral communities from the Subarctic Pacific Ocean - 1_ETSP_OMZ_AT15124 metaG | ecosystem: Environmental > Aquatic > Marine > Oceanic | place: Pacific Ocean | collected 2015-01-07
GTGGTAAGGTTGGCATCCAAATCACTGGTGGCGTAAGCCTGACCGGTGAGAATGCTGAAGAGAGTTTCTATGCTCTTAACAACGGTTACTCTTCACCTACTAGCTCAAGCGGGGCCATCACAGTCGAGATTATTGCTTCCGGTACTGTTGGCGGCACATGGTTTGGTACGAGAGCCGCGGATGGAGATTCCCTAGTACGATACGATCCAGATATATCAGGATCATTCGCTGCTGTTGGCACTATCGATTATAGTGATCTAACTAACGGCCAGTTCAATGTCAGGGATTTTGTGACCGTAACACTCTGTGATGGAAGTGCCATCCCAGCAGATAGTCCCCTGTCCATGTCGGCACAGCAAGTGCGGCGCCTAACGCGATTGGATCCAACGGATGCAACGAAAGTTCTTCTGGTTGTAACCCAAACCGGTTCCATCGGTGACGCCACAGCGTCGTTGGCAGCCGCCGATAACGCCAGCTTTGTTATCGATGATAACTTCGTTCCTGGTGGAGCAGGTGGTCTTGGTAATATCGTGGGTGATGTTTTGTGGGGATTGGAAGAAAATGCCGCTATTCCCGAAATTGACATCAAAGTTGATTCAATTCCTGTCACTGCGAAGACTAAGAAGCTCAAGGCAAAGTGGACGCCAGAACTGGCTCAAGATCTTAATGCATACCACAATATGGATGCAGAGGTCGAGTTAACTTCTATCCTCTCTGAGCATATTGCTCTAGAGCTTGATCAGGAGATTCTGGAAGATCTTGTCAAGGGTGCAACTGCACAGACGCTCTACTGGTCACGTCGACCAGGAAAGTTCCTAAATCGCACAACTGGCGTTGCACTCGCAACCAGCCTTGCAGATTTCACAGGAAATGTTTCAGAGTGGTACGAGACTCTCGCAGAAACTATCAACGATGTTTCCGCTCAGATTCACCGTAAGACGCTTCGAGGCGGCGCAAACTTTGTTGTTTGCTCACCTGAAGTTGCTAACTTGCTTGAATTTACCGCAGGTTTCCGTGGTTCAGTCACTCATGACGACGACCGTGGTACTATCGGTACAATGAAGGTTGGTTCACTGAGTAAGAAGTTCGATGTATATGTCGATGCATACTTCCCACGTAATGTGATTTTGGTTGGTCGTAAGGGTTCATCATTCCTCGAAAGTGGATATGTATACGCACCTTATGTGCCGCTCCAAATGACTCCCACCATTTTTGGTGTCGAGGACTTCGTACCTCGCAAGGGCGTCATGACTCGTTACGCTAAGAAGATGGTTCGTCCTGATATGTATGGCCTAGTCATCGTTGAAGATCTTCTCGGATAATCAAAGTATAACAGTCTATATAATAAGCCCCGGCATTAGCTGGGGCTTTTTTATTTGCTTATTGTAGTATCTCTTACTATTTATTTTGAGGAGGTGTATTTGAATGTCTTTGCCCACCCTTACACCAACAAGTCAAACTAGCAAGGTAATTTTACCTGCCACTGGCAGCGCCGCAGATGTAGCAGCGACGTTACCTTTCAATTTGTATAGCACATCAGATGCATTTTTAAGTGGGGCCGCCGAACAAGTTGCCTATACTTACAAAACATTGGGAGGTGATGTATTAGATTTAGAGATAACCGCAGGAAATGTTTATGCTAGTTATCAAGCCTCGGTTATGGAATACTCTTATCTTTTAAACATACATCAATCTAAAAATGCTCTTTCTGATCTTCTTGGATCCACAACAGGCACATTTGATCACGAAGGCCAGTTAACAGGAAGTGATGCTGAATTCTTAAGTACAGCAAACCTTAAGTATCCTCGCTTTAATTTTTCTTATGCCAAAAAAGTCGGGGATGGCACTTCTCACGAAGCTGCGATTGGAGGAACAACTCCAATTTATTCTGCTTCTTTTAATTTAATAGGAGGTATTCAAGATTATGACTTGCAAGAGATAATTTCTGCTTCCGCAACAAATATAAGTTCTTAATTTTATAACAAGGTGGGGAACAAAAGAGTGATTATTCGCAAAGTTTTTTATAAAACACCTCAATCAATGTGGCGTTTCTTCGGCTATTACGGAGGATTGAATGTCGTTGGCAACCTACTTTATTATGGTCAATATACCGACGACAGTACATTTGAGATTATTCCAGTTTGGCAGAATAAAGCACAAGCACAAGCATACGAGGATCATATGTGGACAAGGCTTTCACATTATTCGTATGAATTAAGAGATAATCAATTAAGAATTTTCCCAACGCCACAAATTATAAGTGATCAGTTTAATAAGATGTGGGTCGACTTTTCTGTTGAGGTAAACCCTCTTGAAGAAAATGACAGGTATGATGACGGACTCATGGGAGTCAACAACATGAATACTCTTCCATTTGAGAACCTGCCATATGAAAAGATTAATGCCATTGGAAAACAGTGGATACGCCGTTATGCTCTCGCGCTTGCAAAAGAGACTTTAGGACAAGTGAGATCAAAATTGGGCGCTATACCGATTCCAGGAGAGTCGGTTACACTCAATGGTCCTGCTCTTCTTACGGAATCACAAGCTGAAAAAGATGCTTTGAGAGATGAATTAAAGACAATTCTAGATGAAATGACTTATGCGGCCCTATCAGCAAAAGACGCAGAGATTGCTGCCTCAATCGAAACAGTACTCACAACGATTCCGATGCCCATTTTCCAAGGATAAATAAATGTCAAGCTACGATGAACTATATAAGGGTTACGCGCCTTACTTTAAAGAAGAAAAAAAGATTGATGAGTATACCAAGGAAATTTCTTTGATGCCGGCATCTATTGAAACTATTGATATGGCGCTGTATAAATGGCTTGATGAAAAGATGAACGTCTTCGTAACTACAAACACGGGCTGGAGAAAAGCGCCCACGATTTGGGTTCTACCAGAAAGAGCCTATCAAATTAAAGACAAAAAAGAACTGAGAGACAAAAGCGGTGTCTTTGAATTTCCAGTTATAACTTTAGAAAGGACAGGGCTTCAGAAGGATCCTACCATGAAAGGCGTTGCCTGGGCGAATATTCCAAATGTGAATGATGCAAAAGGTGGAGCAATTACAGTCGCCAGAACTATACAACAAAATAAAACAGCCACATTTGCGAATAGAGATTCAAATAATAGAACCAGAGGTCAAGTTAATTCAAGGTTTGATAATAAGAAAGTTGTTTATCAGACGATGACAATGCCAATGCCAACATACATTGTCGCCAATTATGAGTTGGGATTAAAGTCGGAATATCAACAACAGATGAATGAGATGTTGTCACCTTTCATCACGACAACTGGACAAATTAATAACTTCTTCATAGGATGGGATGGCCATAAGTTTGAAGGATTTCTAGAAGGTGATTATACTCTTAGCAATAACGTGGCAAATCTCGGAGATGAAGAAAGAAAATATGAAACAACCATTCCCATTAAAGTACTAGGATATCTCCTGGGTTCAGGGGATAATGATAAGTACCCTAAAATAACAATTAGAGAAAATGCAGTAGAATTTAAGATGCCTAGAGAAAAAGTAATTTTCGGAGATGTGAGACCATGGGAGAATAAAAAGTAATGGCAGACAACAAGTGGACAAAACCTGATGCACCACCTCCTCCCTTGTTTCTCGGAGAGAATGAGAGAAATCTCGTCAAACAAGTCAACGACGAAGTAATAGAAAGGGTTATTGGCCAAGCAGTCTTATATCTCCCCTTGTCAGTTAAATATTCGAATTATCATCCCCTTTATGGAGAAGCGATAGAAAAAACATTTCTCCCCCCAGTTAGGGTTTATGCTCTTGTACTATTTGAGGGTCGTGGGACTACCACAGAAAACTATGGACTAGACAAAGATTATTCCATCACAGTTAACTTTCATGAAAGAAGATTGTACGAAGATCAAAACTTATACATTCAAGAAGGTGACTATGTTATGTATGGAGAATCCTTCTTTGAGATTGTCAAGCTCGTAGAATCAAAAGAATTGTTTGGTCAAGCAGATGCCAGGTTCACACTAACGGCAACATGTATTAGAACCAGAAAAGGACTTATTGATCTAAAGGTACTACCTTCAACCGTTCATCAAGCTTTACTAGACAATGCAGCAAAGGCTTAAGGTGAGCGAATCTCCCAAAAAACAATTATACTCTGGTATGGGGGCGAAAATTGTTTATGCGGCCGGCCACGGGGTTGGAGCTAAAGGACGTACTCAGCCCGGGACTCTTAGTGAAGAAATCACAACGGGGGAAAATATTAACATTAATGGGGATTTTGCGAGCTTGTTCGAAAACCGCACCCCCGTACTCACACCGGACACCATTGTTATATCACATAACGGCAACACGCGCTCAGTAGGAACGGGTAAGAACAATAACGAGGACTTCTATATTGATGATGATTGTAGTATTATTGCCAACATCAACATCTCATCGGGCGATGTATTAACAATCATTGTACTAGAGGCACTCCTCCCCAATACTGAAACTAAAGGTTAAAACTTGATGATGATGTGCATCTAGTGTCTTTTGGTATCTTTTGATGTTTCAGTTCTACTTATATCAGAGGAAGCAACCTTAATGAGCATCTTTCGTAAACACAAAACAGTAGCAGATCGATCAGCAGCCGACCGTGCGAGACACAAAAAGAAAATAGAGAAAGCGATTAAAGATGGCATAAAAGATGTGGTCGCTGAAGAATCTATCATTGGTCAAAATGGAAAGAAAAAGATAAAGATTCCAGTGAAGGGCTTGAAAGAATTTAGGTTTATATATGGAGATAACGAACATAATAAACAAGCCGGATCAGCGGGAGATAAAGAGATCAAGAAAGGTCAAGGATTATCACACCGAAGAAAAAAACCTTTGAAGGGGGAGAAACGAGATGCATCACAAGGAGTAGGCGAAGAATACTATGAAGTTGAAGTTACGTTAGAAGAGTTGGCAGATTATCTTTTTGCTGATTTAGAATTACCTGAGCTGGAAAGAAAGAAATTTAAGTTTGTTACAGGCGAGAAATGGAAAAGAAAAGGTTATCGTTCTAAAGGTATTCGCCCTCGGCTTTCCAAGAAAGAAACCTTGAAGCGAAGGGTAAGAAGGAAAAAAGCAGCAGAACGAGCGGAAACCTATGATCCAGAATCCGGAGAGAGATTCCCTTTTCACGAAAGTGATCTAAAATATAAACATATGAAAGTAACAAAAGAAGAATCAAATGCAGCCGTGATTTTCTTTTTAATGGATGTTTCAGGATCAATGACTAAAGAAAAGAAATATCTTGCTCGTTCTTATTGTTTTCTTCTCTATCAATTCCTCAGACACAAATACGAGAACATAGAGGTTGTCTTCATCTCTCATACAACACAGGCAAAAGAAACTAATGAAGATGATTTCTTTAAAGTAGGAAGTACGGGAGGGACAATGGTTTCTACAGCTTTTGAATTAGCGGAGACGATTGTTGAAAAGAGATTTCACCCCACCAATTGGAATGTTTACATTTTCTATTCTGGAGATGGAGAAAACTGGCCAGAGAACAATAAAAAAGCCATTGCTTCTATTGAAAAACTTAAGAGTATAGCTCGCATGACAGTTTATGCAGAAATTGATCCCTCTTGGACTGCACCCGAGAGATTGAATGTGAGATCCCACCTAGCACAGCTTGTAGGAGAGACTCCCTTCAGGGCTCTCTGGGGGATTCTCGACAGGTTGGTTGGAAGACATTTTAAGAAAGTAAGAATAACGACTGCAAAAGATATTTGGCCAGCATTTAATAGAATATTCGGAGGTAAAAAATGAGTTATACAGTAAGAGATTTAGATTACTGGGATAAGAAAATTAGTGAGGTTGCAAAAGAAAAATACAATCTTGACTGGTACCCTATCGAGTATGAGATAATCGATTACCGAGAAATGCTTGGAGCTATGGCATATGTTGGCCTTCCCACCCATTACAGGCATTGGTCGTATGGCAAAGCGTATGAAAGAACTCAGACTTCATATAATCTCGGACAAGCTGGGCTACCATACGAGATGGTTATAAATTCGGATCCGTCAATCGCTTATTTAATGATGGAAAACCCACTAACCACACATATTCTTACAATGGCCCACGTTACTGGTCATGTACATTTCTTTAAAAACAATAGAATGTTCCAGCACACTGGGGCAGATAATGTTATTTCTAAATTCAAGGCAGCCTCTAAGAGAGTACAATCATATATTGAAAATCCCAATATTGGGATTGATAAAGTAGAAAATATACTAGATGCAGCACATTCTCTCAGATATCAGCAACCGCGAACACCGGGAATTACATATCTTACGCCTAAAGAGTTGAAAAGTAAATATATAGAACTAATTAATGATGATAAGACTGGGGAATATGATGATTTTGATATTAACCAAGTACCTCTTGAACCAGACTACAATGTTTTGGCTTTTATACGACAAAACGCTCCGCAACTGGAGGAGTGGGAAAGAGATTTGCTAAATATTGTTGAAGATGAGGCAAAATACATTATGCCCCAAGCAAGAACCAAAATTATGAATGAGGGATTTGCTTGTTACATACATTACAATATCCTCAAGGACCTAAAATTGCCTGATGAAATGCATTTGGCATTTATCAAACTACACAATCAAGTTGTGAGACCTCATACTGGCAGAATCAACCCCTATCATTTAGGATTTGAGATGATGACAAGAATTGCAAAAGAACATGGCCACGAAGCAGTTGTAGAAGCCGCTAACGCTCATGATGATGAAAGTTTTATAAGAAAATATTTAGATTTTAAAATGTGTAACAAGCTTAATCTCTTTTCTTATTCTTTTGCTAGAAAAGCGGAGAAGTACGTCGTTCAGGATATTTCTGATGATGAAGGGTGGAAAGAGGTGAGGAACACACTAATTAGTACTGTAGGATTGAACTCAGTTCCAGTTGTTTACGTTAAAAAAGTTGACACTTGGACGGGAACGATTCACCTTTACCATGAACATGATGGGAGGGATCTTGATATAGAGTATGCTAATCAGGTTTATAGATATATAGAAGATTTATGGAGAGGAAGAGTAATGTTAAATTCGGTGGTGGAAGGAGAACTTTGGGAGTTTTAAGATGAGTAAAAAAACAAGCAAATTTTTAAAATTGGTCGAGGAGCACCAAGAAAGTACAAAAGAACAAAAGTTTCAAGGGACTTTGGCTGACTATATTGTGTTAGTTGAAGAGGATAAATCTCTTACAAAGCTGGCCCACAAAAGACTTTTTGATTCCATCGTAAAACATGGGATCGAAAGAATGACCGACTCTGATGCTAGGTGCAACAAATTATTCGGAGGAGAAAGAGTAAGAACTTATAACTATTTTCAGTCTCATTTCTTTGGAATGGAAAGATCTCTAGCAAAGATTATGAGATATCTCAGTTCGGCCTCTATGAAGGGTGAAGAGTCTCGCCAAGTGCTTTTATTACTCGGCCCAGTCGGTGCTGGTAAATCTGCTCTGATGGAGAGGATAAAGGAAGCTCTCGAACAAGAGAGCATGTACCATATCGATGGTTGTCCGATACACGAAGACCCACTTCATGCTCTTCCCCGCACTTTGCGCGATGAATTTGCAAGTATATACGGAGTTAAGATCGAGGGCGATCTCTGCCCTATCTGCCGGCACACGCTTCTTGAAGAATATAATGGCGATTACATGAAAATTCCAGTTAAAGAATCAACTTTCTCTGTCCGAGCCAGAAGGGGTGTTGGAGTTGTACCCCCCATGGATGCCAATACTCAGGATACAAGCCTTCTAATAGGGTCAGAAGACATCTCTAAGTTAGACCTGTATCCAGAGGACGACCCACGCTGCCTGTCCCTTAATGGGGCATTTAACGTAGGTAATCGAGGAATCGTAGAATTTGTGGAGGTTTTCAAGAACGAAATTGAGTTCCTTCACACGATGATTACAGCAACTCAGGAGAAATCAGTACCCTCACCGGGAAAGGGAGCCATGATTTACTTTGATGGAGTCATTCTTTCTCATTGTAATGAGGCAGAATGGAACAAATTTAAGTCCGAGCACACGAATGAGGCGATCCTCGATAGAATCGTCAGAGTTAACGTTCCATATTGTATGGAGACCGATGAAGAACAAAAGATTTATAGTAAGCTACTTGATAGTTCAGACTTTGATGTTCATATCGCACCTCACACACTTGAACTCGCAGCTATGTTTGCTGTGTTATCGCGCTTAAAGCCATCTAACAAAGTTGACGCCATGACAAAGATGAAGATTTACAATGGTGAAGATGTAATTGAAAAAGGAGTCATTCGCAAGATTGATATTCAAGATCTCCGAGATGAATCTAGGGATGAAGGTATGACTGGTATTTCTACACGCTTCATCATGAAGGCGATTGACTCGGCACTATCTGATTCAGACAAAAATATGGTAACTCCCATTTCTATTCGAGATGCTTTAATTAAACAAGTTAAAGATCAGGTTGTTTCAGACGAGGAAAGAGAGAGATTGTTAAATTTCCTTCAAAAAGACCTGCATGATGAGTATTTAAAGATTTTAGAAAAAGAAATTACCAAGGCATTTGTTTCTGCTTACGAAGAACAGGCAGAATCGCTCTTTAATAATTATCTTGACCATGCGGAAGCATTTGTAAATGCTACAAAGGTTAAAGATAAAGTTACCAATGAAGAAATGAGATCAGATGAACTGTTTTTGGCCTCAATTGAAGAACAGATTGGAATTATAGGATCAGCTAAGGCTAACTTCCGTGCTGATATTACTGCCTATATGTTTTCTAAACTTCGTCGAAAGGAAAAGATTGATTGGAGGTCTTATACACCTTTGGAAGAAGCAATAGAAAACAAGCTTATGGATTCTGTAAGAGATTTATCCAGGATCGTTACTAAGTCTAAATCAAGAGATAAAAAACAGCAAGAAAAGCATAGCGAGATGGTGGAAACATTAATTAATGAGTATGGATATAATGAAACCTCCGCAGAAGAAGTAATCAAGTTTGCATCCAATAATTTGTGGCGAGACTCTTAAAGGCGGAAACCACAAATGAAATTTATAGAAAATATGAAAGAATTCTTTACGAAGAAGCCAGAAGGAAAGCCAACTGTGCTCCCAGAAGAGTTAATTATCCTCGGGAATAATGATTATGAGCTAGTTTTACCAGGACACGCAAGTAAAGATGGAAAATTCGTTAAAATTAAACGTTAAGATGAGAAATAACAAACCAATTTGTAGTGACTTCCCAAAAAATAACATAAAAAAAGCCTTTGACTTTTTGAGATACTATTTATAAAGTGAAGTAAAGTATTAGTTTAGGAGAACACTACCTATGTCCACAAAGAAATTTAAGTTTGTCTCACCTGGAATCTTCCTCAGTGAAATTGACAATTCTCAGTTGCCCGCCCAGCCGGAAGAAATGGGGCCCGTTATTATTGGGCGCACTGCTTTTGGCCCGACGATGAGACCCGTAAAGGTTAATTCATTTTCAGAATTTGTTCAAATTTTTGGAAATCCTGTCCCCGGTCAAGAGGGAGGGGATACTTGGAGAGTTGGAAATCTAGCCGGCCCAACATATGCAGCGTATGCGGCACAAGCGTACCTTAGAGCAGGAGTCGGTCCAGTAACTATGATGCGCCTTGGCGGCCTGGAATCTGACACCGCGGTTGACGGCGGCTACGCAGGATGGCAAACCGACGCCGCTACAGCTTCTGCTACCTCAAGCTCCAATGGTGGCGCCTACGGCCTTTATTTAACTTCTGGCTCCTTGGCCTCCGGCGGCGCCCCCACTGGCTCCTTGGCAGCCATCTTCTATGTTAATGATGGCGGTGGTTTAGTGTTAACGGGTACTTTGGACACTGGTTCCACCACGGCGACTGGTTCGCAAGGACTCTTCGCGACTAGTTCTGATGGTGCTTGGAAGATGCTGGTTCTTGATGACACCGGCACCACAAAATTAACTACGGAATTCAATTTCGAGCGCACTTCTAACAAGTTCATCCGCAATGTTTTCAACACCAATCCGATGTTGGTAAATGATGGGATCATCAATACTTCATCTTTGAAGCAGGGCCAAAGCGTTTATTGGTTAGGGGAATCATTCGAGAATTTTATCAATAACAGCACCATTAATTATACTAATGCTCTTCTGGTGCCTCTGCAAACTGGTACACTTAACAGGGCAGCAATGCAAAGAGACTCGACCGCGGCTGCAAGTGGATGGTTTTTTGCACAAGACCTAACTACAGATAGCGGCTCCTATACTTATGATAAGATGCAAAAATTGTTTAAGATTCATTCTTTAGACGGTGGCGAGTGGTCACAAAACAATCTGAAGATTTCTATTAAAGATATCAGATTTTCTAGAAATACAGATCTGGCCAATGCTTACGGATCCTTCACTGTTGTGGTCCGGCGCGCCTCAGATACTGACAATTTAATACAAATAGTTGAGCAATTTTCTAATTGTAATTTAAATCCCGCTTCTGATAATTATATTGCAACTAAGATTGGTGATAGATATCCCGTCTGGGACACCGCACAACTTAGGCTGAAGGAGCTTGGTCAGTTTAATAATAAGTCAGAATACATTCGCGTGGAGATGAATAGTGATGTAGGGACAGGACTCACTGATTCACGCTTGCTTCCTTATGGTGTTTACGGGCCCGACAAGCTCTTAGATATAACATTGGCCAGCAGTTCGGTTGCACAACAGATGAGTGCTTCTTCAAGTTGTCCTTTTATAGACGCGACTTCATACTTGGGTCTTGCATCGGGTACCCTAAGCGTACTCTCATGCTCCGCCGTCGTTCCAGCCAGCCAGACGATGTTGCTCCAAATGCCACGCATCGCGACTAGACGTTCTGCTTCTGACGGAGGTCTCGGTAATCCTAAAGATGCTTATTTCGGAGTTAATTCCTCATATGGAACAACTTCGCGGTTTAATGCGGGCTATGGTGATTTGTTGAGAGCTTTCCCCGAAGATGCAGCCGACTGTCTTGACTCACAATTTGTCTTTTCACTAGACGACATTGTCACTTCAGGGAGCACCACAGCCTTTTACAGTTCTGGTTCCCGAGCAGAAGGATCCTCATCGACCGCCCAATCTGACGATGGATGGCAAGGAATCCTGGATGCTGGCTATAATCGCTTTACTGCTCCGCTATTCGGAGGTTTTGATGGAGTTGATATTAGAGAAATGGAACCATTTCGAAATTCTTTGATGGGTGCAGATACTACGGAGCAAAACAGCTATGTCTATAACACCATTAAAAGAGCGATTGACACGGTTAGTGATCCAGAGTTTGTAGAATGTAATATGATCACGATGCCTGGTTTGACAAACGAGGGGCTGACCAATCATATCGTCACCACTTGTGAGGATCGCGCCGACGCGCTAGCCCTTATCGATCTTGAGGATACTTATTACCCATTCACAGAAGGACTACAATATGCATCTTTCAATAGTCGCATTCCAACAGTACGGGAAGCTGTTACCGCATTGGAAGATCGTCAGATTAACTCTTCTTACGGTTGTGCCTAGTACCCATGGGTGCAAGTGAAGGATACAATCGGAGGCCAACTTCTTTGGGTACCTCCATCAGTAGTTGCCTTGGGAACGTTCGCTTCATCGGAAGCCAAGTCTGAAGTCTGGTTTGCTCCCGCGGGATTTAATCGCGGAGGACTAACAGAAGGTTCAGCCGGGTTACCCGTTCTGAGTGTATCACGCAAGTTAACATCTCAAAACAGAGACGATCTTTATGAAACCAACATTAATCCAATCGCTTCTTTCCCATCAGAAGGTATCGTTATATTCGGCCAAAAGACGCTTCAGCAAACTCAAAGTGCTCTTGATAGAATCAACGTTCGGAGAATGATGCTTTTCATCAAGAAAGAAATTTCAAGAATTTCGGCGCGCATCTTGTTTGATCAAAATGTGCAAACAACCTGGAATCGTTTCTTGGGCGAAGTTAATCCATTTTTGGCAAGTGTTCAATCAAGACTTGGACTAACTGAGTACAAAGTTATTCTTGACGATACAACTACTACCCCCGACTTGGTAGACAGAAACATTCTGTATGCCAAGATATTCTTGAAGCCTGCTCGCGCAATTGAATTTATTGCGATTGATTTCGTAATCACAAGAAGTGGTGCTTCTTTTGAAGATTAATACTACTTACAGTAAGAGATAAGGAGAAACATTTAAATGGCATTCTGGACAGACGCGGTATTACAGGACCCAAAGAGAAAATATAGATTTATTGTAACCCTTGGCAACATGCCCAATGGAGCTACTTGGTATGCAAAGACAGTTAAGAAACCAAAGTTCTCTGTCTCGGAAACAGAACATAAGTTTTTAAATCATACGTTTTATTACCCAGGTAGAGTAGAGTGGGAAACAATTGAGTGTACTTTAGTCGACCCAGTCTCTCCAGACGCAGCCGCCGCTACAGCAGCCATTATTCAAGCTA
>Ga0098033_1000946_pt1 | contig 12474 bp, 7 predicted proteins | sample 1_EtaG_FD_75049 | JGI IMG/M metagenome (GOLD analysis project Ga0098033, IMG submission 75049) | Marine viral communities from the Subarctic Pacific Ocean - 1_ETSP_OMZ_AT15124 metaG | ecosystem: Environmental > Aquatic > Marine > Oceanic | place: Pacific Ocean | collected 2015-01-07
CAGTGTCATACTCCACCAGAAGGTCGCGACACTGAGGTGGCCCCAACCGCGGGCAATCAGCCGCTGATAGGCGTGATCGGTGTGCGCCTGAAGAAGATTGCGCCCCTTGAATGTGCGCCACGCTAGCGTCAGCAAGACGTCAATCAGAAACGGCAGGGCAAGCGTGAGCGCCAGAAGCGCGGCGCGAACGCCGTCCATGCCGTCGCCAAGGTGGTAGACGGCCATCAAGCCAAACAGTCCGCCGGCGCCTAGAGATCCGCAGTCTCCGGCATAGAGGCCGCCTCGCAAGTTCCACACAAGAAAGCCTAGCACAGCTCCGAACATGGCGAACTGGGCGATCATGGCAAATTCCCCGATCGGGTCGGGTACACAGCTACCAAAGCACAGCATCAGCACGGCAAAGAGCGGGAACAAAGCCACATGCATGATCGCAATCGATCCCAGCGCGAGGCCGTTGGCACCGTCCATGAAATTGACCGCATTCGTAATCACGATCAGCCAGACAATGACCGCAATACCAAGGAGCCATCCACCTGTCCCGCCCGACATGAAGAATGGTATGGCCGCAATGACAGCCCAACCGCACAGCAGCGCGAGCTTCAACAAGGCTGACAGGCCGAGCCAGTCATCGAGGAAGCCGATTGCCCAAGGCGTGACGGCTAGCGCAACTGCAAACAAAATCCTGCCCGCGGGCATCTGAGCCAATGACGAGGGTTCTGCCATGACCGCGAACGCACCCAGCGTAATCAGGATCGCGCCGAAGATACCGATCCCGCCCGTGCGAGGCACAGGCGCTGCCTGCTGTTTACGGCCACCATCCGGAGCATCGAGCAGCGGCAAATGACGCGCCAGGGTGCACAGGACGAAAGAAATCAACGCCGCTCCGGCAACGAGGTAGAAAATCGTCATCGCGCGTCCCCCAAGCTTGTTGCACGAATCCACCACTTGGGATGGGCGCGCTCAAGATCCCTTGCCGCAGACTGTGCGTCGTCATCGGTTGCAAACAGCGCGAAACAGGTTGCGCCCGATCCACTCATTCTTACGAGACGACTTCTCGGCACCACATTGAGGACGTCAAGCACCTCCCCGATAGCTGGTACAAGGCGCACCGCTGGGGATTGAAGATCGTTACGTTGGTGCGCCAGCCATGCGATCAACTCTTCCGGCGAACGCATTTCAGGCACGGCTTCGAGGGCGCTGAAAACACTTATGCCCCCTTCTGTGTCGAAGGCCCGGAAAACCGGCCCGGTCGGGCAGTCGACCGCTGGATTCACCAGAACAGCTGGCAATCGAGGGAGGTTCTTTTGCGGGCGAACTTGTTCGCCTTCGCCCTGCATCAACGCCGTCCGCCCTTCCAGCGCAACAGGCACATCGCCGCCCAGCGGCACCGCGACCTGTCGGACAAGATCGCGCTCCAATGACCACAATTTCTGAAGAACGCGCAACGTCGCGCCGGCATCCGCCGAACCGCCACCAATTCCCGCTGCCACGGGAAGATGCTTGTCAAGCGTCAGCGCAGCACCGTGCGATCGGCCCTCGGCCACGCACAGAGCTTGCGCAGCGCGCAGGACGAGATTGTCACCACCGACTTCCAGGCCGCTGGATCGTGGCCCCGCGACACTGAGGGTCAGAGTATCTGCGGACTCAGCAGATACCCGGTCGGCCGCTTCCGGCCCTGCGAACATGACGAGCGAATCGAGCGGATGACGGCCGTTTTTTTGTACGGTTCCGACATGCAGGAACAGGTTTACCTTGGCGGGCGCGAGAGATGTCGGCATGTCAGACTGCCACAGCGACTAGGGACGAACAGGCTTGGGAAGTTGCGCGCCTGCACCAGATTCAGCCTGTTTGACCAATGGCACGTTCGGACCGGCGACCAGCTTGGCCTCAATTCGGTCGCGTTCGCCATCCGCAGGATCGAGCGTCAACGAACGCCGCCACTGGAATCGCGCCTCAAGCTTGCGGCCGGTCTGCCAATAGGCGTCACCCAAATGATCGTTCAGAACAGGATCGCCAGGCTCAAGCTCGACTGCGCGTTCCAGATGCTGCGTAGCAGTCTCGTAATCCCCCAGCCGGTAGTGCGCCCAGCCAAGGCTGTCGATGATGTAGCCTTCATTTGGCTCCATCTCCGCAGCCCGTCGGATCATATCCATGGCGAAGTCGAGGTGCTCACCCCGATCAACATAGGAATAGCCGACATAATTCAGCAGTGATGCGTCGTCCGGCTGCAGAGCCAAAGCCTTCAGCAAGTCGCGCTCACCTTCGGGCCAGTCGCCGAGCTCTCCACGTGATACACCGCGCGCATAGAACAATCGCCAGTCCTCACGCTTGTGGCTTGCATCATCGCGGATGATCTCTGTCAGCAAGGCCTCTGCCTGTTCCTGTCTCCCAACAGCGCGATAGAGGTCTGCAATCTGGATCTGCAAGCCCCTGTCCGGAGAATGGTCCAGGGCCTCGGCGGCAACGGCGAGGGCAGACTGACTGCGTCCACTGCGCTGCAGGGCCCAGGCGATCTGCCCCCGCGAAGTAGCATAGAAAGCTGACGTTTCAGGCACACGCGCCAGCACGCCAATGGCTTCGTCCCAGCGTTCCGCATTCGAGAGAGATTGTGCCCAGAGGGATCGCGCAACGTGAAGCTCCGGATCAAGTGCCAGCGCCAGCACGAAGTATACGGCTGAGACATCATCGCTTGTCTGGCTCATCAAAGCGGCCGCCGGAACATAGATGGCCAGCGCGGCCCCCTCATCCGGGGTCAGCCTCCGAACCTTGATCTTGTCGCCCGATGCAATCGCCTGGCTCAGGCGCACAATAGAGGCGTTATGGCCAACTTGTTCGTCAAACGTATTCAGAATTTCCAACGCCCTGTCACGTTGGCCACGGGAGGCCAACAACTGGGCGTGTGCTTCCACACCAACGGCAAGGCGGGCGCTCGAATCCCACAGCGTGTCAAAAACCGACAGCGCGGCATCATCATTACCGGCCGACATCTCGATCAGCCCCATCATGTAGAGCGTTGCGCTGTCCAGCCGTGGATCGCCAGACAGGCCATCTTCGAGATACCGGACGGCTGCATCCGTCCCTTGTGTATCAACTACGCGCCAAGCCGACAGTCCGCGCGCAATCATGCGGTTGAACGGCCCGAAACGAGACTGCTCCAGCATTTGCTTCGCGTTATCTTCCCGACCGACCCGAAGAGCTTCCACAGCCAGGGTCAATCTAACGAGAGCGGCCTCGCTGCCGAGGGTGTTTGCCCGCTTCGCCACCCGCACGCCTTCGCGATAATCGCCAGACAGAAGCGACGCAAACAAGGCGCGATCAGCAATACCAGATTTCTCCGGTGCAGAATCAATCGCGAGAGCGTAATGCTCGGCCGCCTTTTGGGGATCATTGGTCATCGCCGCAAAGCGCGCGATCAGAAAATCGCTGTACGCCTCGGCTTCAGTCGGACGACCATTGTGGACGAGCGAAGAATCCAAATGGCTCAATCCACCACTTGAACACGACGCTGACAGCGCCAGAAGCGACGACGCCACAAGAAAACGCAACAATATCATAGGAGCCAACTTCTCAGTAACGGTGCGCCGCTGCAAGGGATTTCCCCCGCTCTAGCCCTGTCCCGCCAACAGAATGTCCTGCTTGTCAAAAAAGCGGTCGATGCCGCGCTTGACCGCCGACATGGCATTGCGCAGGTCGCGGTCGGACTGCAGGCGCTTTGCGTCGGCCCGGTTCGTCACGAAGCCCATTTCCAGAAGCACCGCCGGAACATCCGGTGCCAGCAAAACATAGAAGCCCGCCTCGCGGTGTGTATTGCGCAGCACAGGGCCGGACTTCTCCAGTTCCGGCAGAAGCATTTCCGCAAATTCAGACGAGTGCGTCTTGGTTTCGCGCTTTACGAGATCTTCGAGGATGCCACTGACACGTTGCGGGGCGCCGTCCTCGAGCGGAATGCGCCAATTGTTGCGATTGGCTTCCTTGTCGATCCGGCGCTCACCACTCGCGCTGATCGTATAGACGGATGCGCCGGCAACGTCGCGACTGGCCGCAGCGTCCGCATGTAAGGAAATGAACAGGTCAGCGCCCCAATCGCGCGCCATGCTGACGCGCACCTCATGGTCGACATAGACATCCGTGTCGCGCGTCAGCCGCACCGTATAGCGGGGGTCCGCCTGAAGGATATTCTTGAGTGCGAGTGCCGCCCGCAAGGTGATGTCCTTTTCCACACCGCCTGTAATCGCCATGGCACCCGGGTCCTTACCACCATGCCCCGCATCGATAACAACCGTGTAGGATTGGTTTGCGACGCGCTGGGACGCTGGCAACGGAGCATCAGGTCTCATTGATGCGAGTTCAATTGCGAGTTCTTCCTTGCGCTTTTTGGCCTGATAGGAGGCAAGCTTGCGCATATCTTTCTTCGCCACGCTGCTGAAGCGCGCGGCCGACACGGTCTGAAGGTCGACGATTACCCGGTAGGATGGCTCGTTGCCCGCAGGTGGCAGGGACAAGGTCCGCGCGACCATCAACGGGCGCTCAAGCGCAAAGCTGAGCGTTCCCTCGGAGAGCGCCCAGGTGGCAACACCACCACCCCCATCACCCACAGCAGGGGTCACTGGCCCATCAACTGGCAGCACGAGGCTGCGAGCGTTTCCCGATTCGGCAAGGAAGGCGCGACCTTCCTGCTCGGAATCTGCCCACACGGTGATTCGAGTCGGCTCTCCATTGCCAACAACCTGCACCCGGCTGACATCGGCGGATGCGGCAAAACCCGCACTCAGACAGGCAATCACAAGGCAAACAAAGCGTAAAATAGTCATCAGGATCGCATGTATTCCAGATTCGAAGGTTTTCCCTACCAGACCGATTATTAACCCAGCATTGACCACAGGTTACGTATTACACAGCCTCAGCGCCCTTTTTGGTCTTTTCTTGACGGTCAAAATTGGGCAGTATCATCCGGTAGCCGCCAATCAGGCCTACCAAGCAAGTTTCCCAACGTCGCGACAGCGATCCCGGCTTCACCGAAAAGGCAAGCGGGCGCCGCGCTCCGGAAAGCAGAGAAGATGTACGCGGGTGCAGTAGTCAAAACCGATTTTCCTGTACTGCCCATGGGGCAGTCGGGTCGGCGTGACCGTATCCTCCCCCTAAATTTACAGACCGGCCCTGCGGCTGGCTTGAGGTGCGTTGACGCATCCAAAGCTGCTGCGCCGGCTCATAAGGTTCCTTTACATGAGCAAACTCATGCTAATCGACGCCTCGCACACGGAAGAGACCCGTGTTGCGATCGTCAACAATGGTCAGGTCGACGACTTTGACTTTGAAACAACTGGCAACGAACAACTCCGCGGAAACATCTACCTCGCAAAAGTAACGCGTGTAGAGCCGTCGCTTCAGGCGGCATTCGTTGAGTATGGCGGCAATCGCCACGGTTTCCTGGCCTTCAGCGAAATCCACCCCGACTATTACCAGCTGCCCGCGGAAGACCGCGAAGCCCTGCTGAAGGAAGCAGCCGAAGAGGCCGCTGCCCAGATCGAAGACGACGATGATGAAGATGGCGATGCAGTCGACATCGACGATGAAGACGACGTCGACAACGATGCAAGCGACGATGACTCTGACGAGTCGGAAGACTCCACCGATAATGAAAGCGGTGAAGCCAAGGCTGCCGCCGCACCCCGCCGGAAGAAGTCCAGCCGGGCTTCGATCTCCAAGCGCTACAAGATCCAGGAAGTCATTCGTCGCCGTCAGGTGATGCTTGTCCAGGTCGTCAAGGAAGAACGTGGCAACAAGGGCGCAGCCCTGACCACCTATCTCTCCCTCGCTGGCCGCTACTCGGTCCTGATGCCGAACACGCCGCGCGGAGGCGGCATTTCCCGCAAGATCGTCAATGGCGCAGACCGCAAGCGCCTGAAATCCATCGTCTCCGAGCTGGATGTGCCGGACGGCATGGGCCTGATCGTGCGGACCGCAGGCGCCAAGCGCACCAAGGCCGAGATCAAGCGTGACTATGAATATCTTTCCAAGCTTTGGGAAAACATTGTCGAGAAGACACTGACATCCGAAGCTCCAATGCTGATCAATGCCGAGGGCGGTCTCGTGCACCGGGCAATGCGCGACATGTTCGACAAGGATATCGAGGAGGTCCTTGTTCATGGTGAAGAGGCATATCGCGAAGCGAAGGATCTCGCCAAGCTCATCATGCCGAGCCAGTCCAAGAAGGTTCAGCAATGGAAAGAGGAAGACCCGCTTTTCGTGGCCGAAGCGGTCGAGCAGCAGCTCGATTCCATCTACTCCCCGACCGTCCAACTGAAATCCGGCGGCTATCTCGTCATCAATCAGACCGAAGCCCTGGTTGCGATCGATGTGAACTCGGGCAAGTCCACACGTGAGCGCAACATTGAGCAGACGGCTGTGCGGACGAACCTTGAGGCAGCTGAGGAAGCCTGCCGCCAGATGCGCCTGCGCGACCTGGCTGGTCTCATCGTGATCGACTTTATCGACATGGACGAGAACAAGAACAATCGCGCCGTCGAGAAAAAGCTGAAGGATCACCTCAAGGTGGACCGGGCCCGCGTCCAGCATGGTCGCATCTCGCAGTTCGGCCTGATGGAAATCTCACGCCAGCGTCGCCGTCAGGGCGTGCTGCAGGCAACCTCCGATCCGTGCGAAGCGTGTAACGGCACTGGCCGTCGCCGCTCTATCCCGTCGGCGGCACTTCAGCTGATCCGGGCCATCGAGGCCCGCGCCTCCATGGGCGGCCTGAAAGCCATTTCCGTGAAGGCTCCGACCGATGTCGCGCTCTACCTGCTAAACAACAAGCGCGAAGCGCTGGTCGAAGTCGAACAGGTGGCCGGCTTTGCTGTCTCGATTCACTCGTCAGAAGACATGCTGCCCGGCGATTTCGTGATCGATGCAGAGCGCGACCCGAACGGAAAGCCGAAGAAGCGCAAGCCACCACGCTCGCTCGCCAAGCCGAGCAAGCAAATCGTCAGTGATGACGAAGATGAAGATGACGAGAGCGAAGACGACACGTCCGAAGCCTCTGCTGATCAAGATGACGAATCCACAGGCACCCGCCGCAAGCGCCGTCGGCGCCGAGGCGGTCGTGGCCGCAAACAAGAGGCAGCTGAGTCGCAAGACGATGAATCCCGGCTCGACGGCGAGGACGCCGAGGATGACGGCGATGACACCGCCGAGGCCGCGTCAGACAGTGACGACGATTCAGAGGATGGCGCCCCTCGCAAGCGCCGCCGCCGAGGCCGTCGCGGAGGTCGTCGGCGGCGCCGGTCTTCAGACACCCGCAACGAGGCAGCCGATGGAGCGCCAACAGATGGCGGCGCCTATCTGGACGGCCTCGCTGCGAGTGCTCCGGAAATGCTGGACGATATTCCGCCGAGCGAAGCCAAAGTAGAGGAGCCGGTAACCGCAGAAGCTGAAACTGCTCCGGACGAACCGAAGACGGAAGAGACTTCTGGTGACAGTGAGGAAAAGCCGGCCAAGACGAAGCGTCCCCGCCGATCCCGCAGCAAGAAGAAGGAAGCCCCTGTGGCAGCCGACACCGGCGATGCACCAGAGACCAGCGATCCTGTTGAAGCTGAACCCACTCCAGCATCCGAGCCTGCTTCAGAGCCAGAGCCTGTTGCAGAAACGCCAGCCCCGGAGCCTCAGCCTGAAGTGGCGCCCGCCATGGTTGAACAGGCTGCGCCAGACCCCACTCCTGAGCCTGCCGCAAAGCCTGCCAAGAAGGCCGAGCCAAAACGCGCCGGCTGGTGGTCCCGCGCCAAGCGCTAGGCGGTCAGATTACTGACTAAATAAGAAGGCCGGAGCAACGATGCTCCGGCCCTCTACGTTTCAAGCTCATACAAAGTAGACGAACCGGAACTCTATTCCGCGACCAACCCTGCGAACTGGGGGTCAGCTACTGCCTTACCTATCAGCTCTTGCACGGCCGGCGTAAAAGCATCAATCACGTTCTGGCAAGCTTTGAGCGCCGAGTAGCTCGTTTTGAAGCTATAGTCCGTAGATACTTCATAGCCATCGGGCGCAGCTTCAGACGAAAGCTTGAGCCCAATCTTCCAGGATCCAGTCCCAAATGAGTTGAAATCCAACTGCGTGATTTCACCATCGATTGTTGTTCCGTTGGTCTGATCGTAAACCCCGGCGGCAAAGAGTTCGTCTCGCATCGCGCCCTCAATAAAGGCAACCGGCGCTTTTCCTGGAGCTACTTCCAAAGCGCCGAGCGCTCGGCAAGTCATATCGCCTTCAACGCCCTCTGCGGTAGTAAACGCCGCCAACTGGACCTTTTGCTCATCGTCCTCAAATGCGGATTGAAACGCCATAATGTTCGCAGTCGACGGCGTATACGGACGGCTGGACGTTGTTTCGCAAGCGCCCAACGTTAGAGCGGCCACAACAACCGCTACATATTTCAGCATAGAATTCTCCCCAAATTTCCCCGTGACCCAAGTTGATCACAGAACCACATTTCCCGCATTGGTTGCTTGGGTCAACAACAAAAAAGGCCGGTCTTGAAATAATCGCGACCGGCCTCCAACTGTTCGATTAAAGCGAAAAAATATTCACATTCGAGTATTTACGCCGCAGCCTTCTCAGCTTTGCCGGCTGGCGGGAAGCGATCGTAGAAGCCTTCGCCCTTGGATGCCATGTCGCGGAGCAGGTCGCCCGGCCGGAACCGGTTACCATACTTGTCCGCAAGCTTGTCGGCCTCGGCGACGAATTCCTTGATGCCCCACATCAGGTCGATATAGGAACAGCAACCGCCCGTATACGGTGCAAATCCCCAAGCGAGGATGGAGCCAATGTCGGCATCGCGCGCATCGGTGATAACACCCTCTTCAAAGCAACGGGCAACCTCCACAGCCTGACGGATCAGGAAGCGGTTGGTCAGCTCTTTCTTCAGGTCTGGTGGGCATTCGTCCACCTTCACTTCCAGCTGCGTGTTCAGGTTTGGCCAGAGGCGTTCCGGCTTGCCCTTTTCGTTGTAGTCGTAGAAGCCCTTTCCGGCCTTGCGGCCCACACGCTCCTGGTCTTCGACGAGCCATGCAAGGAACTGCGTCCGGTCATCCGTCTGCAGATCGATACCAGCTGCCTCAGCGGTTGCCCGCGTCACTTTCAGCGCGGTGTCGAGACCGACCGAGTCGGAAACTTCCAGCGGGCCCATCGGCATGCCGGACTGTCGGCCGACATTCTCGATGATCGCTGGCTTGATGCCTTCTGCCAGCATTTCCATGCCCTCGCGCGTATAAGTGCCGAAGCAGCGGGACGTGTAGAAGCCGCGGCTATCATTGACAGCAATCGGCGTCTTGCGGATGGCGAGCACATAATCGACCGCCTTGGCGAGGGTCGCTTCGCTGGTCTTTTCACCGCTGATGATTTCGACAAGCCCCATGCGCTCGACCGGCGAGAAGAAGTGGATGCCGATAAAGTTCTCAGGGCGCTCCGATGCTTCAGCCAAGCCTGTAATCGGCAATGTGGATGTGTTTGATCCGAAGACAGCATCCTTGTCGAGAACAGCTTCAGCCATCTTGGTGATCTTGGCTTTCAGTTCGACATTCTCGAACACGGCCTCGATGACCAGGTCAGCGCCTTTGACATCATCATAATTGTCGGTCGTCGTGATCAGGTCGAGCAGTGCGTCGCCCTTCTCCTGTGTGGACTTGCCACGCGAGACGGCCTTTTCGACGAGACGGCGGGAATAGTCCTTACCCTTCTCGGCATTCTCTTTCGAGACATCGACGAGAACAGTCGGGATACCAGCCTTGGCCTGCACATAGGCAATGCCCGCGCCCATCAGGCCCGCACCGACGACAGCGATCTTCTTGAATTCGGTCTTCGGATGACCGGCCGGGCGGTTGCCGCCCTTGGACAGTTCCTGCATCGACAGGAACAGGGACCGGATCATGGCTTTCGCTTCCGGGCGCTGCTGGGTGTTGATGAAGTAGCGGGTCTCGATCCGGAGACCCGCATCGATCGGCACCTGAATGCCTTCATAGATGCAGGACAGGATGTTCTTCTGGGCCGGATAGTTGCCATAGGTCTTGGCCATCAGCATGGCATTGGACATGGTCGCGACCTGGCCCGCACCGGGGCTACGATGCACGACGCCGCCCGGAACCTTGAAGCCCTTTTCATCCCACGGCGCCTGCGCCTTCGGATTGGCCTTGACCCAGGCCTTCGCCTTGTCGACCGTTTCGGACGATGGGGCGAGTTCCTGAACGACACCCATGGCGAGCGCCTTCTCGGCATTGAAGCTTTCACCTTGCAGGATCAGTGGCAGAGCGGCCTGAACGCCGATCAGGCGTGGCAGGCGCTGGGTGCCGCCAGCGCCTGGCAGGAGGCCGATCTTGGCTTCCGGCAGGCCGAATTGCAGCTTCGGATTGTCATTCGCCGCAACGCGATAATGACAGGCCAGCGCCACTTCGAGACCGCCGCCGAGGGCGAGGCCATTCAGCGCAACGGCCACCGGCTTGCCGCAGGTTTCCAGTTCGCGCAGCGTCTTGTTGAGCGAAAAGCCGCGATCGAATTGCGCCTTTTTCAGCTCTGCTTCGGACATGTCCGCAGACGACTTTCCGGCGCCAGCGCTCTGGTTCATTTCACCAAGATCCGCCCCGGCGCAAAAGCCGCTCGGCTTGCCCGACGAGATCACCAGGCCCTTGATGGCGTCATTGGACGCGACTTCCTTGGAGATTGCGATGATATCAGCGACAGCTTTTGCCGTCAGCGTGTTCATGCTGCGGCCTGGCACATCAAAGACTGCGTGCGCAATGCCGTCACCATCGACGTCCCAACCGAATGTTTCGAGTTCCATATCGTGTATTCCGTTCGTCTGTATCTTGATTAAACGCGTTCGATGATCGTGGCGGTGCCCATGCCGGCGCCGACGCAGAGGGTGACAAGGGCGGTTTCCTTGCCGGAGCGCTCCAATTCGTCGACCATCGTGCCAAGGATCATGCCGCCGGTCGCGCCGAGCGGGTGGCCCATAGCGATGGCGCCGCCATTCACGTTCATCTTTTCATGCGGGATGTTGAGGTTCTGCATCATCAGCAGGACGACCGATGCGAAGGCTTCATTCAGTTCGTACAGGTCGATGTCACTGGCTTCCATGCCGGCCTTCTTAAGGACCTTCTGGGACACATAGGTCGGGCCGGTCAGCATGATGCCCGGCTCGGAACCGATGGACGCCATGGCGCGGATGCGTGCGCGCGGCTTGAGGCCGAACTTCTCGCCCATTTCCTTCGAGCCGAACAGGACCGCTGAAGCGCCATCCACGATACCGGACGAGTTACCGGCATGGTGCACATGATTGATCGCTTCCAATTCAGGATAGCGCTGCTTGATGACTTCATCGAAGCCCATCGCGCCCATGCCAGCGAAAGACGGGTTCAGTGCGGCGAGCGACTGCATGTCAGCGTCCGGGCGCATGTGTTCATCATGGGCCAGTTGGATGCCGCCCATCTGGTCTTTCACCGGAACGATGGATTTGGCAAAGCGGCCTTCTTTCCAAGCCGTTGCGGCGCGCTTCTGGCTCTCGACCGCAAACGCATCGACGTCATCGCGGGAGAAGCCATACTTGGTGGCGATCGTGTCAGCGCCAATGCCCTGTGGGGCAAAATAGGTCTTGAGGGCGACTTGCGGGTCGGAAGACCACGCGCCACCGGACGCGCCCATTGGCACGCGGCTCATGCTTTCAACACCGCCGCCGATGGCCATATCTGCCTCGCCGGTCATGACTTTGGACGCAGCCATGTTACAGGCCTCGAGGCCGGAGGCGCAGAAGCGGTCAACCTGAACGCCCGCGGTCGTTTCAGCATAATCAGCATTCAGAACGGCGACGCGCGCGATGTCTGCGCCCTGCTCGCCCACCGGGCTGACGCAGCCAAGAACAACATCGTCCACCTTGGACGTGTCGAGTTCACTCCGGTCACGGATGGCCTGCAGGACTTGGGTCGCAAGGCTGAGCGCGGTGATCTCGTGCAGTGATCCGCTTTTCTTGCCTTTACCGCGGGGCGTACGCACCGCGTCGTAGATATAGGCTTCAGTCATTGGAGAGGCTCCTTCTAAACATAAGATCAGGTTGCCGGTTTCAGTACCGGATTGAGGGTCAGGCTCGCGGTGGAACGGGCAGCTTCCTTGCCGCGGGAATCAAACAGTTCGGCTTCCGCGAACAACATGGCGCGGCCGACATTCCTTAGACGCGCTGTAACTTCGATGACGCCCTTGCGGACAGGTCGTAGAAAATGGGTATGCAAATCAACCGTCGAAGGGAGCTTCGTCTTGCCCGCCTTCATTCCGGCGAGCATGCCTATCGTATCATCCATCATGGCGACAAGATAGCCGCCCTGGATAACGCCTGCCGGATTGCAGAACTCCGGGCGGCCTTCAAAGCGCACCCGGGTTGTCAGCGCTTTCATGTCGAGCGCCAGGAGTTCAAAGCCAAGCGATGTCGAGGACGGGCTCGGC
>Ga0098033_1000947_pt1 | contig 12441 bp, 4 predicted proteins | sample 1_EtaG_FD_75049 | JGI IMG/M metagenome (GOLD analysis project Ga0098033, IMG submission 75049) | Marine viral communities from the Subarctic Pacific Ocean - 1_ETSP_OMZ_AT15124 metaG | ecosystem: Environmental > Aquatic > Marine > Oceanic | place: Pacific Ocean | collected 2015-01-07
ACATGTGATTGCTGGTGGTGCTCTTTACTGTGAAGTCGCCGGTGCTGGCTGCAGCCATGTTGAACACCGCAGCACCGGTCAGGTACAGAGTGCCTTTAAAGTTGTGCACGTCGTCCGTAGAGTTGCCGAACCAGGTGGAACCGGTAGAATCCAGTCTAACCGCAGTGCGGCCGTCGGTAGTGTCTCCTACGATGATGGGCATGTTCTAACTCCTTGTGACCGTTGATAAGTATTTCTCTGCGAAGGTAAAAAAAAGGGGGGAGGACCGAAGTCCTCCCCCCAGGGTTCACCCAAGAGAGTGAGTGGAGCCTAAGCTCCTTGCGACTAGAGCTCCCAGCCCGAATCGCCGCCAACAGGAGGCGCGCCATTCATGCCATCGTCACGTCCAGAAGGATCGATCTCCTCCATGGCCATGCGATACCACTTGCCATTGAGGTTGTTTCGGAACGTCAACATATCCGATTCCTCGACGAGGGTCCAGTTTCCTCGCTCATTGGCGAGGTGGAGGTCCCCCGTGTAGATGTTGGCCCAGCGCTTGCTAGCTGACCCGAAATCCATGCTGTTGTCGGAGCCAGGAATTACAGCAGCAGAAGAATTAAATGTAATACCACCAGCATTCGCCTGGAATGTGATCGCGCCGGCGGCAGTGCCTGCCGAGTTGACCAATTCTATCTTCTCGGTAGCAGCTGTAGTGTGTGCAGTCACCTTGACGTACGTGTCTGCCGAAACGTTGCCCATGATAGCGATGCCATCAGCATCAGCAACCTGGAGCTGAATGCCTCCAGCAGCAGTGTCCGAAAGTATCTTGACTGCAGCCCTATCAGCCTCAGAACCGGTTACATTGACCGAAGAGGTGGTAGCATCGATGTCGATGTCCTCTCCTGCAGCCCCGGTGGCCGTGATATCAATACCACCAGCCGACGCTGTAACCTGCAATGCATCAGCAGCCGTACCCGTCGAAGACAAGACAAGGCTTGAGTTAGTAGCACCAGCCAGAGCGATGGTGAAATCTTCAGCGGCGCCATCAGACGTTAACGTGATATTAGAAGCATCACCTGCAAAGTCAATAGAGCCTGCACCAGATGAATCTACCGTAAAGGTGGCTGCATCAATATCAATATCACCACTAGAGTTGATGACCATATCGGTACCGTCACCAGTGATGTAATCACCAGCGTCACCAAAAGCCAATCTAGCATTTGCCGCAGCCATCACGCAGTTGTTGGCACCTTGATCCGTTAAAAGGAACTTAGAGGTGCTTCCAATGCTCAGAATTGCACCGTCAGACAGCAGATCCAAATCGTCACCGATAACAGCACTCTTGACAACTGAAAGACCACCGTCGGTCTGTAAAGAGCCGTCAGTAGTTGAAGTTGCCTCAGTTGCATTGTTGACGTTCAGTAAACCAGCAGCTGAGAAAGTAGCAGCAGTGGATGAGCCGATTGTCACAATGCCTGAATCCGCAGCAAGAGTAGCTGCCGTTCCGTTGTAGATTGCTTTAGCAACACTCAATCCACCGTCGGTCTGAAGTGAGCCGTCAGTTTTGTTGGTTGCATCAGTTGTATCATCCTGGTTGAAAGTACCGCCAGATACTGCTAATGAGTTATCAGTCTGGGTCATAGTGACGTCGCCGTTGTCCCAGTTGATCACACCACCTTCTGCGAGGAAAAGGTCTCCCCACTGCTTGCCCGTTGAACCAAGCGCACCGGCATCGCTTACATTTGGCGAAAGATTGGCAGTCGCCCCTGAGGCACCACCGACTAGCCAGCCTGCGGAAGAATTCCATTTGAATGAAGTCTCTGTCGCAGAGCCTGGTGCTACCTGTATACCAGAACCGCTTGCCGTAGCATTCGTGACATTATCTTCGGAGTGATCGATAGCAGTTGCACTACCTTGGTCTCCAGTCGTAAATGCAAACGTGAAAGTGTTAGCATCAGCTGTAGAAGTGATCTGATAAACACCTTCAGTGATAACAGTAGTAGCCGCAGGATCAGATATAAACACATATTCTGAATTATTGAATCCATGGCCTGAGCTTGTTACAGTAACAACATTCGAGCTGACGGTATATGTTGCAGTTCCAGGAGCAACCATGCCCCCGGGAATACCAAGCACCATTGCCTTGTCTTCCACAATTATTTCATTAACATTCATGTGTGTGGTGGTACCGTTCACGACAAGATCACCAGGAATGGTAACCGTCTTGGTAGAGCGACCGATTGTCACACCGGTTGCATTGGATCCACCGACAGTCACAGTTGTCGTTGCGTCTATATCAATTGCACCGCCATCGGCATCAACATCAAGTGAAGCACCGCCTAGCGTAAGAGCAGCATCCGAATCTACGGTTACAGCAGCTGCACCATCAACAACAAAAGCACCAGCTGAAGCTAGTGTAGCACCAGTTCCACCGTCGTGTGTGATTGTTACATCCTTACCAGCGCCGAGGCCGAGAACGGCGGAATCGCTCAGCAAGAACACGTCGTCACCAGCAACGATGTCCTTGACAACACTCAGGCCACCGTCAGTCTGTAAGGAGCCGTCAGTAGCTGAGGTAGCTTCTGTTGTATTGTTGACATTTACAATACCAGCGGCTGTAATAACAGCACCGGTTGCATTCCCTATTGTAGTTGTACCTGCAGCACTAGCTAAAACGGTTGCCTGAGTTGAGCTCAAACCACCAACAATATCAGTGTCGCCAGTTATATCAACATCGCCACTAGAAACGATCGCTAAATCAGTACCGTCACCAGTAATGTATTCACCAGCATTACCAAAAGCTAACCTGGCTCCCGATGCAGCCATCACGCAGTTGTTTGCCGCCTGATCGGTTAATGTGAATTTAGAAGTACTTCCGATGTTCACAATTGCACCATCAGATAGTAGATCGAGATCATCTCCGATAACAGCGCTCTTAGCAACCGAAAGTCCACCTGTTGAAACAAGTGCACCATCTGATGTACTAGTTGCCTCCGTAGCTGCAACAACGACAACTTGCTGAGAAGCGTCGACTGTTATAGCAGTTGTTGTACCATGAGTAGCTCCGACACCAATCTCAAGCTTGTCAGTTCCGTCATCAAGACCGATACGATAGTCCTGAGCATTACCATCGAACACCAGGAAGGTGTCCTCAGCACCTGCATCACCAATGGTGACCTTAGGCGTTGTTCCTCGAACAATAACACCGGCAGCTCCTACAGAAAGATCTATGTTGCCGTCGGAGACGATATCAAGCTCCGTGTCGGCAGGGGAATTGATATAGAGACCGCTATCTCTAAACTGCAACTTGGAATCGCCGGTCGATGCACCTATCTTGGTGTCTCCGAGGGCGTTGACGTAGGTGAGGTCGGGAGCGCCGGCCTGGCTGCCGTTGTCGTTGTATTGCACCTGCGCATCACTGCCTGCTGCTCCACCGGTAAGCAGGTTGGTTGTATTACCGGATCCGTCCTTGAAGTATAGGGTAGTAGTGGAGCTGTTGTCAGCAACATACAGTGAACCGCTGTTCGCTGCAGGGTTGCCAACAGACGCGACCTCTGGCATTACGATGTAACCACCGCCTCCGTCACCGGCAGCAGTGCCGTGATCGAAGTACAGTGATCCCGAGAGGTTTACTCGCGGGGCGCCAGCCGAGGCGGACATGTTTCTAAGAATTAAACCCATTTTGTTTCTCCTTTAAAATTGGGAATGTTTGCGATAAGCAGAAACCTGTTCTGCCGACCAACGGAGACACTAAGAGACGGTTACTCGATACGAAAAACGCAGACTTACGTCGAATTTAAATTACGGAAATTGAAGTTACGGAAAACTTACGGGAGTTGTAAAACTCGCCTTTAAATATACGGTTACCGAGATTTCGGAGCGTTATTTTTGGTATAATAGCCCGCGCAGACTGCGTATGTAACCATCGTATGCCGCAAAGTCTGATCCTATGAATTCGAAGGACAATTTTTGCGCCTCGTTGGCCGGATCTTCGAATACAAATTCGAATTTATTGGCTGATTTTTGAGCAGACTTCAACACCAAACCCTTCATCAAGAGATAGGCTGCTAGAGCCAGATCATGCGTAACAAACCTCTGGGGGTCTTTATCACTCATCATCCATCGGCTCCAGCATCATTTTATATTTCTTTCCGTTTTTATTGTTGAAAACACAAAGATAATCTTCTTCCTCTACGATAGTCCAGTTGCCGCGCTCGTTCCTGAGGTGCAGGTCTCCAGTATAAATATTAGCAAACCTTCTAGACTCAGACCCAAGATTGTAGGAGTCATCAGAGTTCGGAAGAATATGGCCTGCGACGTCTATGTCTCCCTTGAAATAAGATCCCCCAGTGGATCCAGTGAAGAACAGTGTGCCTGGGGAGTTTATTCCCACGGATCTTTCCGCAAGAGGACCTGAGCCGGTGAGTACTATTTGACCGGCAGCTCCGTCCCCTAGGTCAAGTAAGTCTATCATCCCTATATTGGATCCTAACTTCAAGGCCGAGCTAGCAAACAGTTTGACGGGGCCATGGGGATTTCTGACGATTGCAACTCCGCCGGCGCTGGGCTTTAGTTCCATCGTACCCGTCACGGCTAAGCCGCCGGAGATCTTGAGCGGAGAGCCGCCGTGAAGCGTTCCGGAGATGACAACATCCCCGCCGAAAAGTGCAGTGCCCTTGACTGAACTGTCCTTGGAATTCGCTGATCCGGATACGAAGAAGTTTATATCGGGGTACGATGACTCGTCCGCGGAGAGCTCGGCTCCCGACCCTGAGAGGAGGAATACTTGCGACGTGGAACCGTCCCCCTTGACGTCGAGAGAGCCCGATGGCGCTGCAGTTCCGATGCCTACGTTGCCGCTAGAATCGATGGTGAGCATGGTGCTAGTGCTACATGCTGTTGTACCGATCTTGAGCTTATCGGCATCATCGTCATCCACTCCTATCGTGAACTTTTTAGTACCGCTTAAAGCGAACGCCAGCTGTGGGTCTCCAGTTGCTGCTGTGTTGCTGATCTGCAGCGTGGTAGTAGTTTGGCCGGCGGCACCGGTCTCCACTTCTAGCGCTTCGGCTGGATCCGTAGTACCGAAGCCGACCATACCGGTGCTGGAATCGATCGTCAATACGGTGCCGGCGCTAACAGCTGTCGTGCCTAGCTTAAATTTATCTCCGTCGCTATCATCCACTCCCATCGTGAACTTTTTAGTGCCGCTGAGTGCGAATGCCAATTGGGGGTCGCCGGTCGGAGCGGTGTTGCTGATCTGCAGCGTGGTGTTTGAGTTGCCGTCTTCTATCTCTAGTAATGTTGCGGGTGTTGCAGTACCTATACCTACGTCTCCATCCGTATCAATCGTCATGCGTACGGCTTCATTCGTACCAAGATGCAGGGTTCCGTAGCCGTCCAAGGTTCCCAGCAAAGTAGAGTTAGACGTAGTACCCGTGTATGCATTTCCCTCTGGGTCCACACTGGAAGCTCCGACGGTGCCAAATATCGTGGACACCAGTTTGTTGTCTTGGGAAAATTTTATGTACGCATTGCCGTATTCGCCGCCGGCATTATCGGTATCTGCTTCCAGGTATATGCATGCATCGTAAAGAGATTGCACGTGCAGGTTGGCCTCAGGAGTCACTACTGTGCCTATGCCGACAGAACCACTGACCGCTAGAGAACCCGTGATCCCTACATCACCAGAAAATGTAGAACCGCTCAGTGTAGCTACAACGGAATCATCTATAGTCAAAGTAACGTCGCCGGAAGTTCCGCCTCCGGTCAATCCAGTGCCGGCCGTGACTCCTGTAATATCTCCCACGGTTCCATCGTTGGTTATTATCACCTGGCCGTTGGAGGAAGATGCAATCGATATTCCGGCGCCGGCAGCCAAATAGGAAGTGCCGTCAACCAACCTCGTGAGAGAACCGCTCAGACCGAGAGAAGCACTGACTGCTCCAACTACAGAGAGGACGTGTGCTGGACTAGATGTTCCAATGCCGACTTTACCTCCGTCCAATACGGTAAAGACCTCGGCGGCGCCGTCATACAGACTGAGGATGTCTCCGGTGCCGTCTTGGCGAATCTGTACCGTCGGCTGGGTGTTGGAAGTACTGTCATCATGAAAGAAGGCCATTGCGTAAGAGCCCGCCTCTGCAATGTCCCTTGTGACAAATAAGGCCTGCCCGCCCGAAAGATCCTGCTCAGCCCTGATGCCATATTTGCCATAGACAGAAGCACCAAAATAACTGGTCGACTCAGAGTCGATTTTTAAGGCGTTATAACCACCGGTCTCGTCGAAGTCTATGAGAAGGCCGCCCAGGTTCTCGCTATCAGCGACTTCGATCTCCAGTTTGGTGCCAGGGCTGGCTGTGCCGATTCCCACCTTATCGGTGGCTGTTGTCAGACGAACGTCAGTTCCATCGTCAGTCCAGCCACCGCCGCCGCCACCGCCGGAGGAAGCAAAAGTTATCGAATCGCTAGCAGCATCGGTGGTAATCGTCATGTTGCTGCCGGCGACCAACGTCATGGTATCTGTTGGGCTGTCCGCTACTACATCAGACTGGCCGCTGACAGCAAACGTCTTGAACAGGTCTTGAGAGCCGCCGACTGCCGAACCGTTGAAGTACAGCGATGATCCGACTGCATACATCTTCATGTCTGTGTTTTCAGGAGCGGTGGTGGTCTTGAACTCCAACGGCCCGTTCATCTTGATGCCACGCTCAAAGTCAGAATCACCCTCTAGGCCGACGGTGATGCCTGACGGTATGATGACATCGACGAACTTGCGTTGCAGCTCGTTATATACTTTTATTATGGCGTCCTGTTGGACGTCCCGCTTCTTTTTTCTGAGTTTGGCCATCGAATCCTAAATATTCGATTTAGTCAGTATAGAACTCTGTTATTAGCCGGTGTCGTAGGAATATGTGTCGATGCCGGAGATGTCAGGCGGTGGAGTCGCACGATCTCGGCCCCAGGGGTATGCTCCGCCCTCTCGCTCCCCCTGGATGGTGTCGTAGTAAGGCACAGAGGAAGTAGCGAAAACTGATAAATTTTGTGAATTCGTATCAGCCGGAGCTATGGGTCTCCCGCCGGTGAATTCGCCGTTGACGAATAGACGTTCCACGAAAGTAATCCCCACTGCTGACTCTTCCAAGTTGTTATCAACGAAGAACTTTGTATACGGACGCTGTTCGAGCATATCCCGGAACTGACCGTACGTGTCGTAACGGAAGACTGCATTGGGGGAGGTGGGCACAGCGTTGATGAGGCCGTACTTGAAACCACGAAGGAGCAGAGCTGATTGGGGGAAACTAATTATGTTGTCCGGACTGCCGGCAGTCGCCGTCGGGATCCCAGAGGCATCCAGAGGAAAACCCCAGAAATCGCCAATGCCAAAAAATTGCTTGATCATAGAGGCCGGCCCTCCCAATTCCAGGCCAGTTTGTTGTACATCATCATAGCTGTCAAGAATCATTGTGGATATGCCGGGGGCGAGACCGCCATCCTGTGTTTCTGGACTAGTTCCAGAGGTAAAATACTGTATTGTATCAATCGTGACACCCGAGCTAGGGTTTGTGACGATAGAAGCAATGCTTGTCTGTCTAGCAAGCTCGCCTATTAATTCGAATGCTGCAGACTTCGCCCACACATAGCCTGGACTAGCCACTGTGGCTCCTATTGCACCGGCGTCGATGGGTCTGCCAGACAGGTACACATAGTTTCCAATGCTCCAGCGGCCTATCGTAATCCCCAGGCTCTGACATATTTGCTCTATATTCGGAACAGTCGAATCGTAGTACACCTCAGAAGCATCCGTGACCCGCACGAATCTCTGCAGACTGCCCGTAACTCCAGCACCACCGTCTACGACCGAAGTTTGGACTGCACGGACGTTAGCAGCGTATTGATCCACAAAATTTGTAAGGATGTTGTTAGGGGAGCTCGGACTGTGCGGATCTCCTGACACCATGGAGCCCGTGACTATGTTATCCAGGTAACCACCGCGGAAGCTAGTCACGGGATCAGTATCGAACTGATCCAGGCATCTTGCTTCTCCGTACGGACTCATGTCGTCGCGGACGTCCTCGTGGATCGCATCTGACGTCAGTGGTTGATTTAGGGTGAAGGAGACCGGCTGCTGATCACGTACCTCTGTACCGTAGAAAGTTATCTTTGCGTATGCTCCCGGCGAAAAAGTGACAGACAACATCCCTGGATTTATGCCGCCGTACATGGGTGGGTGCGTGTTGCCGTCAGCATCCGTATTGGAGGATCCGGTGGCAATGGCTCGACTGGTCCCTCCGAACCCCTCCCTCCAGTAGGAATACGGCCGAAACGGAAATTGCTGAGCAGCTGGGTACGACGGCGACCACGGCTGAATCTGGTTCACTGCAGCTAAAATAAGCTTGTCAGTAGGCATCAACACGTAAGGTGAATCTTTCACAGTCCTCTCGTAGAGGGGGACCAACCAGTCTACGGCATCGGCCGAAGCGCAACTGGCGCCGGCGGGGTCCATCGGGCATATATCAATCCCATAATCCTGATCTCCTATTTTTTTCGAGCCGATCACGGACGAGACGAAAGACCTGCCAGAGGACATGTCGAACAGGTTTCTTCCGCCGATGGAATTACCGAAGAACCTCACGTGTGACAGACGTGGGTCGTAGCTGTAGTACTGCCCTTTGTAAGGCCTAGTAAAGGTAGGCACGGCGCCGAAAGTGCATATACCGGCAGCACGTGGCGAAGCTTCAATACGAATGGCACCGGTAAAATAAGAGCTCCCGGCTCCCTCATCCGGATATCCGCCGCCGTCTGAGCCAGGAAGCACGTTCCGAACCGTCTCCCAGGTGTCGGCTGCCAAGAAATGATTTGTGTACTCTTTCTTAAAGACACTTAAATCTTCGAATCCGGCCGGCTTGTACCTATCGCCTGACACTGAAGCTGTAGGGATATAAACTGTTCCGAAGCGACCGAACCAGATGATGTCCTTATGCTTCTCCACAGGAAAGTACGAACTAGATACGTACAACCGATCCGGCTCGCCGTTGTAGTTTATCAGCGTTGTTTCATTCTCTACGGTACCGTTCAGAGGCGTTTGAAATTGATTCAACAACATGAACGTCATTGGATTGGGCACTGGATTCAGAATCCTGTCGACGGTATAGCTGCCGGCGTTGGTGCCGTCAATCCATGGTCCGCCTGGACTGCTTGCTTTGGATCCGGCTGGTAGCTCCTTTGTAGTCGGCGGCAAGCCGAAAGCTCCAGATATCTCGAGTACAACTTTTTCAAGCAGGAACGGTGCACTTATGTACTGGCTCATGTCCAACAATTGTGAACCGGTAGCGTCGAACTTGTTTGCAAGCGGAAATCCTGCAAATTTATTGGGCAGTCCAAACACATGCACGCCTTTAGAAATGACGTCACCGTACGCCGCGGGCGTTGCTGGCTTGGGCCATGGTACCACTCCATGAGGCGGGATCACAGACAAGTAAGATGCCGTCATGATCTCTGGGTTGCCGTGCATATAATCTACGTTGCTGCCGGTCGACAGATCCCCGATTACCTCCCAACGACTCAAAGAGAAATTGTAGTAGGCCATGCCGGAGTTGACGCCGCCGCTGTAGCCTGATGCGTTAGGTTGAGTACCAGTTGAAAAATAAATGTGAGTGGTATCAGACGGAGTTAGGTTCACGGCGAACGACGTCTTATCCGCTAACCGTGCAGAAAATCCAGGAAGCAGACTTTCTGGAGTTCCCACTTTAAAGAAATCAGAGTTCGGATCGATTAAGATCCGGGTTTCGTCGAACGGAGACAGGTCCTCACCGGGGTAGTCGAATTTTAGGCCGAGGTCGCTCACCCCAGGGCTCATTATGGCCGAAGAAGACAGCGTCCCGGTAATGTTCGGCGTAGCCACGTTGTCGAGGATGTGTGTCGAGTCCGTGGGAAGAACCATCGGAAACAGGTACTCAGAGGGCCCGTGTTGAGCAAACTGCGATATCGTCACTCCTAGGAGATCGGGTGCATCAGACTTGCTGGAAGTCTGCACTAGATTGCCCAGTGCGTAAGTGCCTAACGTGGGTACCTGTTGCCTCAAGAACACGGTGCGATCTTCAGCGTACGCTTTGATTCCTATGCTCGAAAAATTCACCGCCGCAGCAAGTCGGCGCGCGCAGCCTCTTAGCCTTGCCTTAAGTTTACCTGCTTCATCTGCATCTTCTAAGCCGCCGAGATCGGTGCCCGGGTCTATGACCACCGGGAAGGACTTAACGTTGCCGGTGGGCGGATCGCCGGGGTCGGCTCCTGGGGTCTGTTTGATGACCCCTAGGAGGTTTTGGGACCCCAGGAATTCGAACACGGCTTTATTAGTAGGGTAACCACCATATGGCAGGGCATCGGGGTCCAATGCACCGCCTGGCACTCTGCTGGATGAGGCGTAGAGGGTTCCTGTCAGAGAAATGCTGTCGGGTGGATAGACGTTGTTAGCCCATCTAGGAAGGGCATCAAACCTGATCTCGGCAGTGGCATAAGAGCTAAAGAAATCTACTGCAGTCCTGTCGTCGAAGTACGAGCGCGATCTTCCCATGAAGTCAGGGTCACCGGTCCTTGCCACAGTTGGGTAGCTACCGGTGGCGTTATCCTGATCCCGCAAGAGGATGCGAGCTGGGTTGTTGAGAATGCCAGATATCGCCTCACCTCCCATCCCCTTTTGACGGGTCACGTTATATATTGCAGCGACTTCTTCTGCAGAGAGCTCACTGCTCCAAACAGCAAACTCAGCCATTTGACCGTCGAGCTCGCTGGTACCATCTTGCTCAGCGCCGATGTACAGCGGGTTATCATAATCAGGTTGCATGCCCACATAAGTTCCGGTGCCGCCGAGGTAGAGGGAAACGGTGGCGGCGTCTTTATACATCCTCATGCCAGCGTTTGCTGATGCGCCGCCGCGGCCGTCGTACGTGAAGACAAGATGAGACCAGACACCGACTGTCAGATAGTCATCGGAGCTATTCATGTGGATGTACTCCGTCGCGTTCGACGCAGTTTCATCTTCCAATCTAAATTGAACGGCGCCATTGGACTGCACGAGTGCACGATACTCGTTATTAGTGCCGGCGGAGGGGCCCTGCTTTCCAAAAAAATAAGTGGTCTGGGACGAGGGGGTCATCTTTACCCAGCAGCTGATCGAGAACGGACGATCTGTTCCTGTACCAGGCAAGCCGTGATTCGCAAGTGAGGTGAAACACAATCGGCCGGAGGTGTCTGTCACTTGTGCGTTAGTATTAGCACCATCATTAAAAGTTGCAGCATAATAACCCATGCTCCCTAGATGATCCCAGTTGATAAGAGGTGATCCGTCATACGTGGGAGAGAGCTCAAGCGGCCCAAGGTCTTCTGGGGCATCCTGCGACATTCTGGCCCATAATTTGAGCGTACCTGCAGTACTTTGACTATAAAAATTACCCTGGTCGTCGCTCCACGACTTGTTCAGATCATATCTCGAATTGATAATCTTTGGCATTACTTCTTCAAACCTCCGTACGCGATGGAGTCGATGCCGATCGGATCGTTGTCGAACACGAAGCCCGCATGTGCCATCTTATCGTAGGTACGAATGCTCTCAGCGAAGTAACTCAGTCTCCCTCCAGACATTGACGAACTCACGATCAGCATGTGGGAGATTGTAGAGGTTACGCTGTTGGTTGTGTATTCTTCCTCCACGTCGTTGAGATAATCATTCCACGGTGCTATTGTGCCGAAATCAGTGGATAAAGGCCCAGGCAGGTTGATACCTGTCGTTCCCTTGAGCGCTAACTGCCATGCCTGTTCGACGTAACTCTCTACATTCGCATTGGAAGCCGTCACCGGTTGATCGAAAGAAAACGCCTCTGTGGAATCCAAGTAGGGAGCACAGCCAGCACCAGGTTCATTCAGATCCCAACCGTCTGTTATGATGTAGGATCTACGAAACGGAGTAGTCATTCCTCCCAGCGAAGCTCGGATCGTGTGAGCGTAAAAAGGCTGCTCTATGCTGCTTCGATCTATTGCCGCTCGTATTATCAGGGGCTCTATAGCACCGTCCATGGATTCGGCGCTGCTCTGCATCACAATGTTCCTGGGTAGAACAACATCCTCCGGATGCTTGGTAAGGAGGGGTATAGGACCAGTGTACACATACACCGAATCGTCGTCGTTCGGTATGGTGATGATAGATGGCGCGCCTAGGTCCAAAGTGTCTTCATAGGGTTCGTATCCATCAAGGTTGACGTATATATCTTTCTGCCCGAGGTCTCTATTCTCCATCTTGTGATTAAGGCGGTTAGATATCCGGCCGGGGGAGCCCATGAAAGAGTCGTCGAAGTACTTGGTCGAGACGTCCTTGCCGTCCAATGTCGTGATAAAATCGCTGTTCGAACGGATCTTGTAACCCAGGAATCCGTTCAGTTGCTTGTCAGTGACGACGTTCACTCCCTG
>Ga0098033_1000949_pt1 | contig 12432 bp, 18 predicted proteins | sample 1_EtaG_FD_75049 | JGI IMG/M metagenome (GOLD analysis project Ga0098033, IMG submission 75049) | Marine viral communities from the Subarctic Pacific Ocean - 1_ETSP_OMZ_AT15124 metaG | ecosystem: Environmental > Aquatic > Marine > Oceanic | place: Pacific Ocean | collected 2015-01-07
CGTACGACGACGAAGGGTCCGTCGAAGTTGGTGGGGTCAGGCAGTCTGATGGTACTTACCGCCGAGATGGCCGCGGTGTCTACATCGACCTGCCCCGTCATCAGGTCGATGGTGGGCGGCGCCGCAACGGAGATCGACGTGGTGATCGCCGTCTGCATTACCGTGTTCTTCGGGGTTTCCAGCTCTACGGTCAGCGCGGTGTCGATCGGCCCGTTGATCGCGCAGTCGTGCATCCGGAGGGTGCCCGAGCCGGTAACGCGCTCGCCGCCCCCCGTGCCGTGGAACACGACATCCGACGCCTCGAGAGTCGCGAGGGAGGCAACCTGAGCGCACAACGCCCCCGCATCGTTGCGGAACTCCACCGAGCTAGCGAACACCTCCGTGTCGTCGCGAACGTCGATAGCGCACTCCGAGCCGACGTCTTCGAAGATCGCGATCGCCGGAGCGGGATCGGCTCCGCTGTTCTCGATGACATAGCCCCCGGAGCCGGCGGCGGTCAGGTCGATGACCTGGGGGATCCGCATCCCGAGGACCGTCACGACGTCGCCATCCACGTGCAGGAGCGGCCCGGTCGTATTGACGGTGATCGTGCAATTGACCAGCGCAAGGAAGTCCCCGTTGCTGTCCCCATTGACGGAGATGAAGTCCCCTGCTCCCGGACCTCCCGGAGGGTCGATGAAGAGGCAGTCGTTGAAGACCACGGTGCTGCCGAGGGTTCCCAGGATGTCCAGTACGGGGGAGACGAGAGCGGATCGCTGGAAGACCAGTCCTTCCACTACCACCTGCAGCCCTGCGTACGCCTGAACGGTGTGCTCCCCGACGACGACAGGCATTCCCGCGTTGAGCGCCATCGCGAGGGAGTCGATCATCGCGGTGTTGCGCGCTGACCCGATGGAGACGCCGGCCTTGAACACCAGGTTCTCGACGTAGGTGCCCGGCTTGACGTGGACCATCTGGTCCCGCCCGGTGGCCCCGAACTCGGTGTGCGCCGCGTCGATCGCCGTCTGCACCGTCGCGTAGGGATCGCCAGCATCGAGGCCGCAGATGAATTGCGTATAGCCACCCCCGCCTACCCCCGTGATTTGCGTCTCCACGGCGAGGGCATCCACCATGTACAGGTGGCCCGTCGCAGCCTTGAAGTAGACCTTCTTCTGTCCCGCACCAGGAAGGTCGACGGGCGTTACGGCGAGTTCGGTGAGTACGATGTCGCTCATGTCTTCGCTGCAGGAGAGGGGGAGCTGGTGGCGGCATCGTACCGCGCGGTATTGTCGGTGTCACCAGCAGAGGGCTAAAAGCCCCGAAGGGCCCCCGCCCCCCGACGCCGGAGGGGGCTGGTTGTAGTACGCGCCCTAGCGGGCGCGGCGGCCGTCAGGCCTGGGCCTGGACCCGGTCGATGAACTCGACCGGGTCCTCGACGGCCCGCGAGGCCGTCGCGTCGCCCGGGGCCTGCGCCTGCGCGAGCTCCGCGCGTGCTGCCGCCATGCGAGCGCGGCCGTACGCGCGGTACGCCTCGCGCGTGGCGGGGTCGACGCCGAGCACGTTCGCACCGGCCTGGAGCACCCTGGCCTGGCGCACCGGCTCCAGGCCGGTCATCGCCTCGTTCAGGTGCAACCCCGCCTTCACGGCGGCGCGTTCCTGAACGGCCTGAGTCAGCCAGCCCTTGCGGGCGGCCTTCTGGCCTCCGAGCGTCACCGCCACGCCGATGACGACGCCGGCGACGCCGATGACGGCGGGGTTGCTGACGACGTCAGCAACTGAGGTGGTTCCATCGATCTTCATCTTTTCCTCTCAAGGAAATGCGACCTAAGCCGCGTGATTTGGTAGAAGCGGTTGCGTGTCCGGGGCTACCACCTCCCGGTCAAAACTCTTATGTCGGAAAGAGGGCCTTTTTTGCCCTGCGCGTTTTCGGGCTGACCGCCCACCTCACACGTCGAGAGGAGGGCGTGGTAGCCGCGCAAGGCGGACGGCCAGGCCGAAAACGCGCAGAGGCGCGAGGGCTACACGCCCATCCAGTCGGCGAACTCTTCGCCGCGATGAGTCTTCCTCTGGAGCAGATCGTAGAAGTCGATGAGTTCGCTGTAGATCTCGAGATCGGGATACTCCTCGGAGCGGACGACATTGGTGCGGAAGGCGGCCAGGCCGCCTACGAGGGCTTCCTCTACTTCGGCGATGGTGGCGGACTGCTCGTACGCGACATGGAGGAGCGTCGCAGCGCCGATGGCGACGTGTTCGTTCGACACGGCGATCGGGAAGCGCCAGCCGCAGAAGGAGACGACCCACTGGTCCGCAGTCTCGGTCTTCTTCTGCTGGAGGCAGCCCTGTCCGGCGGGGTGTGCGGCAAAGTGGCCGAACACGTGGGCTTCGATGCGGCGTTCTCCGTCCGCGGTTTGGACGAGGTAGGGGATCATCTCCATCCGAGGGTCTCCAGCAGTGCGTCAGCCTCTTCGATGGCGAGACGGTTGATGTGAACGTCGACGGCGTCGTGTAGCAGAGCCCAGTCGAGTGTCTCGATGAGCTCCTTGAGGCAGTAGTCCTCGGTGGCGGAGTCGACCAACGCCGAGTAGTCGTCGGCGGACTGAATAGACTCTTCAGTCAGGATGATCGTGACGAAGTAGATCTCCTCCTCGTCCTCGGTCAGCACCCAGGACGCGTAGGGCGAGGGCTCGAGCACCTCGACGAACTCAGCATCCTCGTCCGCGTGGAGCGGCATCGAGACCACGACGGTGATCTCGTAGTTGTTGTCCACTGCGAAGATGAGCAGCCAAGCCGTGTCCGCGGGGACCACCGGCTTCAGCCGTATCTGCAGGCTCGTGCAGGGGCGCCCCATCTCGTCGTGCGCGGCCACGGGCGCCTCGGGCGCGAGGACCAACGCCACCTCGCCCCCGTACTCGAAGACCGCGTCTTCTGCGGCGTCGGTGAATACCGACCACAAGGTCGCCGGGTCGTTGTCGTCAATCGAGAGATCTAGGTCTCTCGATTCATGCAGGTCATTTGAGTCCATACCTCCTCTCAACTAGGTGGATCCCGTCAAAGCTCTCATGCTTGCTGCCTCCCACTTCTTGCAGTAGGTTTGCCCCGCAAGTCCCTCCCGCCCCTGGTGATTCCATGTTGAACAGGAAGCAAGCCGAGCGTTTCCGCAACCCGGCTCCCGAAGACTCCCATGCAGCGTACGGCGCCGACCTCGACGGCGGGCGCAAGCGCCTCGTCTACCCCGTGTTCGGCACCGACAACGTCCACCACTTCCTCGGCCGCCGCTTCGAGGCTGCGCGCAACGGGGAGTCGGCGGATATCAAGGTCGGGCGCGTACTGGATCGAGAGACCTTCTTCGGGCAGCTGCTTTTGTGGGAGGAGATCGCCCACTGGAAGCACCCGGACACCGGTGAGGAGTTCTGCGGCCCCCAGGCGCTGACGTCGTTCGGCAACCACTTCGAGACGGCCCTCGAGGTCCGGACGGCTGACCTCACCGAGTGGAATCCGCGGGCCGGAGACATGCACCTGCTCGACGGGACACGCATCCGGCCGCAGTTCCCGGCAGATGCGATCAGCATCAACTACGCGGGAGACGTCTGGCTTCCTCTTCTCGACGAGGCCGTCGATATCGAGGAACGCCTCTGCGCACCGATCCCGCTGACCGAGTTCCGGTTCCTCGCCCCGTCGTCGGAGGACACGGAATACTGGCTCCTGGGCCCGCCCCTGAATGACGGCACCCCCGCGCGTCTCGGCGCGTTCTACCCCATCGAGACGCTGCCGCTGTCGATCGCGGGCACGCCCATCAACTGGGTAGGACCGACCCCCGGCGGAGAAGACCCGCTGGTCGTCACCCGGCAGCAGCTACACCTCCTGCAGACCGGGAAAGCCAGCGACGCCCTGCGGAATCTGGTGCGCAACACCGCCTCTCGGGTGCACGCGTACGAGACCGCGTGCGCGGAGGGGATGCCGCTGCTCGACGCGCTCGCACGGTTCTACGGACTGCAGACGACGTGCCGGGTTTCTCGCTACGTCGCGACGGCCCCGACACTCACGTCCGGGCGCAACGCGTTCGTGAGCCAGGCGAGCCCCAGCAGCGCGGCAACGGAGGCCGACATCCTCCCGGACGCCAGCCGCTGAACGGCAGGGCTCTTCGCGGCTTTGCCGAGGTCGTGGGCGCTCAGTAGGTCCAGGGCCGTAGCCGTCGACATTGTGGCCATCATGTCGGTACGGGCCAGGTCGAAGGCGTCAACGTCTCCGAGCTCGCGTGCATCGGCCATGCGACGAACGAACGGGCGCGCCAGGATGATCGCCGGCGCGCTCGAGGCGAAGCTCATCGCGCGCGGCGTCTTCGGCATGTCGACGGCTGCCAACGCCCGGGGGATCTCAGGGAGTCCCTGGAGGAGCGAAACGCTGGCGAGCTCGGGAAGTAGTGAGTCGTTCATCCGGCCAGTTTCGTCGCAGCGTGGATCTTCTTGATGGTCTGCTCGAAGCACTGCCCAGCGCTCGGCGCGTCGACGAGCGCCGTGTACTTGAGCCCTGGGACGTGAGTATACCGGTAGAGCGCCCCGCTATGGAAGACCACGTCGAGCATCCGGTCGGTATCGCGGTACCGGCAGGCCCGCAGGTTCGAGCTCCTCAGCAGCACCCACGGCCCGAAGTCCTCTTCGCTGGCGATGATCGGAGGAAGCCGGGCGGCGCGCGCTTTGAGTGGTAGCTGCAGGCTGACTTTCACCCCTGCAGCGTACGCGGCGCCCGGCTACGCGTCCACTACCAACGCAGCGCCGCGCGGATGAAGATGGCCGCGTCTTCGGGGTCCTCGAGGTCGAGTTCGACCTCCTTCCCGCGCGTGACATCGAAGTAGCTCGGCGGGATCTCGACGCCGACGATACCCGCGGCGGCCATCAGCGGGCCGATGACGGCGATCACCAACTCGCGCTGCGCCTCCGTGATCTGGAACGGTGACCGGATGCCCGCTGCGTCGAGACGGCCGAGACGCAGGTTCGTGACCGGCGTCTGAGGCAGAAGGCCGAGCAGGTCGACGACCTTCTGGGCCATCGCGCGATCGTGAGAAGCGAGCTCGGGGGCCTCTGCCTCCCCGGCGGCGAGGTCCGGACCGGCCTCCGGCGGCAACTCGGCGGGGGCGGTCTCGACCGTCCGGTGCTCAGCCAGTCCGGCGGGAACGGGGACCGGGACGGGAATCACCATTCCATCCGCGGCCGTCACCGACGTCGTCCCCTCGGGCTGGTTGTACGGATCGACGAACTCCACCTGGTCATCGACGAACGCCCCGTCCTGGATGCCGTCGCCGGCGACGGCCTCTTCGGGTGCCGCCCCCGACTCCACCATCGCCGGAACTGGCCGGGGCTCACCGCCGAAGTTCTCGGCGACGGTGGCCGCCGCCGCTTCGGCGGCCTGGAAGCGCAGCGAAGACAGAATCGAGCCGTAGGCGTGCTCGTTCTCCTGCGGGGACAGAGCCAGTCGATCCACGAGGTCGGAGTTGTCGAAGTCCTCGAGGAACTGCCCGGAACTCGCGACCAAGCCGTGGGAGACGCAGTGCTCGATGGCGGCCTCGATGGCCGTGGAGAGATCGTTGACGTGTTGCGCGTTCGGGGCGGTCATGGTTGTATCTGGGGGCGGAAGGTGGACGAATGCACGAACGATTGAAGATGGCTGCCTCCCTGCTGGGAGCCGCCTCGGGCACGAATAGCCGGACTTCGGTCATGGGCTCGGCTCGGCAGAAGTCTGGCATTGGGTCGGCGTTGTCGGGACGCGGCAATAGCCCGAATGCCATCTATCAGCCGCCGAGAGCTGTCCGGTCGCCCGGCAACGCGCCGACGCCCCAGACACCCCGGACCAACCAGCCCCGTATGCTCCGGCGCACCGTGAAGGTGCCGGGGCCCGCGAAGCTGAAGATGTCGAACGCGAACATCGGCAGAGCCTTCGTACGCGGCGTGCGGGGGGCGATCATGGCGCCGTGGCGCGCGCTCCCCTCGTCGGCCAAGGCTGGTCTCGGACTGACGGCCGGCGCCGGCGGCCTCTTCGCCACGGGCAAGGCCACCAGCAAGTACATGGCGAACACCGCGCGCTCGCGCGCGCTGAACTCCCCGACGAACCTCCAGCGGAACCAGCTCCAGCAGACCTTCTGGGGCCGCAGGTAGCGTCACTCTTCGGGGAGGCCGAACCCGCCCCCATACTGCTTCCGCATGCCGAGCGGGTCGGCGGCCATGACGGAGATCCCCGCCTGATTCTCGAAGAGGCCGCGGAACGCATCCATCTGCTGCAGCAGCTCGTCGGCAGCCGTGGCGTTCGGCCGCGGAGCTCCGGGGTCCACCGTGCGGTGCCACTTGTAGAAGAGCGCCATCAACCGATCGACGATATCCTGCGTGAGCGCCACCTTGGGGAACGCTTGCGCGACCAGCAGAACGAGTGACGTCGTGTAGATCTTCTCCTCGACGGCACGAGACTGCTCGAGCTCCTTGAGCCGAATGAATGCGTCGACCAGGAAGGACTCCAGACCGATCCGGCCCATGCTGATCAGCGACCGCCCGTAGCGGAAGGCTTCCCAACGTCTGTAGGTTCGTTCGCACGGAATGGAGAGCCTCGACAGAGGTTGAGTGAGTTCATCCCAGTCGCCAATCTTCTCCCAGCGCATCCGCAGCACTGAGAGGGTGAAGGGCGACTTTAGGAGTTTCCCACTTCTTGTCTCACGTATCCGGCGTGAGAGAGGAGCTTGCGTACGCGAGCGGTGAACATCCGCTGGTGGGAGAACAGTTCGTTCAGCAGCGGAATCGGGTTGCCCATGAGCTCGCGAGTCGCCTCGGTGAGGAGCCTGCGCCGCTCACCGATGTCGACCGAGCTATGGATGGAATCGGACGCCTGGGCCTTTCCGTCGATGGCCTGGAGGCCGCAGGCCAACGTGGCCACCTGCAGCAGGAAGTTCTGGTTGATCGCGATCTCGCCCTCTTCCGGCCAGTCCTTCGCGAGCTCGCGGGAGACCTCGCCGGCGTCGAGTTCGATCGTCGAAGAGATGGTCCGGTAGATGAGAAGGAACCCGGCCTCGTAGTCGGGGTCCCCCGGGCGTCCGGACGCCTCGACGACCGGGATGTCCTGGGACAGGTACTTGCGCAGGAGCAGATCGTGAAGCCGCATCGGGACCAAGCGGGCCTCGAGCTGCCGGTTCCGGTCGTGGAGGATGCGCAGCTCCTCCGTCTCCGCGGCGAGGATGCCCGCATCGAGCTGGTTCCGCTCGACCAACGCGCGAAAGTGCTGCAACGCCACCCGTTCGACGTCGTCGAGTTGGGGCTGCTCGATCTCCTCCGCATCGGGCTCATCCCCGAGGATGTCGTCGACCGCGGACTGTGCCGCGCCGCTCTGCGTCTCGGCGGCAGCGCTCTGGAAGCCGGAGACGGCCGCTGCCGAGGCGGTGGGAGAACCATCGGCGGTCGCGCCGACGAGAGGGACGCTCTGAAGCGGGTGCGGCGAATCGGACACGGTTCCTCTGTTGTCGCGGGGCTTTATGCGTCGAACCTACGGACGGCTAAAGACGATGCCAGAGAATGTGCGGGCCCGCAAGCCCGACGTTCTCTCCACCGTCTTTTTCAGCTCTGCTCGCGAGATCGCCACAGGTCTTCGAGGACCTCGACGTCCCCCTCTCGAAGGGGGTTGATGCACCGCTCCGCCAGCCGCCGCATCTTCGGCGCCAGCGAACGCGCCATCCCCTCATCACCCCTGCGGTGTCGTCGGATAGCGCGCTCGACGGCGGGCCAGGGGACGCGCTTCAGTCGATCGGGGTCGAACACGAGCAACCGCTGCAGCCGGCTGCAGTCGATGATGATCGGTTCTGCTGGCGGCTCGACGTGCGGGAGCGTCTGGGTCGCCGACGGGGGCGCCGTCGCAGCCGCGGGAGCGACGAGTGGCGCGGTTTGGAGCAGCTTCTGCTCATACTCGAGGAAAAGCCACTGGAGGGGGGTGATGTGCATAGTCCTTGGGGGTTTTGGGCTGGAGCTACCGCTCCGGGTTCACTACTCTCATGGCGCTTGACACCCTGAAATTGCGTCGGTACTTTGCTGCGGTCGGCTGAGGTTTGGCCCACAAAGGTACGAAGTGACTAAGGTTTTTTGTTGGCGTGCTCACACAGGACGTGGCTCTACCTTCGAGAGGCCACTACCATTTTGGGTGGGTCGACAACGACGACCCGGAACTTCCTGATTAGGTACAATGTGAAGGTCAGACGCACCAAAGGCGGGCACCGCCATATCGACCACGCGGATTTCCTTCGAGCCATAGCGGAGTCCGACCGTGACTAACGCTCGCTTCCTCACCACGCAGGAAGACCCCTACGCGAAGCCGTTTCGCACCAGCCAAGCGTCCTACGCGCAAGGCGGAGTGAAGACGGCCGACCTTATCCAGCGTTTCGCCTGGAAGCGTCCGGCCGGCAACGGCCAGTACATCATCGACCCCGAAGTGGTCTTCGACGAGTGCTACCAGACCATGGCAGAGCGCGGAGCGAACGATCACGATGCGACACAGGTCGCCCTCTCAGAAGCCCGGGCGTCGGTAGCGAAGCTGTCGTCGTCCAACATGCACAAGGCCGCTGCCCGGCAGCAGCCGAAACTCCAAGCCCTCGAGGCCAAGATCATGGCGCAGCATCCCGTCCTTCCCAGCGCGCAACACTTCCCCATCGGAGCCTCGCAGCCCGGTATGCAGACCACCACGAAGGGGGGCGTACAGCTGGGCTCCCCGATGTCCTCGCCCGCGGCCCGCATCCCCGAGACGCGCGGACACACCCCCCGCGCCAACGCGGAGATCGAGACCTTCTCGTATCACTCGGCCGACGGCGTCGACTACACCTGGACGAAGAAGATCGGCGGGCAGATCGTGCCCGGCTACAACGGCCTTCTCGCCATCCTCTGCGGCTACGAGCTCGAGATGGGCGGCTCGGTCACCACGGTGCTCGGCGCCGCGCGTTTGGCGCTGATCGACAACGACAACAAGACCCTCTTCCATCCGGACGCGGTCGCGGAAGAAGCGCAGGGTGAGTCCCTGGCCCCGGGCATGGTCGAGGTCGACTGATGGCGAAGCGAGGTCCCCGCGGCCCAGCGGCGTCGCACTATGATCGCGCGACGTCCGCGTACAAGGAACTGTCGGGAGCCTTCTCGACACATTCGTCATCGACCCTCGTTCCGGGGGCGACCGTTCCTGTCGCGGGGATCCAGCCCGGAGTGAAGAAGTCCGCCGGCGGCCTCACGGTCGAAGCCATGCGGATGGGGAACTTCGTCGACGACCCCCGGCTCAAGAAAGCCTCTACGGGACACACGGACATCATCATCAAGAACGGCGACGATCAAGATCTGTCGTTCATGGTGGGGAAGTTCGCCCAGACGAAGGAGAACCTCCAGAACCGCGGCGACACAGGCTTCGAATTCTACCTCGAGGTCATCGTCGGCCTGTCCGCCCTCAAGCGGAACCGCGTCGTGCGCGTCGTGCTCAACTCCCCCGAGGTAGGTCTTCCGGATCTCGGGGCGACGATGCGTTCGGACCACCTGGAGGCGATGAAGCAGCGGAAGCAGCAGAACGAATCGAAGCAAGTGGACTCCTGGAACTACTTCTTCGCGGAGAGACCGGACCGGTTCAACGACAAGGACATCCCCCGCGCGGACCTCGACAAGCTCATCCAAGTCGACGGGCTCGTTCGGCTTTTGCGCGACATCTCGACGCGGTCGGGCAAGGGCTACACGGTGGTCGGGGATCCCGTCATCCGCGTGTCGCTCGAGTCGGCGGCGGGTATCGTACTGCGCTGGTCTCATCTGCAGCAGCCGTTCTTCGCGTCGGTCCTCTACGCCTGGCTGCACGACATGATCGCGTTCACGTCGGGCGCGGGGCGTGACCGCCTCTGGTCGCCGCAGCGGCAGCGATTCGAGACGATCAGCCGAGAGCAGGCGCGGCGAGCTCGCCTCGAGGCCGTCAGCCAGGTCTCCATGGAGGACATCCTTCGATGAAACGAGCTGCCACCGAGTGGGCCGAGAGGGCCCTCACCTTCGAAGAGAACGTACGGCACGCGCTGCTGGAGCGCGCCGGCGTACTCGACGTCACGCTACGGCTGCCTGTTCCCGCCGAAGGGCGCGGGCTCATGCGTCGCGTGCTGGACATGCTGAGCAGCCCGGAGAAGCTCGAGCCCGTCGATCAGGATGTCGCGGCAGCCTGCGTCGCCGACGCCGTTGAGCGCGCGGTCGAGGGATACGAGGAGGCCCTGCGTCAGCGGCACCAGGACCGATTGGACCGGGCCGGAGAGAAGCTCCCGAAGGAGATTGCCCTGCCTGGGCTGTCATCGTTCGAGCGTTCCGCCCTCAAGTCGTTCCTGCTTTGGGCGTTCAAGCAGGACCTCTCCGATCGCGCCAAAGGTCAGCGGGGGGCCGATCTGGACCTCGCTGCCGAGGCGTTTGGTGAGTAGGTGGCAGACCAGACCGTCAACATGCGCTCGACGCGCTTCCTGTACGCCATCGGGCAGGCAGGGTTCACGGTCGTAGCCCCTCACGCCGACCCCGCGTGGGACGGTCCGGACGAGGGGATGCACACCGCCTACCGCCTACGCGACCAGGTGGAGGTCCCCGTGGCGGACTGGACGATCACCTTCCAGCCCCAGTACCAGGACGACTGGGTCCAGCACCCCGATGTCTTCCGGGCGCTGAACATGATCGGGTACCGCTCGGCGTCGCCGATGGGGCCGGTGAAGGTGCGGAAGTTCCGGCTCAACAGCCTGTTCTTCGCCGTTGACCGTGTGTGGATCAACGAGTTCTACTTTGGCCGCCGCACGCTGAAGGACTGGATCCTGTTCCTCGAGAAGCGCGAACGCGACTTCGCGACTGCGGGGAGCTAAAACAAGTTCGCACCTCGCGTCGCCCGCCTGGCGGGCGGGTGGATTCGAACCACCGGTCTCTTGTTCGGCAGAGGTATTCCCCATTTCTGAGTTCTACTTCGTAGAGCTCATGTCCCGAAAAGGGCCGAAATTGCGGATAGCTAGGGGGGGCCGAAGCCCCAAGGCCCCCCGCCGAAGCGGGGGATTCGATCAGAGCTTCTCGCCGCGGGTCGCCAGGAGGTCTTCAGCGCACGCGAGCGCGTCAGTCGAGCCCTTCTGGGCCCGGCGATAGGCGTCGCGCTCATCGCGGCGGTACTCCGCGATGAGCGCGAGCACGACGCGCGCCTCTACCCCGCCGGCCGCGACCGCCGCAGCGGCGCGGTCGACATGGCGGTCGAGCCGCTCCCTGGCGCGGCGATACGCCGCCCACGCATCCATCAGCGACCTCCGCGGAGATTCGCTCGCGAGCTCCGCAGCCATTCCGCGATGATCGCGTCGACCTCGCGGTAGGTCTTGTGCGCGAACTCCTCGTCGCACTGGGCGTAGAACTTCTCGTAGGCGGCTTCGCCGACGCTGAAGTTCTGGAGGTGCTGGAGGATCGCCCGGTCCTCGACGGCAGTGTGGTGCGAGGTATGGCGACGCACGTAGCCCATCAGGTAACCGACGTGGTCGGTGCGGCCGCGCAGTTCGTTGATCTCAGAAAACATCCCCATGTTGTGTCCTTGGGTTTAGAGGATCATCCGGGAGGGTATCCCCCGGGTCACAGCTCTTATGTCCGAAAACGGCCCAGAATTGGGGCGTACGGCTAAAGGGGGCGCGAGGCCCCAGCGCCGCCCGAAGGCGGCTCTTCTCGCGACGCGTGCGCTAGCGCAGACGTCGGCGGTCGGCGAGTGCACGCTCGTTACGCGCGCTGAGCGCCCCGAGCGAAGAGAAACGTATGACAGGCAGCTGTGGCGCCAATGAGGCATCACGCTCCCGCTTCTCCTCCCGTCGGGGCGCGGTCTCTCGGATGGTACACTCCATCAGAGCACCGCCACGCCGACGTAGAGCAGCACCCACATGCCGGCGAGCATGAGCCCGCCAGCGATGTCCTTGCATGCTTCCATCACGTCACCTCCCAATCGAAGAAGGAGCCGGCGGCGACGCCAGGAGGGCACCGCTCGACGCGCTCTTCGGGAAAGTCCTCGACCTGCGTCACCGGCTCATCCGGGAGGATGGCCGCGAGCTCCTCGGGAGTAGGCGGGGGTGGCCGAAGGTTCGCGAGCTCCCTGCTCTCGGAGGCGATATGTGCCCAGACGTCGTCGAAGGAGACACCCGTCTCGCTCATCCGCCGCCGCGGCCGCCCCGCGAGGCAATCGCCATACCCGCGGTCGTACCCGAGGGCGTGACCTTCCTGCCGGCCCTCTTCGCGGCCCCGGCGCTCGCCGGAGCGTGCGCCGAGGGTGAGCCCGACGAAGAAGAGCCCGATGCCGAGATTGATCTTGTCTCTGGTGTTCATCGTGTCCTCGATGAAAAGAGTATCCGAGGGGCAATCCCCGGGTCACAACTCTTATGTCGGAAAACCCTTGATTCTTGGGGGGATAGCTAAAGGGGCCGAAGCCTCCGCC
>Ga0098033_1000951_pt1 | contig 12428 bp, 26 predicted proteins | sample 1_EtaG_FD_75049 | JGI IMG/M metagenome (GOLD analysis project Ga0098033, IMG submission 75049) | Marine viral communities from the Subarctic Pacific Ocean - 1_ETSP_OMZ_AT15124 metaG | ecosystem: Environmental > Aquatic > Marine > Oceanic | place: Pacific Ocean | collected 2015-01-07
GTGCTGGGCGTCTATCTTCGCGATGACATCGTTATTTATGGCGTTGCTACTCGCGCCCTGATCCTGTGGGAAGGACAGATTTATTCAACTCCCCTCGATCAAATGGAGGTGATCAGTGAAAGTCTTTGAGTTTGTTGCAAATGCGCTTTTTGTCCCGGTGGGCTTCCTGTTTCTCCACCCGATCGGGTGGATTATGCTGGTCGGAAGCCACAAAGCTTTTTGGTGGATTTTGCCGGGGGTTTGGTCTGTTGGTTTTTTATTGTCCTACTTGCATGATCAGAAAAAAGCTAGACGGAATGCTCAATGGCATAAATCGAATTATCGACCGCACCCACCGCCAGACCCACGAAGTCTGGACGAACAGTTTCCTGGATGGAAGAAGAAAGCCAATGAGATAGCTTCTAAAATTGATTGGGATGCTCGTGATAGAAAATATGAAGCCCTTTGGAAGCAGGAGTACACCAGAATGGTGAAGCGTGATAAGGATCTGCGAGATAAATACCAATATCATGAGCGCAACGGCACGCTCGAGGCATACCTAACCGTAAAAAAAGCGACTTGTGAGCGGCACAACCCCACGGATGCAGCGCTCCACATCTTTGGTGGCTGGCCGGAGGATCTCCGGATCGAGGAGCAGCTCGGTGGTCAAGACTACAAGCTGTGGAAGAAGGAACGAGGGTATAAGTGGCCATGAAAATCGGTGATCTGGTGTATGATTGGGCGCTTGGTAGAAACGGCATCATTGTCGATGGTTCGTTCACTGAGTCAGATGGAAGCGATCAGATGAGGCCAATTACATGGGAGTGGGAAGTTGATAAAGATGGGGTGTAGCACAACTGGCCGTGCATCCGGCTGTTAACCGGAAGGATGCTGGTTCGAATCCAGCCGCCCCAGCCAAATTGGAGATAAATAAATGGCAAAGAAAACAGACAGTAAAAATAAAGCAAGAAAGAAGAAGACAAAGATTGGTCTTGGAAAGTGGACAAAATACGGTCACCCGGGTCCGTTTGGAGGAAACAAGGGATACAAGAAGAAGTATAGGGGACAGGGAAAATGAAAGAACCTATTCTTCAGCTGATATTTATGGGAATTCTAATGCTTTCTGTTGCAGGATTAATCGTATCAGAAAGTCCATTTTATGAGACAGTTGCTGCATTTGGAATCTTAGGGTCAGGATATGCCATCGGGGCATGTAGTAGTGATTCACGTCATTGATCATGATTTTGGGCCGTTAGCTCAACAGGCAGAGCATCGGACTTTTAATCCGCAGGTTCCGGGTTCGATTCCCGGGCGGCCCACCACATACGCGCCCTTAGCTCAGTTGGATAGAGCATCGGCCTTCTAAGCCGAGGGTCGCAGGTTCGAGTCCTGCAGGGCGTGCCATTTTATTTTAAATATTTTATAGGCTTGTGTTATAATGGTATCATTAAGATCTAAATGAAAAATTATTACTCAATTTTAGGTGTGAGTGAGGATGCCTCTCAGGATGAGATTAAAAAAGTGTATAGAGTTCTTGCTCAAAAATATCATCCTGATAAGAATCCAGATGACACTGGCTCAGTAGAAAAATTTAAAGAGATAAATGAGGCACACTCAGTCCTTTCAGATAAAAGTAAACGCGCAGAATATGATCTTAGCATGACCGGAGGCAGTGAATATAGCTTTGGGTTTGAGAGTATATTTGGAGAAATGTTTGGGTTTGGAGAAATGTTCGGAATGGGACAGAGATCTCGACAACAGCATCATGTTAATAGGGACCCATCTGTAAGATTTGATGTCCCACTAAGCGAGCTAGAGGCAGGAACTATTAAAAGGTCATTTTCTATTAATCGTGAGATTCAATGTGATAAATGCTCTGGTCAGGGCGGCGATAATATTGAAATGTGCTCGACATGTGGTGGATCAGGACATGTTTCGAAATCATTCCAGCAGGGTAATATGAACTTTCAAACAACACATCCTTGTCCAGCTTGTGGTGCAGCAGGAAGGGTAATAAGAAATCCATGTGAAGTCTGTATGGGCTCGGGATTAAAAATTAAAGAGGATAAATATGATATCACAATTAACTGTGTTAAGCAGGAGGGTGTATGAATGATCTAGACGAACTCATTAGACTTCATAAAAGTCTTGATGATGAGGTTGATAAGATGTCTAAGAAGCGATATCTTACACCGACTGAAAGATACCGTCTTAGAGAGATGAAGGTTATGAGACTTAGGTATCGAGATAAAATAGATAAGACCAGGATTGAAATGAGAATCTTAGATGTTTAATAAAATGAAATACAAAAAGGGTGATCTTGTTTTGGTTAGAGTATGCGATTCTGATGGGTCAGCGATGGGTGTTGTAATGTATGACGGAAGCCCAATATCGGTTTATGACACATGGTCTCCGGGAAGATCTCATAGTACATATCGATATTCTGTTCTTGTAGAGGGAAAAAGTAGGTCTTGCTTTGAGGAAGAAATGGTTGAGGCATCTACGATAAAATAGTGAATTTGGTGAATAATTATCTTTAAGGAGATTACATGATTAAGCAAGGTGATAGAGTTGCACCCTTTAGACATATGGGACTAACAGGAACCGTAATATCACTAAAGAAAGAAAAGGTAGAAACGTGGCTTGTCGGAGGTTGCTCAGCTGATCACAGGTTTAGAGCAGTTGTATTAATAGATGAATCAAAAGAAGAGAGAGAGTTTTTGGTATCTGAGCTGATGAGGATCGATTAGAAAAAGATGGGTTCCAAGCAGATTCGATCAGTGGTGCCGGAATACATGGATGAGAAATCAGTTTCCTTCAAGCGCCAGGAAGACGGAACGTACAAGAAGATCACTGCATCTCAAATAAGAAACCTCAGAACAAATAAGATAGTCTTAGAGACTGATGTATCCGATGAGAGATACTCTCTTGTAGCAGAGGGAGACTATGATCACAAGATGATTCTTCAGGATTGCTCAGGAAATGATGTGATTCTTAAATTTAAGCTATGTGAAGAGGAAGAAAGTGATGACATTATCTGATAAAATAGATTAGATAGTTTCTAATTTTCTAATATATTTAATAACGTTTATGGAGATCTCATGAAAATCACAAAAAGCAAACTTCGTCGTGTTATAAGAGAAGAATTACGTCGTCATCTTTTATCGGAGCAGTCAAATTCCAGTGAGGCAGAGGCTCGTCTTGTTGTAGGCACTCTGCCACCGCGAACGTTCGATATGAACACTGGGCTTAGGACAATGATAGACGATGCAATGTCACAGGGCAAGTGGGACATAGCTCTTGAGCTTGTTCGGAGCGATCCAAAATATGATGTGAACACCGGAGATGAGGCATATGAAAAGCTGCTTAGTAATATGAATTTTCCAGGAATTCAAGATCATATACTTTTGTCAATGTTTAAGGGGCTACGCAATAGTGGGGGCGATGCTCACGCAGTGAGCTGGGCATTAGAGAAGGGCGCAGAATTTGAAAGTCCAGAAGTTGAACAAGCAATCTCAGCGTGGGCGCAGACAAGATAGACGATATTAGTTTCGTGTAATTTGTTCAGGTTTATGGTATTATCATAATGTAGGTAATACTAATGATTTTAAGACTATCTCTTGTTTTTCTTTTTTCTCTTCTTGTTTCATGTATAGAAGAGCCTAGCAATACGTCACTTATATCACAGTCACGAATAAATGCTGGACCATATGTAAGGTCTGAAAGTACTTTTACGTCTAGTTTCTTAGGGACAACAACAGTACAGATTCAGTCTAATACAGCAAGAGATCTTATCATTCTGAAAAACTCGAAAACAAGAGTGATGAAATTTGTTTCTGAGAGTCTGGATGACTTGCACGATTTATCTTGTGAAGACGGCCTAATCAATATTCACATCATTCCTGAGAGAAAGATAAATGATAGAAACATCATGGTGTTTACAAAGAATGAGCCTGAGGGATTGAAATATTATGGAATGACAACCTGGTTGTTTCCCAATATTGCGTGGTCATTTATTTGTTCCGATTGCGATGAGACGTCTGAAGATATTTTTGTTCATGAGCTGGCACACTTTTATATGACACAATGTGGAATTCCACAGAGAGATCATGATGAAAGCTACTGTCACAATATTGTTGATGAATACAAGCGGCTTAAGTTGAAAGACGACTCATAAAATAATGAAGTTCATAATTTCGCTTGAAATGGCATAATTAATAATGTGTCATTAATAGTAAATTCAAATTCTCTAAGGCGACTAATAGTAGAGCAGCTATCTGCTCATCTTCCCATGTGCAAGACAGCACATGTCATTATAAATTCCAGATCTATTCCTGTTGAGGTAGCTGATACAGACTATCTTAGAAATAGAGGGTTAATGTTTAGAGAGCAGCTTGACCATGATAGTGGAATGTTTTTTGTGTTTCCTGATGAATCTAACAGATCATTCTGGATGAAGAATACATCTATTCCCCTTTCAATAGCCTTTATTGACAGATCAGGAGTTATCACAAATATAGAGGATATGAAACCAAACTGCCTTGAAAGCGTGAGCTCCTCTCGACCTGCACCTTATGCGCTGGAGATGAACCTGGGATGGTTTTATGGAAGAGCATCTGTGGGTGACCGCGTGTTGAACATTCCTATACAGTGAGTTAATTGATATGAAAATAAGCTTAAATATTTTAAGAAAAATGATTAGAGGTGAAATTCTTTCTGAAGTTAGCCTGGGAGGGGAGGTGTCATCTACACTTCGCTCTTCACTTTCTAGCGAGGATTTACATGACATAAGGGTGATTCAGATAGAGCATCCAGTTAGTAGAATGATAGAAGCCGGGGACACTAGTGATGAGATTATATCGGCGTTAGAGTCAGCCATTGAAAACCTTAAAGGTGATGATGAAGAGGTAGTTGAGAGAGGTGATCTTGATGAGCAGGAAGGCAGCGCGCTTATGGGAAAAGAGGTTGGATCTGATGACAGATCTGACATGGGCGGCTATACAGTTGCAGATCCGTATTGAGTGAGATGATATGAAATCACTCACTAGAAATCAACTCAAAAAACTTATAAAGGAAGAAATTCATAAGATTCTTGTAGAGGTAGAATACGACACAGGCAGTCAGCTAGACACTAGAGATACTGGACACACAGATTCAGATGCCGTTGATGATCTAGTTAGAGTTGCAAAAGATGACATTAAAAGATATTATCAAAAGCCTGACTATAGACGTAGAGTAATAAATGCAGGAATCATATCTGATGAAGATAAGTTTGATCAATTTCTTAAAAGCCTGCTAGAAGAGATTGATGACACGATGTGGGAGTTCAGCGAGGCTACAGAAAGGCAGACGCACAAGGCAGAGCTAAGATACTCCTCATCAGGATGGGATGAGTCATATGAGGATAGGCTCAAAGAAACTCCAGTAATTATAGTTAATACAAACAGAATAGAAGGAATGTCTAATGATGAGATGATAAATCTCTTTATACACGAGCTATCTCACATAGAAAATGTTCTTTTAGATGATTACTCCGTACAGTACGGTGAAACTGGTCAGCGTGCGTTTAAGCAGGAGATTGGAGACATATTTATATCACACAGCCAGTTGCGCGGGCTAAGAGATAAATTCGATAATAATCAGGAGTGGGCAGATCTTGTAGCGCTGTGGACACAATCAATAGGTCCTGAGAAAGAGTGGAGACATCTTCCTGAGATGAGAGCCCGACTTCATGAGCTGAGAATAAAAATGGGAAAGAGGGGAGAGACCATGGAGGATGTCATTCAATTTTCTAGGTCGTCTAGCTATGATGACATTGTCATTAGATATGGAGAGAATCCGGCACAGTTTCTTCTCTTTTTAGATTACACTAAGGATCTTTCATCACTTGCTGATACAATAGATGTGATAGCATCTACTTCAACAGGGCAACGATCTTTTACAGGCTGACTTAATAATTGTGTAAAATTATATTTTGTGTGGTATGATTAATCATAACGTCCACCGGAGAAAATCAAATGTGTTTTATTGTTGCAATTTTTATTCTTACATCATCAGTTCCTGCTTTTGCAAACGAACCTGACAGCAATGCTGATAGAAAGGTCATCTACAAGCAGAGAACAGAGATCGACTTTGAGGGTGTCGAGGTGGAAGGACAGTTAGTTCGACCAAATGGAGCTCTTATTCTGGATAGAAGGAGTGCGAATTTTAATCCACTGATCAAGCTTCGAACAGACTTTGATCAAGAGATTAGTGAATCTGTAGATGTAATTAAGTAACATCAAGCTTATACAATACAAAAGACAGCTGTATTATAATGAAATGTCTTTTTAGATATAAAGGAGAATGAGACATGATTAAGCATTTACTTGTTGCACTTTGCACGGTGATTTTTCTTGGTGTGGGATGTGACACCAACTCATCCACTGAGGTGGATGAGACAACGGACGCTGAGGTTGAATCAGTTTCCACCAGTACAGAAAATAGTTCACTTACTGGTGAAACAACAGTAGAGGGGACGACTTCTGAAGAAAACGTCAAGACAGAGTCTACAGAGTCCAATGAAGAAGATGAGAGCGCTGAGTCGGAATCTACAGTGCAATAATAAAAAGAAATCAAGTAATTATTTTTTATGGGTGGCATGTTGTGTGCCACCCATTTTTTTATGTCGCTAGAGAATATATATTTTTGAATAGTCACTTAAGGAGATTGATATGAGAGAACTATTGCGGGATGTTTGGAACCTTTGCGTCGGTCTGGCGCAATCAGCGTGGGACCTTGGGGAGGTCGCGCTAGTGTTCTTGGTCTCATTTCTTCAGCACCTACACGCTGACGCACCTCGGCTAGAGGGTTTGTTAGTTGGTGTAGCGCTTTCGTGGCTTTTGCTTCGTAGAGATAAGCACCCGCTTCTTCGTGTCCTTAGTGCACCGCTTAAGCTGGTTGTTGACATACTTGACCTCGCGTGGGACCAGTGTGTTGAGGTCGCTGGTGATCTCTGGGACACAGCGGTAGGATGGGTCAGAAAGGCATGGGATATGTGTTGGGGTGCGGTAAGAGGAGTTTGGGACAGAGGCATGGCTGTTCTCTCTGGAGTTAGAGACAGACTTAGCAAGAAGGAATAAGTTGCATGAAAATTACACGTAGACATCTAAGAAGATTAATTAGAGAGACTATAGAGAAAGACCGGATGCTTAAAGAGGAGCTGATGGACCTCAAGGATTCTTGGCCTAGATTCGCACATGGTTTCATAGACTGGATGGCCCAACAGCCAGACATGGAACATGTCACCGGTCCCGTAGTAAGTGCCTGGAAGGAGAGGGTGGAGAGACTCGAACGTAAGCCCATGGCGAACGCTCAGCTCGCCGCAACCGTCAGAGACATGCTAGAGACGGGTCAGCTGGAGGCAATCTGGAATAGAATAGAAAACAAAGTGAATGCCGTCCATCAAATATTTGATACAATAGAATCAAGAATGGAGTATATGTAATGAAAATTACACGTAGACAGCTAAGAAGACTAATAAGAGAATCTCTGAGTCAAGAAGTATTCGTCGAGCAAGGGCAGGTGCGGGCAGGTTTAAAATCAGCTGCAGGAAAAGTCCGAGGCGCCGCAGATGCAGCATTATCTAGGGCTAGAGGAGAGGCTCCGGAACTTGAGGCTGAGGTAGAAGAGGTGGAGTCAAAGTTTTCACCCGAGCGCACGGAGCAGATGCTTGCTCTCGCAGATGAGCTAAAGGCTCTCGTGAATGAGCGGCCAGATAATAGAGCTTCGTTCAGCGCTCAATATATTCCTGGCCAGAGACAGCTGATGGTGATGGCAGCGATGAACAATGCTCGAGCCGCCAACCCGGGAGTACAGATGAGGGTTTTGCATGATGGTGGTCAAATTGGGGATTTGTGGTTCATAGTAGCCGAATGGGAATAAAGTGAATTTGTAATAATTACAGAGGAAAAAGATATGAAGATCACACGTAACCAGCTAAGAAGATTAATTAATGAGGAGCGACAGAGAATTCTCCGGGAGGCTGAGAATAAAAAAATGTCTGAGATGAGAGAGTTTTCTCAAAGCAAGAGCGGCAAGAAGGTCGCATCTGCTGGAGGAAAGATATCATCTGCCGCAAACGTTATTTCAGAGGTCGCAGACGATCAGACGGGAAAGATGCGTGAGACGCTCTACAATGTATCAGAGTTTGTTGGAAAGGTTGGAGAGTCTCTCTCAGGAATAGGGTACATCCAAGAGGGTGGGTCAGCCACAGATAACCTGCCCTCAGTACAGGAGTTAAAACAGCTTCACAGGGACATTCAACGGCTGGAGAAATAGGATGAATGTTACAGTTGAACAGCTGAGAAGAATGATCTTAAGTGAGGTTGATTCAGACGCTGATGGCATACCCGATTCTGAGGAAATCGTGGATGCGTGGACGTTCGCTCCTACAGCCGAGGAAGAGGCTAAAAAGATAAATGCTCAAACAGGTGTTCACCTTATTACAGATCCCAAGCACTGGGCGGAATATGGAATCCATACGGGTGAGGAATTAGCCAAGACACTACTTGCCTCATCATACTCAGACACATACAAGAGTATCCACGGAATACGCCCACGATGGGTAAGAACTAGTGAGATGTCTGTTCAAGAGATTCAGAAATTACTTTCTGATCTAGAGGGTGAGTCTGAGGAGTGGATGGAAGATAGATTTCATGATGATCAGGAGGGATGGAAAAGTGACATCGAGGATGAAAGACGCGATGCACAACGTGCCTATGATGATTCCAGAGAGGCTGAGATCGCAGCAGCAGCTGCCGAAGAAGAAGCCATGAAAATTCCAGAAGAGGGAGAGGACCTTCCATCATTTCAGGGAATGGGAAGAAGGCCCGATTCAGGCTTCAAGCATGGAAGACATCCTCCCGGACGATCTTCGTGGATGAGAGGTAAACTAAGTGAATCACTTACAGGACTTAACAAGCAGTATTATGGGCAGGGTGTTCAAGATATAGTTCAGACATTGGGTAAGATGAGAGTGACAAAGTCACATCTAAGAAAAATAATTCAAGAAGAAATTGCTCACGTTGTTTTCGATGATATTCATGAAGTTCCAGATGATTTAGAATTTCTTGATCCTCATGAGGCGTACGGCCTTGGACACGAAGCCGGAATGGAGCATGCTGCCCCAGAAGATCTACCTTATGATCTTTCTCCTGAGCCGCCTACTGTAGAAGATGCCTGGTATCCATCTGATGTTGTTCCTAGAGAGGATGCGTGGTCCGGAGGTGATAACCTTGATGACCCACTTGATCACTCTTACTTTGAGACAGGCGAGAGAAATGCAGGTCCACATGTTATGATAAGAGAGAGATCCAGATCAAAGATCACACTCAGGCAGCTTAGAGGAATGATTCGTGAAGCATTATTATCTGAAGAGAGACTAGATGAAGGCGAATGCCCAGAAGACGGGTGTATTCAAAAGAGAGGTAAAGGATGGGTTGTGATATCCAATAAGACCGGTGAGTGCTGGGGGAGAAGCAAGAAGGACGGCGGAGAGTGCACATACTATGATAGCAAGTCTGATGCAGAGGACGCTCTCAAGGCATATCACGCATAGAGGAAATCATGAAACCAGAGATGGCTTGGAAAATATTTACTGCTTCTTTGGGTATTTTAATCATGCCCCTGGCTGGCTGGGTGTGGTCTATGAATGTTGAGGTCGCTCAGCTACGAAATGATATGGGAGATCTAGAGTCTCAGGTGGCACAGCTTGAGACAGAGGTTGAAAAGAACGAGGAGGCCTCAAGAACTCTCATAGGTGTTGAAAGAGATGTCCAGCACATAAGAGACATTCTTGATAGAATAGAGAGGCTCGTCACACAATGAAGCCAGTTGTCCTGGTGATGTGTGTCGCATTATGCGGAGCTGCTTCTTTTGTTGCAGTTTCTCAGGATCTCTCTGACATAGAGAGAGATGCTCTTGCACTAGAGCTATTCCTTCAGGATAAGAAGGATCACAAGGAGATATGCCCGCACATACATTGGGAGCAACCAAAGATTGATAAGTATAAGGAGGCGCTGGAGTCTCAATTACCAGCAATCTGTAAAGAATGAGAATTACAAGAAGTCAATTAAGAAGAATCATAAAAGAGGAAATTGTGAGGATTGACGAGGCAGTTGTTGCAAACACAAGCCCTGATAAGGGAACTGCACTTAGCGCTCTTAGGTACTGGAACGAGTGGAACAATGAGCGAGAGCTCCACGGGGGACATGACGGTCTTCCTGAGGATGATCCTGCTGTTGAGGAATTGCTAAGAACTTTTTGGGATAACGCAGAGAGCGGATGGGCTAAGAGTAAGGGGTTCACAACAGGCGGCAAGGGAGATCCGTCGAGCAAGGCGTGGAGCGCTGCATTTATATCCGCAGCAGAGGATGATCCTAATTTTGAAGACAGTCAGCGTCACAAAGATTATATGACTGATGCGGAGGCTAATAGAAAGAAATTTGACAAGGGTGATGATGTCAGAGATCTATTTGTGGCATTCGATCCGGGAGAGATAAATCCAGGTCCCGGAGATAAGAGATGCCATCCAAGATTGGGTGGAAAGCATTGTGATATATGCATGGATGTCGGGTGTACAGATATCATCGGGGGAAACGTCGGAGATGATCTTACGAGAAGAAGTGCAAGTGACGCACCCGCTGCTACGATGTATATCACGAAGGGTCCAGCACACATAGAAATAGAGAAAGGTGATGCTATTACAGAGATCACGCACAAGCATCTCAGGGATATGATACAGGAAGAGATGTCTTTTATCTCTGATGGAAAGAAGGCCTCTAAGACAAAAGGTCGCCCCTACAAGGGAAGTCGACGAGGTAAGACAGAGAGTCAGGCACAACAGATGGCTGCAGGAATAGCTCTTAGTGCAAGGAGAAAGCAGCTTAGAAAGATTATTAAAGAAGAACTAAGGCTGGTGGGCGCAGATGATATGGTGGACACAGACGACCTATCACGTGAGGGAGTAGTGGGAATCATCGCTGATAGATTCAAAGGAGAAAATAGGGTTCCTTTGAGTATGGATAATTTTAACAAAATAGTTAGAGAAGAGGGCGCCGAAGATATGAACATCACGTATGAAGATGTTCTTGCGGTTATCTCATATAGAGGAAGAGGCGGGCCTTCTGAGGTGATACAAGATGAACCTGAATCCTCCTGGGAAGACGATTTAGATTTTGATGAAGAGATGATGAGTAAGGAGACCTCTAGCTCACATGCTGGTGGAGGCTATGCCGAAAGGGTAAATAGGAAACTTGTTAACAATGCAAGAGAGCTAAAGCTTAGCGGAGTTTCTAAAGATCACCCAGTGGGAATAATAAGAGATGAAGGCGGGTTTCTCATGCCTGATATCTTTGGGACCGTCGGGAGTGTTATCGACCAGGGAAGCCAGCCATCTGACTGGGCCTGGTATGAATCATCAGAACACAATATGAAGACTCAGCTCGTACCAACAGAGGCAGCAGGCCATGATGGAATCAATAAGGTCGAGGTTCCATTTTACTCATTGGGAAGAATATTTTGGTAAAAATCACAGCAAGTCAACTGAGACGAATCATTAAGGAAGAGCTAAAGATGCTTGAAGGAAAAAAGGCATCTAAGTCCAAAGGAAAACCCTATAAGGGAAGTAGACGCGGCAAGACAGAGAGCCAGGCACAGCAGATGTCAGCGGGAATAGCTCTCGGGTCTAGAAGAAAATATGGAAAGAAAGGTGCTATCAAGAAGCTTAAGGGTGCACCAAAGAGCATGGCTACGATGTCAATGAAAGATCTTAAAAAGCTGGCGACAATTAGGCGAGGGTCAGAGGTGCCGGATAAAACAAAGAAGGGACACGAGAGAGCTGCGTTACCTGGTCATATAGATGAGTCTATTAAAGTTAGAGGTATTCCAGTAAATTGGGATAAAACTATCGACGGAGATCCCGCCATATCATTTGGCAGTAATCTATATACAGTAACCGGACCGATGGGTGTATCCATTGATATAAAAAATATTGAATATTCTTCAGATCCTGAGTCAGCTGAACTTGTTGCCTCTGCTGATTTACCATGGCCTGCTCAAGATAAGATAATCACAGATATGCTGAAACCTAAAAACATAGATGCGATTGTGAGCGGCGTGAATTCAGGAGGTGATTTTGAAATCGTTGGAAGACATGGTGCAGTAAAATTTAATAGAGTAAAAGGATGAAGATCACACGAACACATCTCAGAAGAATCATCAGAGAGGAGATCAGCAGGTCACAACTTCTCTCTGAGGGCGTAATCGAATCGAGCCTCATTGACGCCATCGTTGCGCTTATACCAGAAAACTGGCCACCGCCGAAATCACGCCAAAACGTGAAAGAGGCTCTGACTACGATAAGCACCAGGTTTAATCTCAGAACGCTGGCATCGAATACAGCCGTCAGA
>Ga0098033_1000952_pt1 | contig 12415 bp, 13 predicted proteins | sample 1_EtaG_FD_75049 | JGI IMG/M metagenome (GOLD analysis project Ga0098033, IMG submission 75049) | Marine viral communities from the Subarctic Pacific Ocean - 1_ETSP_OMZ_AT15124 metaG | ecosystem: Environmental > Aquatic > Marine > Oceanic | place: Pacific Ocean | collected 2015-01-07
CCGAAAATGTTCTTGACCACATCAACGAAGCTGTCACCGCCAATCATCGTCTGGACAGACAGAGCCTCAGCCATCTTGACCATGGTCTCCTGGTTCTGGACGGCCAGGAGGGCCTCGGACAGCCCCTCGGAGCCAGCGCCGAAGCGAGCTACGACAGCTTCGGTCTGATTCTTGACCTTCTGCATCTCGAGCTCGTCATGGGCCTTCTGAGCAGTAAGTCGCTGATCTTGATCCTTCTGCTGACGAGCCAGGGCCTGCTCGTGCTTGAAGTTGGCCAGCTGCTCCTGAAGCTCGGTGATCTTGGCACTTTGAGCAGCACGCTCCTGATCAGAGGAGAATCCTTCAAGGGCCAGCCTGAGCTCACGCTCAAGCTCCTTGAGTTGCAGATCAGCCTGATGGGAAGCCGTAACATCAGATGCATCCAGCTTCTCACGGGAAATCTCTTCCTTGCGGATCTCATCCTTAAGCTGTCGCTCGAGGCGAGCCAGCTGAATGTTGGAAGCCACTGCGCTGTGCTGTGCTTCTTCCAGCAGCTTTCGGATTCGTTGGTCGGGAATGTCTACTGCCAGAATCTCAACATCGTCGATCTTCATGTTGTTGGCATCAAAGACCATACCCGGACGATCGCCATCTTCCGGCTTGGCACCAAGGACTACTTCGCGCACGAAGTCTTCACTCTGGGAGTAGAACTCCTCGATGGTCACCTTGCGGATTGCAGACTTGAGCACAGAACGCACGTGATCGCACAAGTACTTCACGTAGTTCTCGACCTCAAACCACTTGGCAGGCTCACCGAAGAAGTTGACGGAGTAGGACACCTTTGCACGGACCTGAACGTGATCTGACGTCTCGGCAGAGATGATGTCAGACACCTGGTTGTTCTTCACACGAAGGTAGACAGTCTCAACCAAGTGATCCGTAGTCTTGGGCTTGCCCGTGCTCATCTTCAGAACTTCGAGATCCTCATCGTAACCCAGCAGAATGGTGTTCGGGCCAACTTCGACGCGACGGCCGCCCTTCTTGTCGACCACCATGACGGCATAGTTGGTCCAGACGTTGATAGTCGGGACACCCTGGAACATGGTGTTCAAAGTGACCATTCGGGGCTGAGTGTACGTGGATCCACGAGAGAACTCATCGGCCAGCGCGGCATAGCTCGGAGAGCCCACGTTGCTAACTGCCATCTGAGCAGAGTCGATGGAACGAGTGGCCTTGGAGCGCAGCTTGCGACTGTGCTTGACCTCGCCCTCGGAGACGGAGCCTGAGCGACTGGTCGGGGCTCGAGACTGCAGATCACGCATATCTCGGTTGTACTCCAGCACCGCATCATTGCCCGGATACCACATGTTGCACTGACGATCGGACAGGACCCGCCGAACAACGACCTGCGTACGCGGATCGGGCAGGAGCATGTTCTCGCCCTTGACCATGCTGATCTCACCGGTCATGCGCTCAAGAATATAGCGACCTTCACCCGCCGGGATTGCGGTGGCATAGTGCTTGGACTGCCGATCATAGGAGATCAGGGAGTGCTCTTCACGAGGGAAGTAGATCTGAGTCTCCTTGCCCGTAATGAACAACTCTTCACCTTCCTTGTAGGACTTGCCAGTGACTTCGTCCTTGTAGTCAGCGATCACCTTGACATGAATGCCCTGAATCGGGTTGAGCTCCACAGGACGGAAGGCCATCTGGCGACCGTCCTTGACCTTGACACTGTAGAATTCCTCGGTCGGAGTCGGGAAGACAACCTGGGGACCGCGCTCATAGCGCTTGTTGCCGTTCTCGTCGATCAGAATGCAGTACTCGAGGCGTTCCAGAGTCAGTGCATTACGGACGTAGTTGCCCTCATCATCCTGCACGACTTCGATGCCAGTCGGCGGAATATAGAAGGACACCTCAGTACCGCGAATGACGAACTGAGCACCCACAGACAGATCCTCGGGAGCATTTACGGTCACAGCGCTAAGCACATCAGAAGACAGTGCACCTTCATCACCATTTGCATCAGGAGCTGGAACTTCGTTGTTGTCCTGAGCTTGCGCTGGCTTAACAACTGCAGAGCTCCACTCTTCACGCGCGGACTCCTCGTCATACACTCGAACCAGAAGGTACTCGTTAGAACGAAGCTGGTGACCCTTAATCACCTTGGCACTCTGTCGAGGCCAGAGGCTGAAGGAGACGGGACCCGGAATGTTGACACGCTCACCGATCCGAAGATCAGTTGCAGGCTGCTTGCTGCGCTCATTGGGATGGGAGTTGTCCTTGGCCGGATTGTCCAGCACCAGGTAGTAGCCCTGTAGAACTAGCGGAGACTGCTGAATGGCCCGAGCCAGATCAACCTCTTGGAACATCCCGTCTCGGTAGACAGTCGGGAATTCCTGGCCGGTTACGTTGACAACAGTCGGGCCAGTATGAATACTGATGTTGCCCTTGGTGGTGTCCTGGGTGTAAGCAAAGGTTCCGTCGGACAGAACCAGTTCATTTTCGACGCGGCCGCGATTACGAGGCTTATCATAACGCTCAGACATATAGAGCTCCTTTTTGGATGATGATGCTGAACACTTCTTAGCTGATGTAAGAAGCTTTTCCTAGCACTGACATTTTATACTGCCTAGGGTGGGATTACAAAATTGAGTGCATATTTACTGTTATTATGAGTACTCTGCAAGAATATGTCAGAATGATTTTGTCTGAGAAGAGTTCGAATCTTCGCCGACTCAACAGCATGTCTCGAAAAATCACGCGAGATATTATGCGCTCACTGAGAGACAAGCCGCGCAGTGAAACAGTCATTTTTGGCCCATATATTTGGGAGCTCTCAATTGTAGATAGGAATCCTGAAGATCCCGATCCAGAGATCGGCGTATCAGTGACATTCTATCCTGACGAAGAACATGAAATTGATACTAGCGGTAGTACTGCTTCTGAGTACACGATTGAGTATGACGAATCCTTCCACATTGATATGATTCTTCCACAAACAATCAGCTCGCAAGATAAGACGATCATCTGGAAGCAGCTAATCGAAGTTACACGACACGAGTTGGAACATCTATCGCAGCCTGGCCTGAGCATGTATGCAGCAAGAAAGCCGTCAACATATTATCTTAATGACATGCCAACGTCTAATGATCCCGCTGCGACTTACCTGCTAGATCCCAATGAGATTCCTGCCTTCATAAGAGGCCTTCTTCGTCGAGTCAAGTCAAGAGCCGAACTCATCTCACTGATTGATCGAGAGCTTACACCAAAGAAGCTCTCGGCAGACACACACAAAAAGGTTATGGATACCTGGATCCGCTGGGCAGACCAGAATGTGCACAATCTAAAGTGACACGCTCACCGAATTAGCGTGCACTACTAGGCACATGAATGCTAGCCTGTTGATAACCCATATCTTCAACACTGGCAATTGCCTGTCGATAAGCTGTAGTTCGATCGCCATGTCCCGTGTTGATCCAGACGAAGGGTCCCCGATCTGTAATAGCAACAATATTACCATTGTTCTGATTATAGACGCCTTCTCTTGCGCCAGGATCATGTGCAAGCATCATTAGAGATTCACGATTCAAAAGCTTCGAAAATCCCTTTGGAGCCACGAAGACATCTAACGCCTCATCTCGATATCGGGGTTGTTCGCTCTTTTCAGGGACGAAAAAATCTACTTCTTCTGAGATGATTTGTCGAAGTTGTTCAACAGTGATTTTCATTAGATGCTCCTGGCATGCTGCATGCAATGCTACATATCTCAAATGCTTGCAATATTAATGGAGGAAGCGGCGGGATTCGAACCCGCGGTGTCCTTACGGAGCACACTGGTTTTCGAAACCAGCACCATAAACCAGGCTCGGTCACGCTTCCTTAAGGTTTAGTTTCCTGTGTCCCACAGAAACGAAAAATCGATGCCCATATTTTGACCAGAAATGTTAGCTTGACCAGTAGCGAGCCAGCAATCATCTTCGCCGCCGCAAGCCCAGCCCTCTGATTCAGCATCAATCACTCCATCATTATCTAGATCAGCTCCGGTGTAGAGAAAGATATTCACATTAGATGGAGTGAGAATACTGTAGAGTAGCTCATCAGAGTTGCCGAGATCAGCAGGTTCAAACATGTCATAGTCATAAGCATCATCAAGGTCAGAAATTGTGACTTGTGCTTCCGCGTAATACTTGCTTGCCACGACATAGACGTGTGCATCTGGGTAATCAGTCAACAATGTATCCCAACCTCCATCGACACGTGAAATTTCGCCGCTGATGCGAACGAATGGCACCAGCTCAAATCCGGAGTCACCCACAGGAATCAGCATGGTCAGATTTTCATCGACCTCACCGAATGTGATCGATCCCAGTGGCTCTCCATCATCATTGATAGGTTGGCCCCAAGTATCGGTCGGGTCATACAAACCATTGTCATTGTCGTCCCAAACACCGCGTGCCTGATATGTGCCTGCATTTTGGCAGTAAGTGAAGCCCCACTCACCGGAAGCTCCGTCGGCAGTCGCCGTTACTGCAATATCAGGTACCAGCCACCAAACAGATTCAGTACTCGGATAGATGAGAAAAGTACCAACATTGCCCACACCATTGTAGGGTGTATCGATAATCAAATCACCACCAATCGTGACTGTTTCATCACAACCAGTTCCGCTTCCTGTATAAACCCATTGGGTACCGTCCCAATACCAGTCACCACCACTGCCCCATCCTGGCGGACAATCAGGGCAGGAGCCTGCATCACTTCCGCACCAGTACTCAGTGAGAATCTCAATGTTGACATCATTGATGGTTTCGCCATCTTGCAATTGAATAGGCTCCGCATAGATGCCCATCGGATCGTAGGGCTCGATGACGCGGTTGAACCACTTGTCAAGTACTGCATAGATGTAAATCTCATCAACTTCATCAGTATCGATTGTCAATGAGAACTGATTCAGCGCACCATCTGTTTCAGGATCAGCAAGGACTGTATCAGCGTAGTAAGTCTCGGCCCCTGTCTTCTCGTCGGTACTGTAAGCGGAGACGAAGATGTCACCGTAGGGGAAAGTGTCACCAAAGCAGGTGTCCTCCCAGGCGACGTCGGTGATGTTGCCACCGGTGTCGTAGCCGTACAGGCTGACCGTGACCGTACCGTTTATGGTACCGTTTACACCCTCAATGGGTGGCAGTGCCGTATCTGTATCAAGTCGAGTATCAGTAATTGCTGTGTCAACCATCGGATCAGGCGCAGTGTCCTGGGTGATATTGCACATGCAACCTTGAAGCACTGTAGCTGCCATAAATGTCGCAAGACGAGAAGGACGTAAGTTCATTGTTACCTCTACGTCTAACTATTCACTGCCAGATGTGCCTGTTAACTGAGCGGCTAGTTGTTAGCGCCACTGCTGGCGCCGGTCCTTCTCTCGCTTGCGGTACATGTCTACGCCCGATTTAGGATCTGCATGGGAGAACTCGTAGTATCGCGGATCAGGAGTTCCGGAGTAGTCGTCAACCCACTCAGGCATCGAGTCGATATCTGAGCCTCGATCATCGTAGGGCTCTAAGATTTCGTGACCTGACTTTGGATCTATGCCCCGAGAATGTTGTCTTTGACGTCGATGACGCCAACCGCTATAGTCTGATGGATCTAGCTCCCAGCCAAATTCATTTTCGACTTTGTACATGTTTTGAGTGTACTCATACTTCTCCTTATCCATTGCTTCTCGGATGAGCTTCTTCAGCTGACCAACAGTAATCTTCATAATGTTCTCCTGCTAAGTTAACTAATCGTGTAGAACTCAAACATCGGTGTGCTCTCGATAGTGCTTGAGAATCTGATAGCGCTGTTCCACCCAATCTCGATCTCGAGTAGCAAAAACTTCGGTGACCTGCCATCGCTCTGTTCTGTTGAAAAAACTGACGATTCTTCCGAACCGAGCGTGCTTGGTGTCAATCCAGGCTGTTCGTGTGTGAAGTGCTCCATTGAGCTTTCTAGCCAGGCTGTTCGTGTGTGAAGTGCTCCATTGAGCTTTCTAGCCAGGGTGCATTGTGTGTATGTCTTGGTCATGTCATCTCCTTGAAAATTGGCGGAAGCGGCGAGAGTCGAACTCGCACAGGTTTTACCCCGACGGCTTAGCAAGCCGCTGCCTTACCATTCGGCCACGCTTCCTTTAAGTCAAAAAAGCGGAAGAAGTGGGAGTCGAACCCACGTGGCTTTCACACCGCACCGCTTTCCAAGCGGGCACCTTAGGCCTCTCGGTCATTCTTCCAGAATCGTACCAGCCAGTGTGCTATTACGCCAAAGAGCGACCATAGTCATGGTAACGGCTGATCCGGTCTGCAGCCCGTGATACTAGCGGCCCATAGACCCTGGGTCATTGCTCACTCTTTAAACGGTGGCTGCTTCTAAGCCCACGTCCTCGCTGGTTTCAAAATGGTGGGAGAGGAGGGAATTGAACCCCCGACGGTCTTTACGACTTCGAATTTACAGTCCGACACGGCCTACCAACAGCACGACACTCTCCCTGAAATGTGGTGGCATCGGGTGGATTCGAACCACCGTGCAGGGATTTTCAGTCCCCCGTCTGTTCCACTCGACTACGATGCCAAAAATGGTGCGTTCACCCGGACTCGAACCGGGACTCCCATTACAGAAACGAGGCCCTCAACCTCGCGCGGCTGCCTAATTACGCCATGAACGCATTGAAATGGTGGCCCCGGCCGGTCTCGAACCGGCACATCCACATGGGAAACAGCGCCCTGAACACTGCGCGTTTACCTATTTCGCCACGGGGCCTTGAGATGGTGAGGTAACCCAGAATCGAACTGGGATTGCGAGATTTTCAGTCCCGCGCCTTGTCCACGTTGGCAATTACCCCAAAAAAAAAAAATGGAGGAAGCGGTGGGATTCGAACCCACGGGACCCTTGCGGGCCCGACGGCTTTCAAGGCCGTTGCAATCAACCAGCTCTGCCACGCTTCCATGTAAGCTTTTTCGAACGATATGTCGGTGTTTGTGAATGGCAATTTGGACATAACAGCTCGAGATTCTCAAGCGCATGATTGTGTTTGTTGCCGTCAATGTGATTGAGCTCAAGAGAGATGCGCGCTCCCTGCCAGTCTTCAATGTCACATTTTTCACATCGATAGATCTTGTAACCTTCTTTGACTAATCTCTTCGAAATCTTTGATGTGGGATACTGCGGATGTTTGCCGGCAAAGACATCAACGAGTAAAAATTTGACAGTGCCTGAGCACGAAGGACGATACATGTCGTACTTGACCGCGTATTTCTTGAAAGTTCGATTGTTGACTCCGAGAAATGCTGCTGCCTTACTCATCGTGTCCGTTTTCTCAACGGCTTCTTTCACCTGTTCTTTTGTTAGCATATTGACCTCACTAATCTAAGTATCACGCAACAGAGAAAAGTGCATGCATCAGTTCAGGTGACCGCATACAAAAATGATTGACGTCGAAAGAGATACGAGATTCGAACTCGCCTTGCGCGCCTGTCTACCAGACTCTCCGATCTGTTTCGAGTGGCCAAACTCTGCAGATCATCGCGGTATGCATAAAACGCACCCGCTGACTACGACGTCAAAGTGTTGCTCCCTGCACCGCAGGACTTGAACCCGCCACGGTCGCATTGAGCATTGCTTGCGAGCCGCTGCTCCATGATCGATCGTGCAGGTGCAGAGAGCGTTAGATGGCACCCCGTAGAGGACTCGAACCTCTCACCCTCGGTTTAGCATCACACTACAGTTTTCACTGCCACCTTTCGATGTTTGTGCGCTGGACTTTCTCTCAACCATATCTCAAATGAGACTTAGGCCACGTCCGTCAAGTCTCTACACCTTCCTCTCTCGAGGCTTGGCTCGGGATTACCAGATTAAAGGCTTCCCCGAATTTGAACGTGTATGCAATCAGTAGTTTCCCACTGAGTGCTCCTTTGAAGACCGATGCTCTATCCAGATGAGCTAACGGGGCTCAAATTGGTGGGAACGGCGGGAGTCGAACCCGCACGCCCGAAGGCACCAGGTCCTAAGCCTGGCGTGGCTGCCGTTACACCACGTTCCCAAAATGGTACCCGGAGCGGGATTCGAACCCGCACGTCCGAACGGACAGAGGATTTTAAATCCCCCATGGCTACCCTTACATCACCCGGGCCAAAATGTATTGAGCTGAGACTTGTCTGACTTCGTCAGCTGCCTAAGGATTTATGTTGCGCACCTTAGATCTGTCAACCTCTGCTACCAGACTGTACTCGTTGGATTAGTATTTAGTAGAAGTCTCCAGTGGCCACTGTTGCTCAAAATGGTGCCCAAGGAGGGGCTCGAACCCTCACGTCCTCTCGGACAAGGGATTTTGAATCCCCCGTGTCTGCCATTCCACCACCTGGGCTAAAATTGTTGTCGATCGCGATTAGCCCCCATTAGGAGCTCATACCCATCGACTCTACGCGAGAGAAATATGCGCAGCAAATTGTGCCAACCACGGTAAGATGTTCACTATGCTTGTAGCGCACACCACCCCGTCAGCATCTGCAACGCCATCGGTTGCAGCGTGTGTCTACCAATCGTATGAGATGATTTCAAAGACTCGGATCGTTCTAGATCCGTCTCCCTACATCACATTCCGTGAATCTGGGGAGGAAAAGTTCTGACTGTTGAAAGAGATCGTCGAGGGCGTTTATGAGCGCAAATACGACAATCTTTCCCTAAAACTCAGAAACTGTCGACTACGCAGTGAGAGGGATAAACGACTAAACGAGTCGTGTCTCACCTCCGTGCTTCTTAGCATACTGCGTGTCATTTGTTTCTCCGCTTATGTCTTGCGGCTTTGGCGCGATTGGCGCCAGTAGTGTTACCATATCTGGTAGCCGCAAGTATTTACACGCAAAAGTTCAATTTTGTGCTTTTTCTTGCTCGATTTCCTCACCAGAGACCCGCCGCTCATTGAGAATCTCCAAGACCTCCAAGGCTTCCACCATGCCTGGTGTGGGCTTGTCAATAATATCAATCATGACGTGACAATGCTGATTTCCTGGTCGACAACCAGCAATTGATAGGCCTTTGCCAGCAAGTCGAAGATCAGAGCCATGTGGCGTTCCGACCGGAATTGTCACCTTGACGTCGCCTTCAAGCGTAGGCACTGTTTCCTCGCCGCCCAAGCATGCTGTTTTATAGCTGATTGGGACATTCACATGAATGTCGCTGCCCTTACGAATGAAGTATTGATGCGGAATGACGCTAATCTGGACTAACAAATCTCCGGCTGGGCCACCACTTTTTCCAGGGCGTCCTTGCCCGCGCAGTCGAAGCACGCTTCCCTGGTCCACGCCTGGCGGAACAGTGGTCTTGAGTTTGCGTGGTGTTACCGTAAAACCACTTCCGCGACATGCTAAGCACGGTGCGAAGATCTTTCCGGTGCCACTACACTTGAAACACGTCTGAGTGATATACATGTTGTTGAGTACATGCTGAGTTCGTCCCTGACCGTCACAGTGATCACACACTTGGCCGGTATCGATTCGACCTTCACCAGTGCAACTTTTGCACATCAGCCATTCAGGCGCCTCGACTTCAGCTTCTGTCCCTCGAATGGCATCCATGAAGTCAATTGTTGTCCGGACGCCAACATTGGCACCACGCTGAGCCATGTTTCGAACTCGCTCAAAGGGATCGAAGCCAATGAAGCCAGGGGTGGGCGTGTTTCGCATATCATAAGCTGCTCGCTTCTCCGGATCCGACAGCACTTCGTTTGCTGCGTTGATCTCCTTAAAGCGTTGCTCGGCATCAGGATCATCACCTGCAACATCCGGATGACACCCTTTTGCCAGCTTGCGAAATGCCGTCTTGACATCCTTAGCAGAAGCATCGGTATCGATGCCCAAAGTTTCGTAGTGACTAGTCATTCAATCTCCTTGAGATAATCTGAATGGATTTTCACAATTTGGCCATCAACAAGAATGGTTCGAACACCCATCCTGAGATCTCTGAGATCACTATCAAGAATGAGCCCTATCTTACCCTCGAGATTAGCGTCATCAGAATTCAGTATTGATTGTAACGGATAGACACTCAAAGCTGACTTGCGCAATAGACGCAGTAGGCAAGATTCACCCCTTGATGCAGATGATCTGCTTTAGCTCATGCCCAGCTAAACTTCCGGCATTACACTTGTTGGTAGCCATGTTTCACCTCGCAGGATCATTGTATCCCACCAAGGTGCGAAATTACACGCTACTACTCTTTTTCTTGGGTCCCAAACTGCTTGCGCTGTGCCTTGCGCCACTGCTCCTTGGCCCAAAAATCGGCCTCTTCCTGACTGGGTTTTGATTGTCGAATGGTTTGCCCATCTTCGGTTTCAACAGTTGCAAACCATTTGTCACTTGCTACGTCAGGATAGATCTCGATATCTATGTCTTGATCAATCCACGGATAATAATCACCAGGCTTTTCAAGCTGTGGATTTGTCTTCATATTTCGCCCGATCTCTTCACGAATAATCTGGCGCAATGTTCCAAGGCTTAAATGCATACGATCTCCACAGACTAACTATGCTCTCGGCGCTGGATTAGCTTAATCTCGAAGTTGGTGTCTTTCATCATGCCACGATGTCGATACATCTCACCATCAGAACCCAGAATATCCCAGGTTGGCTGTGTTCCTAGTCTGCACTTAATCACAAGGCCGCTTCTCCACTGCCCTTCTAGCGGTGGTGATGATGACCAGTGGTAGAACTCGACATAGTCACCAGTACTGGGAAGGCTCTCAGGTGCCAAAAGCTTTCCTTCCGTCTCTGAGGAGAATTGACAAGATTCGGGCAATGTTTCGAGCATCATCTTTCCCACTATGTGGACGGCCTTCAAACTCTAAGTTTAGAATCTTCAGAGCAGTTTCAACATTGTAAGCCCTGCTTCGTCCTGATAATAAGACAAACAAATCTTTGACATTCAGATGTGACTTTCCAAATGGATATGGAACATCGAATTGCTTTGATTGCCGTTCAAACTGACACCGATCGTAGTTTCCCCAACTAGCAAATACCCATCGACGGGACGATAACTTTTGTCTGAGGTAAGTACAGGCATCGGCATACGACATTCCTGACTCTAGAGCACTGGCTGTCCACCCTGTCAAATCGGTACAGAAAGCTGATACCTCTGATTTGGCTGGTTTGATTACTAGATGATCATTTTGGGTAATTCTGCCAGAACGCTGTTCTAGTAAAGCATATCCTACTTCGATAATCTCACTCTCTTGATGTCGACGCTCTGATGACGAATTGTTCCAGCACGTGGCTTCAACATCCACAACTAGAATCTGATCGAATAATGGTCGAGTTCGTGCCACAAATGCCTCTTGTAATATTCTACAACAGGCGTGCACAAGAATACACCATTATTTAGCTAGACAACGAATCAACTTTGGCACCAAAGGGAGATCCAAAGGGCTGATCATTCTTCACACGTCTAACTGACACGTGTCCTGGCGAGCCCGGGGTAAGGTCAGCAACATTGACTATACTCTTCTTGCCAGACTTTGTTGTATAGAAGTAGTTTTGTCCTACACTGATGTTCTTCTTTTTGTGATCTGCTGCCTTCTTTTCAAGAACGTCATCGACATATCTTTCAGCATCTTCGTCGCTAAGGCCCCAGCTATCCTTGACTTTTTTAATCAATTTCTCTCTCAGTGTCATCTCAGGCTGTTCATCAGATGTAACAGGTGTCGGTTCTTCAGCAGGAGTGACAGGTTTGGTATCAGGTTCAGCTGGCATCTCACCTTGCATGAAGGCAACGATCATCTTGGCAGCCTGGTCATCCATATTGCCGATTTTCTTTCCCGCCCAAGCGACAGGCTTCGCAATAAGCTTGAATGGTCCCGACGTAAGCCAACCAAGACCACCCATCAAATTACTGAAAAATCCGCTTTTCTTTCCAAGCTTGCCGATCTTGGTACCCATCTTCTCAGGAATCTCTGCGAGAACTAAGGGAAGGCGATATAGATTCGCGATTGTCTTTCGTCCTTCGGCTGTGGCCAGCATGTTCAGGACATCGGGTGTCAGGATCTGTTCAGCCTTGGTCTTGCCGCCTTTCTTCGCCTCAAAGAGATCGTGTGACTCCACCAAAGTGTATAAATTCTCGCTGATGTATTCTTCCTGAATGATTTCCCGAAGGCGCTCCTCGGTCAATTGATGCTTGCTCATGCTTCCTCCAGTGCATAATGAATAAACTTTCGAAGTTCAGTTAGATTGTTTTTTGGGCGTATTCGATGCCCATCCCCCAAAACTTCACCCGACTTCTTGTCTTGAGTGCCACCATCATCAGCTGGGGTTGCTGCAGGCTCATCTGTCTTGTCATCAGTAGCATCTGATTGCTCGGCATCATCAGCATCTTTATCATCTTTAGATTCGCCGGTGTCGTATTGCATGACCACC
>Ga0098033_1000958_pt1 | contig 12370 bp, 9 predicted proteins | sample 1_EtaG_FD_75049 | JGI IMG/M metagenome (GOLD analysis project Ga0098033, IMG submission 75049) | Marine viral communities from the Subarctic Pacific Ocean - 1_ETSP_OMZ_AT15124 metaG | ecosystem: Environmental > Aquatic > Marine > Oceanic | place: Pacific Ocean | collected 2015-01-07
GACGTTTAAGCTGTGGCTTAGCTTTAGGTTTAAGTTGCTTAGAGCTTATACTAGCCATTAACCGCCCCTCTTCAAACAGGACCGCAGCGCCTTGAGTGCAGAGACACGACGTTCGCTATCCTCTAGCGCCTGACGTACGGGAACTTCTTGCTGTACCTTGCCAACCACCTTGCCGTTCTCAATGACACTGACAGGCATAGTAATAGAGGGTTCAGCGGGGAGGAAGTTATTCTGTGCGAAGGTGCCCTCAGCTACAGGAGCAAAACTAGCAGGCATACCCTCCATCTCAGTACCAGGCAGTTCTAACTGCTCAGTAGACGGAACCCCAGCCTGGCGATAATCTTGCTGCATCTGCTGTAGCTCAGCGGGGCCGAACATAGCTTCTTGCTGCTGAGCTGCTTCTTGCTGTGCAACTTGTTGTGCAACTTGTTGTTGCTGAGCTGCTTCTAGTGCATCTGCGATAGCTAGGTTAGGTACTGGGGTCTCTACATACACAGGCTCAGCAATCTCATGCGCGGATATCGGTGGTCCCGGCGGTAATGGAAGTTCACCCTGCCGAGTATCCTGTAAATCAAAAGATAACTGTTCCCCCAAAGGAGGGGCAGGAGTAGCTGCACGGCCACCTTCCAGAGCTAGTTCTTGCTGGCCAAGAGTAGGGGTAGGTACGAAAGCATCGCGTGACGCAAATAATTCACCTTGGTCTGGGTCTAATAAATCAGTAGGCCCTCTATTGAAATCTAACTCAGGCTGCTCGGCTAATCTATCATCTTGGACTTCGTCAGGTGTGCGGGCAAACTCACCAACCCCATCTAACTCAGTAGCAAGGTTAGTGCGTGCTTGGGCAGCTGCCTCGAGTTTACGCTCTGCAATAACCATTGCCTGCCCATCACCAGCTGCACTGGCGGCATCGAACTCTGCTTGTGCAGCTTCTTCAAAAGCGTCGATACTACGAGCATTGACTGTGGCATCGGATAGTGCTGCGTCCTGTGCATCGGATAGACTAACACCTTCGTCATCAGTCTGCTCATACAGATTAGTTAAACCGCCAAGAGCAGAGTCCTCAGTGTCGAACATCTCCTCCTGCTTACCTGGATTAAGAATATCAGACTGTTCTTTCTCTACGTCTACTTTGTCTACTTTAGGTGTTCTGCCTATCATAGCAACGGCACCACCGAGAGGGGCACCGAAGCCTGCGCCTGCGGCGAAAGCATTAATGAGTTGGTTGCGTACTTCGGGATCGTGGAGGTCTAGCTCACCGGCTGCGCCTAAGCTCAGCATATCCTGCACTAACTCAGTGGGGCCTTCAACAGCGATACCAGCGCCTGCACCCTTAGCGAACCGAGAGGCACGATTACCACGCTTAAGGAAGCTTGTGCCCCCACCACGGGTGGCCAGCTTCGCGGCAGCAAAGACAGGTAGAACCTCAGCAGCTGCGTATGGGATAGATGCGACAAGGGTGACTAAGCGGGCAAGGGTCGGACTATCATAGTTCCCTGACTCCTCAACAGCTTGGTAAATATCACCGATGGCCACGCCCTCAGACGCAGCGATAGCGCCAACCTTAGCACCGAACACCCGCCCTGCCTTGCGGAGAGCTTTATGTTCAGCGGAATCCTTTACGAGCTTACCTTCCTTGACCATACGTGCGCCACGTATAGCAGCCATAGCCTCAGTCTTAGTTGCAGCATTTGAGACTGCTTTCTTAGCAGCACCGCGAGCAAGGAACTTAGCACCGCCGGTAGCCGCGCCAGCAGCGATGCCGCCCGCACCGCCAGTGAGGAGGGAGATGGCGATCATCTCGACCATGAGTGGAGCCATCTGTGCAATATTAGCAACGAACCACATACCAGCATCACCTATAGACTTAATGTCTGTGAACTTACGCTGATAGGGTTGGTTAAAGCGCAGGTCTTCAGTCTGCTGGTCAATGACCTTTTGGCCTGTCTCCTCAGCACCAAAAAACTTAAGATCACTCCCTTTAAGTTGTTGCGAAACGTCAACCCCTATGCCGAAGTTCTTGCTCATCAACCGACCAACAGATGGGTCAATTATCTGGCGCAAGTATCCCTTATATTCATCCGGACCGACAGCGCGATAACCAGCGGGTAGAGGTTTAATAGGGCCGTCAAGGGCTTGCTGAGACTCAACAGCAGACTGGTGATCATCACGGTGGAACTTTTTACCATTCACCCACCACATACCTTCGGGATTAATGCCGACTGTATTAGGTGCATCTGCTTCCGGCTGTATAGGTCCAGACTCCATCGGTCCAGGTGATATCAACCCTGCTCCGCTTTGCTCATATGCATAAGCGGCATCCGGATCATAAGTAGCATCGAATGGTATTCCAGTATCTGGTCGTAACGCCATGGTTATACCCTATAATTTATATGCGGAGTTACCGCTCTTTATATCAATAGGTTGCCAAACAGGACGCTCAACCCCGTCCTCACCTTTAACAAGAGCCAAAACCTCTGTGCCTTTCGCAGTCTGGCGGAACATCTGCTCTATACCTTTAATGATACCTAGTTTCTTCAGTCGCTCAGCCTGAAGCTTATAGTTACCAATAACGTGCTGCTCCCGAATACCTAGGATAGATTTAAGGATCGCTTCATCAGATTTAGCAATAGCAGTAGCGGCGGCTTGCTTAAGCCCATCATGTATTTTCTTAGAGGAGCGCCTGCGCTGCTCACTAATGATCTGCTTTTTAGTCAGCAGATCCTTATGCTCCTTCCCATTCACAAGCATATACCATTTATCAGCACCAGCCCGACCAATCCTTATATCATTCCCGCTTTGCTGGGAAAGTATCTGGGCTAAGAGGGTTGGGTCCTCACTAATCTCGAATGCATCAATAGCCTGCTGAGCCGCTAGGTTATCAATCATTGCAGAGTTAGCAATGAACTGACTACGCAACTTCGTCATAGCACCGGGGGTATATATAGCTGTGGCAATCTGCTGTTTAAGCATTGCCCGCTGGGCTCGTAGGTTCCGCATCTCCTCTGACCGCAGAGCAAATGGCATAAAGCCCCGTGGAGGCTTCAACTTAGAGATTGGTTTCGTAGTTATGTCCTGGGCTATAGTCGTGGCACCGGTAGTAACACCTGCTTTCGTGGGGATTTGCTTAAGCGCAGTTTGCTTGCTAGGCTGCGGTTGCGGTTGCGGTTGCGATTGCGGTTGCGGTTGCGGTTGGGGTGCGGTTAGGGTTTGGGGTGCGGTTGGGGTTTGGGGTTGCGGTTGGGGCGAAGTAGCAACCATTGGTTTGTTGGGTATACCAAACCTCAACAGATACTGCTGTGTGTCTGGGTGAAGGCTCTTAAAATCACCGTCCCAGTTTTTAGCCGCAGTGAATCCTTGTTTCCAAGCAATAGCAGCCTTAGTCTGGTCACCATTAAAGTACCGGAGGAGAGCATCCATGCGACGAATAGCGTACTCGTCCTTATCCGCCTTGCTGTTGCTTCTGGCGGGTCGAAGTCCAAGTGCAGCTAACTCTGCATCTTGCGGACCTGTAGCCGTACCGTTAGTGACATGGTATGTGCCCGAAGCAGAAGAACCTTTAGCATTTTGGAACTTGCCGCCGCTGCTCTCAAGTATACCTATGCGTCGGGCAAAATCCTGAGTAGAGAAAAGCACCGGTCCGGGTGCAGGGTCAGGCGTCCACGGGGGCGCATTAACCCCCGGGATTAATCCCGACCTCAACTTTGCCATATGAGAGGGGCCTCTATGCCTACGTAGCTGTCTCGGAGGGCCAGCGGCGGGGTGGTTAAGTGGCCGCGCTCCAACAGGGATACCAGGTCCGCTCTTTACCCCGGCCACGGATGTATCTGGGTCAACAGGTATGTTCTCCCATATATCCACTGCTGGGTCAGCCGCTATAGGAGCAGCAGGAGCAGGAGCAGGAGCGGGGGGTATACGATCAGGAGCACGGCCACCTTTAACGCCATAAACAGTTGGCTGAGCTACGCCATATTTATTCATTTCTTGCTCAGCTCTACGAGCGTTCTGGATATCAACGAAGCGCTGATAATCCAAATGCCCTTGCAGAGCTGCTGTCCGTTGTTGTGGGCTAGTTGTAAAAGCCATTAGCTTACCGCTCCTTTCGACGCTTCTTTACGCTTCCGCTCACGCTCTGCAGCGCTGTCAGTAGAGAATACGTCAGCCAGGAATGGCTCAAATACCCCAGCATAGTCGTTATACTCTTTCTCTTTGCGCTTATAATATTCTGCTGAGTCTTTAGCGTCACTCCCTAAATTATCTGCGTAGTTCGCACCAGTTGGTGACATACCCATTGCAGCACTTATACCGGCGCGACGTTGGTTTTGAGCAGTATTGTAAGCCTGAACACCACTTACGCGACTACTGGCCAAGTCATATTTGCGCCGTGTCGATGCTGTCTCTCCAGGTCTCTGAGTGGGTAACCTGCGAAGTGCATTTCTTTTTTGTCTGTCAAGTGCAGTACGCTGCTGGATAATAGACTCACGCATCTTATTCTCAGGGTTGATATTCATAGCTTCCCGGTACGCTGCATCGGCCCGCCCAGATTTCTTAGCAAGTTGTGCTTGCTCAAACGCCCGAGCTTTACGCTGCTGCGCCAGCAGTTCGCGCTCAGCATCCGTCATGTTAGGCTCACCACTAGCAGCTAGATTACTAACACCCATGGTAGCTAGCTTACTAGCAGCATCTTTCATAGCGGGGGAGGTCATTGCCTTGTCTATGAAATTAGCTGTTTGTTGCTGCCCTAGCGCATTAATACCGCTAGAGGCGGCAGTAGTATTTGCGGGGCCATAACCAGTGCGGTAATTAAAGCCGCCATCGGTATTATAACTCCATGGATGAACAGCTGAAGTCCCCTCGACGTTATGAAGCTGGGGGACAAATGTATTAGCACCATATGCACCGCCTGAGTCACGATATAAACTTTCATAAAATGGACCATCTTTAAAGCTACCACCACCGGAGGCAACAGTATCCGGTGCTACAGCTAATATATCACCAGTACCACTACCACTACTGCCAACCAGGCCAGGCGCTGGCGCGCCGTTACTAGCAACCTGCCCCGAAGATACATTACTCCCCCAGCCGAAATCTGTACCAGCACCGAGGGGGCCTGCGTTGTAGCCAGCAATACCACCGGCAATACCGCCGCCAGCTGCACCGAGCAGGAGATTTGTTCCCCGCCCACCTGCGGCATAGGTCACACCAGCGCCTAAAGCTGCGCCGACCAAGGCTGAACTTGCAGTAGCAGCAAAGCTACCAGCTGCACCGGCTATACTCATAGAAGCCATAAGCGAAGATGCGATGTAAGGAGCCGCAAAGGGGATGGCGATAGAGCCGACAATGCCGATAATGGCGCTGATACCCTTAGACTTGTGGTACGTAGGCGTAAGGGCTGTAGAAGCCATCAGCTCTGTACGGAGGGGTCTAATAGACAGTGGGTGAATAGTAGATAATTCCATATTACATCTCCGTGAGGTCCATACGCATCGTTAGATACACTTGATCAAAGCCATACCGCTTAAGGATGCGGGCCATGGCGGGGGATACAGAAGCCTGTAATGTCCGGACCCCGTTAAGGAACGCCCAGCTGCATACATGCTTCCAGAACTTACTCTTGAGCAGGTCAAGTTGCCTACCACCTAGAGCTGTTATATTAAGTACGGTATATTGGGGGTAGGTAATGATCTCAAGGATGAGGGCCAGAGCCACGTCGGGTATCTCACCTTCGTCGTTCTTAGCAATAAGAGCATACATACTCCCTGCCTTGATACCATTATAGATGTCCTCAAGAGTCAGTTCGCCGTGCATAGCCTTATTGACACAGCGCTCAAGAACTTCAGCCGTCTGTGGCCAATAGGTATCGAGGTTTTCCACAGTAGCTAGCAGCATAGGCTCATACCCCTCAAGGGCATCAACCTCTACAACAGGTTCTACTAGCTTAAGCGCTTGCTTGGCCACTCTTCTTTTCCTTTACTGTGCCGTCTTGGTTAAACTTCTCGTTCTGGGCATCTAACCACCGTGTACCCATTGCCTTTACAACACCAGCATGGAGAATGCCTTCGCCTTCATGGGCATTGATTGCAACACTGCCATCTTCGTTACGGCTCTCCGGAATAGGCCCGCCTATAGCCATCGTAGTTTGCGGGGGCTGGCCTTGGGACTGCGGAGCATCTGAACCCCCGCCCTGCATCTGCATAGCCTTAGCGGCTAAGAGTAATGAGAATACCAGTGCTTGGTCGTATTCCATGGGGAGACTCTGCTCATCGGCAAGTCCCTGCTGAATGGCAAACTGCCTGAGCTGGGGCCAGAGTTGGGGATTTTGAGCAGCAGCCGTAGCAAGTTGGATCGCCATATTGAGTTCTTCAGGCGTTACATCCCCGGACTGAACAGCAACCTCAATGAGCTGCTTCATCTTCATAATCTCTTGGGGATTCTGCTGTATCATACGCCGCATTTCTTGCTCCATCCCTTGCATGGGTATAGCGCCGCCACCCTCAGGCGCAAGACCGGCAGGCTGTGGGCTTCTAGGAGCAACTACACCGCCGTTTGCATATGAAGGATTGCGGTACATCATTGAAGGGGCAGCAGCTCCAGGTTGAGGCACACCTTGTACCAAAGCTCCTACAGTAGCGGGGTCTGGAACATCATACATCGGATCCGTCGCCAAGCTAATAAGCCGTTCATATTTATCAGGTCCATACCCTATTCTATTATCAACCACTACACCACCCTCTTTATAGTCTTTATAGAAAGGCCTTACTCCCTTTCTTCCGTACTTCTTCAGCATTTCTTGATCTACTTCACCCCCTAGGGTGCGGTTGGGTTCGGGAAGCGGGATCGGTCCACTCGGGGAGAGATGATCAGCATCTGTAGGCGCATTTCTCTCCGAGAAGATCTCCTCATAGCTATCGTCATACGGAAGATCAGCATCTGTAGACGCATTTCTCTCCGAGAAGATCTCCTCCTGTTTCGCAGCCTCTGCTGCCTCTTTTTCTAACTGGTCATTAATAGAGTCCCTGGTTTTTATCATATCAGCAGCGAGTTGCCAGTTTTCGTAAGGCATAACGAAATCCGAGAAATGAACTTCTGGCTTACCCGAGTCTGTGCGGTCAGTGTCAGTGTCCGTCCAGTAATTATGGGGTGCGCCCGCAACATTTTTGTGATCAAAGTCAATATCCCCCCGCATCGGTGCTGGCGATTGGTTATTAGGCAAGGCGTTCTCTATAAAATCAGGAGTTACATCACTAAATACTTCACTCGGACTTTTCCCTCCTATAAGGCCAAGGCCAGCAGATATAGCCGTACCTGCGCCGGGTACTCCGGTACCTACGCCGAGAAGATTACCGGCCATATTAAAATGCCCCCAAGGGCTTCTATCTGCGATACCTGCGCTATTAACGCTAGCAGGGAAACCTTTGCCATCACCTATAGTGCGGTCAGCACCAGTAGAGTCCTTCCATTTACCATCAAAATTGTTGGGATCGCCGCGTTGATACGCCGCCAGCGCTTTACTGTAAGCCTCAAGCTCGTTGAGATAATCCTGTGACCGGAAGTCGCTAAAAAAACCTCCCCCCGGAATTGCAGGCGGAGCAGTTGCGTCGGGGTTGCGAGCATTAGTAAACTTAGCTGGGGTTCCGTCCGAGTACCGATACACACGACCCTTCGAGAGGTGCGGCGCTAGTGGGACCGAAGGCCGTGCTTTACGCTCTGATACGAATTTAATCCCTGGGGTAAATACAACAGGATTGTTTGCCGCTGCAGCTTGGGCAGCGGGGTCAGCAGTGTAATGCCATCCAAGGGCATCACTATAGTTTGCGTTGGCATAGTCAGCGGCGTCTACTTCACCTGCAGCACTAGTACCGTGAGAGCCTTGCCCACTACCAGAAGCAGCGGAGTCAGCATCAGCTTCTCCGCCAACAGTTCCGTCACCCCAACCATTATAAGAAGGTACACCATTAGGGCCGTAACCACTTCCAGGGGGCTTATCGACAGGGGAATTGTGTAGGTTAGCCCTACGTAAAAGCGCAGCTTCCTCGTGTGTAATATACGCAAGCATTGTTTCTGGATGGTCAGGAGCAGATTTCCACTTGCGAGGTAAGCCACCAACGATACCGCCGGTATCTTCGAGCATATAATTCTTAATGCTGCCTTGAACTGAATAGTTCGTCATATTAAGCTCCTGTTAAATCCCGGATTAGCAAGTCCAAAGCTAATCGGGCTTCAAATAAATCATTAGATAGTTGCTGCACATCATTGCGTAAATCTATAAATGAGTCGAGAGGTGCGGCTTCGGAAAGCGCTGTGGGTGTAGTATTATGACTAGTATTTATATTTGTCATAACCTGGCTACCTAACGGAGCAACTGTAATATCACCTCGCGCAATAGCCATACTTGCTAAATCAGACTCCCCCCGAGTCCCGATAAGCAAATCAATATTTTCTTTGAAGGCAGCAAATAGTACGGTCTCCCAATTGAAAGTGGTATTAGGGATTTCTGGTACTGCTACATATCGCCTAACCATTATACTCTCCTCAACCCCGCTGGAGTCTCTCCTAAGTGAATAGCCCTAACTCTTGCAGCGCCTGAAACTGCTACTTCAAACGTATCAGACTTATACCCAAGCGGACAACGAAAGATATCACTATCAGTAATTGCCTGCGTAAATACTAAATTTTTATTTTGCCATAGCTTAAATGTAATTGTGTATGATGACGGAGCAGTACGTATAGATCTAACCATCGCGCTTAACCCGCTAGGGCCGTTAACAAGCCCCGTATTAAAGGAAGCAAAATTATTTACTATGACTCCGTTACTATCAAGGTAGTCTGTCGGCCCATTAAGCCCACCTAGTTGTTCACTATCTGCCCATACAGCAGCGTTAAAAGTTGGCACACTTACGTTGTAAGTAGCATAGGCCGCAGTATCTTCATCAGTCAATGAGTAATCGGCTATAACCCGAGCCGCGCCTATATTCATATACGCTGGGGATATAATGGTCTTTGATTTCCACTCCATGGAGCGCAGGGGCCAAGTAGAGTCCCCCCATTTAGTTATGTTACCCAAGTCGTCACTGGCAGTATAGAGGCCGTTATCCTCCGGATCAGTCCATGCACTGTCGAACTGGTGCCCAGCTGTGATGTAATACCCGCCTATCTTATCATCCCGCTCGAAGATGAAAGATCCACCATCGTAAGATCCAAAATACTTATCATCGAAGAAGTGCCCAACAATAGTGGTGGGATCAATGTCGTCGTCCCAGGTATCCCAATCATGGATATATTTAGTAGCGAGAGACAGCCCCTGCGTGGGGTTCCACAGCGCAAGGCCGCCATATGTGGCGAATATCACACCGTAGCCCATGTTGACCACTGAGCGCTTCGAGAGGCAGGGGTAGGGGGTATCAACACGCGCTACACTGAGAGTGGCGGGGTCACTACCGCTGACCCTGTAAGCATACTTTGTGGTCAAGACGACTAAAAAACCGCCGACAGACTCTATAGCTACTATGTCATACTCAAACGTAGTGCGATACTTAAGGGGCCAGGCCCAGGGTTTCCGCGGTTCCGCAATGCACAATTGGTTGTCGAAGAACCCGGCAACGATATTGTTCTGGGCCAGCATAATCCCGGTCATATTATCATCGGGCGCGTCATACTCATCTGAGAGCAAGATATCGACTAAGTTAAGATAATCAAAGTCATCCGTATAGCTATCATTGGTTATAACACCCGCAGTATCTGCAGTGCTTGCCTCGTTGCCCGCAGTATTCGCGTAAGTGAACGTAGTAGAACCTGTTACTGTAATAGCGGCAGCGGAGTCGTTGTAACTAGAGTCACCCATACTTGCGATTGAGACGATCTGGCCACTCACCAACCCATGAGCAGCAGCTGTAGTCAGTGTGGCTACATTAGTAGTACGCTCGCGGAGCGTTGTCGTTATACTATCATCACCCCAGTAACGAGAGCTATCCGTGGGCAGTTCAGCGACATCGTGGTATAGTACCCCTGTGGTATCAGCCTTAGAACCAATATTTGCGTTAGTAACGGCGTAACTAAATGCTATGTCGCTATCTACAACAGTTACTACGCCATCCACAATATCAAATACACTATCAGTGCAGCCTTGCAGTTTAAACCTATCGTCCACTATAAGCCCGTGGTGAGTACTCATTGTTACCGTAGCTACGTTAGATGTAAGCGCAACAGTAGCTGTAGTCTGTGGGAACCACAGTGTAGAGAGGTGATAAAACTCCGTACCAGACGCTGAAGATAGCGTACGATACAGCTTTATAGCTGAGATGAAGTTATCACCCGAAGGGGCAGCAGTAGGCAATCCACTAATGGTAACCTGCTGACCTTCCTTGATATACAACGTGTCAGAAGGGTCAGCACCGATACTCTCCTCATCCCAAGGTGTAAACCAAGTATAGGTATAATCACGAGTAACAGTACCACCAGCTAAATCTATCACGCCGTTGGTATCAGCAGTCTCGGCTTGGGTAGCCCCGGCATTATAATACTCAAAAGTCGTGCTGCTCGTAACTGTTATCCGAGTATTAATGACATTAAAGTCCTCAGCTGGAGAACCTGTAAAATCACGGATTGTTATAATATTACCGTCCCGGAAGCCGTGAGCGGCAGCTGTGGTTATGATAGCTGTATTGCCAGAGTCGCGCTCATAGTGCGTTGAAGTAGGTGAAGTGAACGAGGCTGCCGTAGCAGTAGCTACAGTGGTCGGGAGGGGAAGTCCAAGCTCATAGAACCCACTTGTTGCAGGATAAGGCTCTGAACCAGCTGTAGCTATTGCGTAAGTGCTTACCTTGGGCACACCATCGCCAGTATAGTAGAATCGTTGCTCGTCATCTGAGGACTCAGATATAGTAGCGATATCTACATCTGTTAGCCAAGTTAGCCAATCAATGGACGCGCCAATAGAAGCCCGCATACCAAAAATAGTCTTACGCGTCCCCAGACGGGGGACACTATCAGTAACAGCAGGCTCACTATAGGGAATGAGATCCCCAGAATATAGCTGTAGGTTATAGGCAATCTGCCCAGCACCATTAGGGAGTAACTCAGACGATAGCTTAGGCGCAGCTCCTAAAAACTTATGTATTTTAATCGCGGGCATAAGTATCTAACCAATTCTCTAAAACATCTTGCAGAGCATCAGGCGTTTTAAACAAAGAAGCTTCGGCGGCGCGTCTACGAACAAGACCGGCCAGGATCCGCCCACCGGCTCTACGCCACTTCCAGAACTCGTTACTAGCATCCACAAAACTTCCTCTGTTTATTTGCATTCTCATAGTGCTTCTTTGAAAGTTACCACTACCTACATTGTATACAAAAGACACTAAACTACTAAACTGATTCTCCGTTACTGCCACTCTAACCAACCTTGCAACTGAGTTCTCAGTTGTCTGCACTCCGCGAACCAAGTACGCAGTGGCTTCTTCATCGGTAATGTCTCTGTGATCCATAGTAATAGGATTGCCACCAAGATCATAACAAGAACCAAACCCGATAGTAGGTATCCCAGCAGGACAGCGATAGACTGTATTGCTACATCCTTCATAGTGCTTAATGATTGCCAAACCTTCTTCATTGATTTTCATTTCCTTCCATAGCTGCGGCTGCCAAACCAAAATGCTAAAATGGCAGACCACATAGCCATCACCTCATCGCTCCAAACTGTTAAGAGGGCGTCACCTGGATTTACGCCTTTATCCAACAACAACATATAAGTTGTTACTTCTACAGCTATAAATAGGGCCATAAAAAGATAAGTGATAACAGGACGTACACTAGCACGGAGAGCGTTAATGAAGCCACCCCCGTCAAGAGAGGCATCGTGTTCGTGTATAGTCTCAACTTCTCTAATGTTCGCATCTATCGCAGTCCTATCCAGTTGGATTTCTGCCGCCTTAGTCATCACCGCTAATTCGTGCTTCTTATCAGCACGATCCTGGAAGAAATCCATGACTTTAGGCAGGAAGCTAGTCCCAAAACCTAAAAGCGTTCCAAGCAAACTGAGCATACTACTTCTCCTTTATGTCCAGTTGGATCAACGTTTTTTCTACATCGTCAATCGTAGCACCAAGAGCAGCGTCATAAGCCGTTAAAATCGCATACATTTTACCGTTTTGTGATGTGTGAACTACCGATTTGACATTGTCCTCAATCGCCCTAACCAGAATATTCACTACCCGCTTGTGCCACTTGTTGAAGTTGGAAATGAACGCACTTGATATCCCCGCTCGTCTTGCATCTGCAAGATAATCTGTAACCGTTTCAGTTAGGTTGTGGGATAACAAGGTATGCATTTCTGAGTTCGACAATTCATTAAAGTCTGTGGCCCTAACCAATTCCTTCA